>Ga0207040_1303_pt1 | contig 11850 bp, 11 predicted proteins | sample Alteio_BWMinCont_72_FD_153279 | JGI IMG/M metagenome (GOLD analysis project Ga0207040, IMG submission 153279) | Enriched cells from forest soil in Barre Woods Harvard Forest LTER site, Petersham, Massachusetts, United States -... | ecosystem: Environmental > Terrestrial > Soil > Temperate forest >... | reverse complement strand
CCCATAGCGGTCAGCGGCGATCTGAAGGATGCTTCGGGCAAGGAAATTCTGGAATTCAATTCGGTGCACGATGGCATGGGGAAATTTTTGTTGACACCGGATCCTGACGATAAGTTCATTGCCTTTTGGAAGGACGACCACGGTGTCAGCCACCAGACCGCATTGCCTGACGTGAAATCCGAAGGCATTGTCCTGCGCCTGATGAGCACCAAGAAAAAAGTTTTCTTTTCCATAGCCCGTTCGTCCGGCAATGACCAACGATTGAAACATGTTACCGTAATTGGCCACATGAATCAGCAAATGCTCTACAAGGCCCAGGTCAATTTATCGGATAATTTCATGAGCGGTGGTTCCATCCCCACCGATCAGCTTCCTTCCGGTTTGTTGACGGTGACCGCATTCTTTCAGTCAACTCCCCTGGCCGAACGGGTTGTTTTCATCAATAACGAGGAATTTCAATTCAGCCCGGAAGTTACGATCGAGCAAAAGAACCTGAACCGAAGGGGAAGCAATGCACTGGAGATTGCGGTGCCGGATTCTCTGAGCTGCAATCTATCGCTTTCGGTGACCGATGCGGATGCGGACGGGGAAGGGACGGATGCCGATAACATATACAGCCGGCTTTTGCTTACCAGCGAACTCAAGGGCCAGATTTTTCATCCGGCTTACTATTTTACCGGGCCGGCAGACAGCGCCGAGCAATACCTGGATCTGGTCATGTTGACGCATGGCTGGCGCCGGTTCAAATGGGACCAATTGGCGCGCGGTAAGATCCCCGTCATCAAATACCCCGTGCAAAACTACCTTTCTGTTCAGGCCATGGTCTATGGCGTAGATCCAACACGGATCGCCAGGAATGAATCCATAAATGTTTTCCTGCGGAGGAAAGATTCGAGTGTACAAATGATGCAAGTGCCCCGCCAGACTGGTGGCCGATTCGGCGTAGGGGGCATGGTTTTCTATGATACGGCCAATGCGTTTTATCAGTTCAATACCAACCGGAAATTATCCGACGAGGCAGCCGTGGTGTTCAGCAATGGGCTGTATTCCGGAACGAGAACCGCGAAGCCGCTCACTTCCGTTTTTGAAGGCTGGACACCCAAGGATACGGCCCTTCTGCGGCGTACTCTCTATTTCAAAGATCAATCGGATCGCGCAAAAACCGAATCCGACAAGAAAGTCCAGGTGCTGCCATCGGTTACATTTACCGGCAGGCAAAAGTCGGCGACTGAAAAGCTCGACGAAGAATATACCTCCGGCCTTTTCAGCTCCGGAGATGCCATGACTTTTGACCTGGTTAATGACCCAAGTGCCGCTTCGTATATGGATGTGATTACCTATCTGGCGGGAAGGGTGGCGGGCCTTCAAATCAACCCCAGCACTGGATCGATGACCTGGCGGAATTCTACGCCGACATTATGGCTTAATGAAGTGCAGGCGGACCCACAGCAGCTCAAGGAAATGCCGATGAGCGACGTAGCCATGATCAAGGTTTTCCGACCGGGAACGATGATCGGTCCAGGCGGTTCAGCCGGCGGGGCGATCGCGGTGTACATGAAAAAGGGCAACGAAAAGCGTATTGACCCAAACATCAAGGGATTGGATAAGGCCATAGTAGTAGGGTATTCACCAGTTAAAGTTTTCTTTTCGCCTGACTATGAAAAGAACCCGCAGGTGAATTTCAATGCCCGTGACGTACGATCCACGCTCTACTGGAAGCCTTACGTGCTGCTGGACAAAAGCAATACGAAATCGACTATCCGGTTCTTTAACAACGACGTGTCCAAGCGGCTTCGGATCGTATTGGAAGGTTTTGATTCGGAAGGGAAATTGGCCCGGGTGGAGAAAATAATTGAATAAGTAGAGATGAAAATTGCAGACCTGATAGCCTGCGTAGAGGAAGCGGCCCCAGCCGCCTATCAGGAAAATTATGATAATTCCGGGCTGATTGTCGGAAATCCGGAAGCGGAATGTTCCGGAGTCCTGGTCAGCCTGGATGTAACTGAGGCTGTGGTCGAGGAGGCCGTTCAGAAACGACTGAATCTGGTCTTCGCCCATCACCCGTTGGTCTTTAACGGGCTAAAGAGAATAACCGGCAAAAATGACGGAGGGCGGGCACTGATCTCCGCAATCAAACAAGATATCGCTATTGCTGCCGCACATACCAACCTGGACAATGTCCTGGATGGGGTAAACGGGCGCATGGCCGACCGGCTCGGATTAACTGAGCGTTCGGTCCTTCTTCCAAGGAGCCACCCGATGGAAAAGCTCTTTGTCTTTGTTCCGGTCGACCATGCAGATGCATTGCGGGATGCCTTATTTGAAGCCGGCGCGGGACATATTGGTGCCTACAGCGAGTGCAGTTTCAGCAGCGAAGGCGTCGGAACCTTCAAGGGTGACCCGGATACGCATCCCTTTGCTGGTCAGCCCGGAATTCGTCATCTGGAGCGGGAAGCGAGATTGGAAGTGATATTTCCAGCCACCCGAAGGCAAGCCATTGTTTCGGCCATGTTCAGCCATCATCCATATGAAGAAGTCGCATACGACTTGGTCAGCCTCGCCAATCCCGATCCAAAGACCGGTTCCGGCTTGATTGGCCAATTGCCGGAAGCGGTGGCCGAAAAGGATTTTTTACGGCTGCTCAAGGACCGATTCCAACTTGAAGTCATTCGGCATAGCCCGCTTACCGGGAAGCCGGTCCGCCGGGTAGGTCTTTGTGGCGGATCTGGCAGTTTTCTCATTTCCAAGGCGTTAGCTTCGAGAGTCGATTGGTTTGTCAGCGCGGACATCAAGTATCACCAGTTCTTTGAAGCCGGGGATCATATGGTCATTGCTGACTTGGGCCATTACGAAAGCGAACAGTTCACCGTGGACCTTTTGGTTGACCTAATCCGCCGAAAATTTCCTAACTTTGCGGTCCTTAAAACGACCGTTTTAACCAACCCACTGCGCTACTTTTTGTAAAGGTGAAGAGCAAACTTTAAACAAGCATATGCCCAACGTTAAAGAATTTTCGGTGGAAGAAAAGCTTTCCTCCCTGGTCCTGCTTCAAAAGATCGAATCTAAGCTGGATGAGTACCAGGTGCTCAAGGGGGAATTGCCCATGGAAGTCAGCGACCTGGAGGATGAGATCCACGGTTTGCACTCCCGGCAGACCCGGATTGAGGAAGAAATCAACGGAATCCAGGAATTCGTCAATCAGAAAAAAGAATTGATGAAGGAGGCGGACGCCCTCATCAAGAAATACGATAAGCAAACCCAAAACGTCAAGAACAGCCGGGAATTCGAAGCGATAAACAAGGAAATTGAAATGCAGCAGCTGGAAGTGAAACTGGCTGAAAAGCACATTAAAGACGCGGGGGAAGAGACGGCAGAAAAAATCGTCTTGCTGGAAAAAGCCAAAAAGAATATTGCAGCAAAGGAAGCCGTTTTGAAAAACAAGAAGGATGAATTGGAGAAAATTATAGCGGCCACAGAAAAGGAAGAAAAACATTTCGCTAAACTGTCCTCTGATGCCCGGGAGAAAGTGGAACCCCGGCTATTGCATTCCTATGACCGGATTCGGGGCAATTACCGCAATGGACTTGCCGTTGTTCCCATTGTGCGCGACGCTTGCGGAGGATGTTTCAATGCCATACCTCCCCAACGCCAAAGCGAGATTCGCCAGCGAAAGAAAATAATCGTCTGCGAAAACTGCGGCCGGATTCTTGTCGACAACGATCTGAATGACGCGGTGGAAGTAAAATAACCGGTTAGCAAGATAAAATATAGAACGCTCTGTGTTCCGCAAAGGACACGGAGCTTTTCACTTTCTAACCAGTCGCATGGGAAAAATTTCATAGCGGAATCCCAGGCCCGATCGGATGGTAGGATCTTTATCGAGGAGCTCGATGGCCGATTTTCCTTCCTGCATCTCGATAATGCCTACTCCATAGCTCCCCGACGGATCGAAAACCGGTCCGAACATCAGGGCGATTCTACGGCGCAAAAGGGCCTGCCAATACACAACGTGCTCGCGCATGAGGGCCCTTTCCTGCTCTGACATGTCCTCGATAAAACTGACCCGCGGAGGAATCAGCCGAATGAAAAAATGATTTTTGCTGATCTGCGCCGAAAGAAAATCCCGGATGCCCGGGCATCCACACTCAAATTAAGAAAAAGGCCGTAGAGTCCCAGTGGCATTGCTTCGCCGGCCAACGATTGTAGATTGCCGTATCTTGCAGAAGATGAGATTTATGACTGTGCTCCTGCCGGTTTGGCTAATTGCCTGTCCTGGGGAATGCAGGACTGTGTATGGATTTGATCTGAATGCGAGGTGCCAGCGGGCCTATGCTGCACTTAACCACCTGAGGCTACAGGAAGGAGAGCAATTATTGGAAGCGGAGAAGAGAGAGAATCCCTCCAATCTCTTCCCATACTTTCTGGACAATTACGTCGATTTCTTCGAACTTTTCTTTGGCGAGGACCCCGAAGAATACGATCAGCGAAAAGACAATCTAGATAAGAGGCTCGAGTGGATGCGTCGTGGTCCGAGCAGTTCCCCGTTCTATTTGTTTACCCAATCGATTATCCGCTTTCAATGGGCCGCGGTGGACATTAAATTCGAAGCGCATTGGCAGGCGGGCTGGGAATTTCGCCAGGCATTCCTGGAAACCAAGCAAAATCAGGAGCATTTTCCAAAATTTAGCCCCAGCGCCATGCTGGGTGGCGCTTTGGAAGTATCGGTGGGAACGATTCCTGAAGGCTACCGCTGGCTGGCCTCCCTTATGGGCATGCGGGGCAGCATACACCACGGCATGCACCGGCTGGAGGCCTTCCTGGGCCAGGCCGATAGCCTAGCTCAACTTTTCCGAGATGAAGCTTCATTCTATTTTCTTTACCTGCAATTCCATATCGAGAATAGGCGGAAGGAAGTCTTTCGATATATCCAGGATAACCACCTGGATCTGGTCAACAACGAGTTGCTTGCCTACCTGGCCGTGAACTTGGGCGTGAACGATGAGCAATGCGCGTATGCACGGGATATTTGCCTCAAGAGAAGTCAGTCGGCTGCTTTTTATAATTTGCCGCAATGGGACTTGGAAATGGGGACAATTGAGCTGGATCACCTCGATCCCGATGGGGCGGTGTACCTGTACCGGTTTACCCGGCAGTTCAAGGGGAAGTTTTACCTCAAGGAAGTGTTTCAAAAGCTGAGTTGGCTTTATTACCTGACCGGGGATCAGGCCCGCGCAGAATCCTTCCGCAGGCGTATTTTGGAAAGCGGAAGCACGGCGACTGAATCTGACAAGGACGCTCTTCAGGAGGCCCGCAGTGGACAGTGGCCTGACAAGACCCTGCTTAGGGCCAGGCTGCTGAATGATGGGGGATATTTGCAAGAAGCACTCGCGCAGTTGCAAACCAAAAAAATGGGTGATTTTACCCGACCGGAAGAAAGAACGGAATATGCCTACCGCTTGGGGAGGATATATGATGACCTAGGCAGAAAGGTAGACGCCCTGTCTGCTTATTTGACAACAATCAAGTTGGGCGACCGGCAAAAGCAATATTTTGCGGCGCGGGCAGCCCTTCAGATGGGCTGTATATATGAAGAGCGAAAGGATACGATAATGGCCCTGAGCTACTTCAGGAAATGCTTGTCCTTGAAAGATCATGAATACAAAAACTCCCTTGATCAGAAAGCAAAAGCGGGAATAGCGCGTTGTGTGGGGGATTGAAATTATTGTTTAAATTGAAATAGCCTTAATGCGCGGGAACCCATGCTGCACCGATTGCACATACAGAACTATGCGATCATCGAAGAGATCGACATCCGATTCTCCGGACAAATGAGCGCCATTACCGGGGAAACCGGAGCAGGAAAATCCATACTAATGGGCGCCCTTTCGCTCATCCTGGGCGGACGGGCTGACTCTGCTGTCCTGGGAACAGCCCGCCGCAAATGTGTGGTAGAAGGGTCATTTGTTGAGACACAAAAAACGACGATCTCCCGCTTTCTTGAAGAACAGGGCTTGGATCAGGAAGAAGAGCTGGTGATCCGTCGGGAAATTGCGGCAAACGGGAAATCCCGGGCCTTTATAAATGATACGCCGGTTAGCCTCGAGCAATTGCGGAAGCTTTGCTATCATTTGATTGATCTCCATCAGCAATTTGATGAATTGGAATTGGGCAGATCCGGTTTTCAGTTGCAGGTCCTGGACGCGTTGGCGGGACACCGGGTTTTGCTCGAAGAATACCGCGGGATGTTCCGGCAATGGTCTATCCTGCAGAAGGAATGGGCGCTTTTGCGGGACCAGCAGGGCCAATGGGAGAAGGAAAGTGATTATCGCCGGTTCCTGTTCGAAGAACTTTCGACCGCCGCCTTCCGGGAGCATGAACTAGAAGATCTGGACTCCGAATTGCAGCGATTGAATCACGCGGAGACGATTCAGGAAAAACTGGCGCAGGCTTCGGCGGATTTGCAGGATGGTGAGCGGCCAGCAATTCAGCTGATCCGTTCGGCTATTGGACAATTGAACGCCCTTCAGCGCTTTCATCCGGGACTGAGCGATCTGGCAGGCCGGATGCGCTCGGCTCAATTGGAATTGGAGGATATTTATTCCGAACTGGGCAGGATTCGTCAGGACAGCGAGCAGGATCCCGGCCGCATAGAACAGCTCAACGAGCGGATGGCGCTGGGATACCGGCTCCTTAAGAAACACGGGGTGCGGGAAACTAGCGATCTTTTGGCAATTCAGCACGACCTGGAAAGCAAGCTACGGGCAACCTTGGACTTAAGCAACCTATTGGACGCAAAAGCAAAACAGGCCGGCTTAGTCAAGGAAGAGTTGGAACGCGTCGCGGCCCAGTTATCCCGCAACAGACTGGAACAGGTCAATTTGCTCGAACAAAACGTCAACCGCCTGCTCAGTCAGGTAGGCATGCCCAATGCCCGGCTCCAGGTAGCCGTTCGACCTATAACCATGCAGGAGTCCGGCACGGATAACGCAGAGTTTCTCTTTGATGCGAACCGGAGCAACCGATTCGAACCGGTAGGCAAGGTCGCATCCGGCGGGGAACTCAGCCGCTTGATGCTTTGCATCAAGTCGCTCGTCGCCCAGTCTATGGATTTGCCGACAATGGTTTTCGATGAAATAGATGCCGGTATTTCTGGGGAAGCAGCCCGGCAGGTTGCGAATATTTTATACGGGATATCCCGGACGCGTCAGGTCATCTGCATTACGCACCAGGCGCAGATTGCCGGAAAAGCGGATGCGCATTTTCTGGTATTCAAGGAATCGGCCGGTGGTCCGGCCGTTACCCGCATACGGCTGCTCAAAAAGGACGAACGCGTTACCGCGATAGCCCAAATGCTGGGAGGCGAAAAGCCGACGGCTGCTGCGCTGGCCAACGCGAAAGAGATGATGATGCAGTAACCGCCAATTGATATCGGCATGCGAATCCTTGGTCTCTTGCTTGCTCTGGTGGCGCTGCTTATTCCGGTATTCTGGATTAACCGCCTCTTACGAAGGTTCATACAGCCCCGGCTCTCCGCTTTGAGGTTCTTCATTTACTTATTGAGCGCATTCGGCCTAACCTTCATCTATACTTTCATGTTGGTATGGATTGTCCTGCATATATTCCCTACATCAACAAAATAACTTCCTTATTTTTACCGGTCTAAAAAAGTAGCTCTGTATGGGATTCCAGCTCCTCAACGGCAAAAAAGGGATCATATTCGGTGCCTTGGACGATCGGTCTTTGGCCTGGAGAACCGCATTGCGTTGTAATGAGGAAGGCGCTTCCCTGGTTCTGACCAATGCGCCGGTAGCCCTAAGGTTGGGAGAAATCAATCGCCTCGCGGGCGAAGTGAATGCTCCGGTCATTGGAGCTGACGTTACCAACATGGAAGACTTGAAGAAACTATTTGTACAATCCATGGACCACTTCGGGGGAGGCATCGATTTTATCCTGCATTCGGTGGGGATGAGCATCAATATGAGAAAAGGAAAGGGGTACACGGAACTCGATTATGCGTTCAATCAGAAAACCCTGGATATTTCCGCCACCTCCCTGCACCGGGTGCTGCGAACTGCCTGGGAACTGGACGCTCTCAACGAGTGGGGCAGCGTAGTAGCGCTCACGTACATTGCGGCACAACGAGTATTCCCGGATTACAGCGAGATGGCAGACGCCAAGGCACTGATGGAAAACATCGTTCGTAGTTTCGGATATCATTATGGCGTCAGGAAAAAAGTGCGCGTAAACAGCATTTCCCAGTCGCCGACTCGGACTACCGCGGGAGCTGGCGTAAAGGGATTCGACGCGTTTATGTCCTATGCCGAGAAAATGAGCCCACTGGGGATTGCTTCGGCTGACTCTTGCGCTGGATACTGCGCGGCGCTTTTTAGTGACCTGACGCGCATGGTTACCATGCAAACCCTGTTTCACGACGGGGGATTCTCTTTTACCGGCGTTACGGAAGCAGTCATTGACCAAATGGAAAAGTAAAGGGAATCAGTACTCGTCTTCGTTGAAGAAAAAGTCTTCCTGAGAAGGATAATCGGGCCAGATATCATCTATTCCTTCATAGATTTCGCCCTCGTCTTCTAATTCTTGCAGGTTTTCCACTACTTCGATCGGAGCTCCGGAACGAATCGCATAGTCAATCAACTCATCTTTGGTAGCCGGCCAGGGTGCGTCTTCCAGGTAGCTTGCCAACTCAAGTGTCCAGAACATCGGGTCCTTGTTTTTATTTATTCGTTTCTTTGGAACGAGCCCAGCATAAACACCCCTGAGTAAGCGGAGCACCGCTGTTCATCCCTGGCTAGCTTAATTTTCCGCAAAAGTAATTTTTAAAACGAAATCACCAAATAAGGCTTGAAATTTAACGTTAGCCCCTGGGCATTAGTATGCCAACCTTCCGACGCTCTATACTTTTGATTATTGACACCGAACCTGTAGGTTTGCTGGTCTTCCATTCCGTTGTTAGACGTCACCATGCTTACGGCCAAGGACATACAAAAATATTACGGCGACCTGTGGGTGCTTAAAGGAGTCGATTTGCAGGTAGGCAAGTCGGAGATCGTCAGCATTGTAGGCCCTTCGGGTTCCGGCAAAAGCACTTTGCTTCATATTCTGGGGACGCTCTCTCGCGCCGACCAGGGGCATATTGAACTGAATGATACCTCGATTCAGCATCTGAAAGGGAGGCAACTGGCTTCCTTTCGAAACCGCCACATGGGTTTTGTGTTTCAATTCCATCATCTGCTTCCGGAATTCACCGCATGGGAAAATGTCTGCATACCTGGCTGGATCGCCGGAAGAAGGAAAAAGGATGTGGAGGCGCAAGCTAAGGAGTTGCTGGGATTACTGGGTGTGGGCGAACGGTTGGATCATAAGCCTGGTGCGCTTTCCGGGGGGGAACAACAACGGGTGGCAGTGGCCAGGGCCCTCATCAATCGCCCAGACATTGTATTTGCCGACGAACCTACGGGGAATCTGGATTCAGCAAATGCCCGGGAATTGCATGAACTCTTTCTCAGCCTTAGGGAACGGTTTGGGCAATCCTTTTTGGTGGTGACGCACAATGAAGAGCTGGCAGACAAAAGCGACCGGGTGCTTCATATGAGGGACGGAAAGATCATTTGACTCGTTCAGGTTACCCGCGGATGCCAGGGAACTTCGCTGGCTCCCAGTTGGTGGCCAATGAACCGCGCTAGAACGAATAAATAATCACTAAGGCGATTGAGGTAGACTAAGATCAGGGGTTCTACCAGAGCGCCACTGGCAGATAAGCTGACGCAATTCCTTTCCGCCCGTCTGCATACAGTGCGGCATATATGCGCCGTGGAGACAGCCACATGGCCTCCAGGAAGAAGGAAAGATTTCATTTCCGGCAATTCGCTTTCCATGGCGTCGATCTCCTGCTCCAGAAAAGCAACATCCGTCTCGTGCAAATCGGGGATCTTCAAACTGGTTTCCTTTTCCGGATCACGGGCCAGCGTGGCTCCGATCGTAAACAGTCGATCCTGAATTTCCCCGAGCGTTGTTTTGCCTCGTCCCGCATCAAGTTGATCACGCAATAAGCCAAGGAAGGAATTCAATTCATCGATCGAACCGTAAGCCTCGATGCGCAAGTCGTTCTTGGCAACCTTTGTGCCTCCGATCAAACTTGTTTTTCCGCGGTCTCCGGTCTTGGTGTATATTTTTCTGGACATGCGATTGGCTCGACAAATAAGCAAGTCAGGCAGGTAGGGCTTCCTGCACCCTGCGCCGATCGCTTTCGATGACGCCGTCGCGCAGGCGGACGATCCGGCGAGCATAGTTGGCGATGTCCTCTTCGTGCGTGACCAGCACGACGGTATTTCCCGCAGCCTGGATTGCGCTGAAAATATCCATGATTTCCATTGAAGTTTTGCTATCGAGGTTTCCGGTGGGCTCATCGGCAAGGATCAAAGAAGGATTATTGACCAACGCCCGGGCAATCGCTACGCGCTGGCACTGGCCGCCAGACAGCTCATTAGGCTTGTGGTGGCTTCGATCGGTAAGTCCTACCTTGTCCAGGACAGCCATAGCCAATTCGGTTCTCTTTTTTCGGGCCATTCCGGCGTATACCAGGGGTAGCGCTACATTTTCTGCGGCAGTCAGCCGGGGCAGGAGATTGAATTGCTGAAACACGAACCCGATCTCCTTATTTCTCACTTCGGCTAAGTCATCGTCCTGCATCTGACTTACATCCTGGCCATTCAAAACATAGGATCCGACTGTTGGTGAATCCAAGCATCCCAAAATGTTCATAAGGGTGCTTTTTCCGGAACCAGAAGGGCCCATCAAGGCTACGTATTCATTCTTGAATATTTCCAGGGATACCCCGCTCAAAACAGGCAAGGCCTGTTTTGCCATGTAGTAACTTTTGCCAATGCCATCCAGGTGAATGATTGGTGGAGTCATATTCGCAAATTATTTGGCCGGATTTGAGCTCATTCGGCCGGGTTGCGGATCACCTTGGGTACTTGGAAATACAGACCATCGGTCAAGGGAGCACCGCTCAGCGCCTCTTCGCGGCTGCAACTGCCTTCGACATGATCATCCCTGAACTGGTCGGTCTCCTCGCTCATATGCAGGAGTGGTTCCACGCCTTCCGTATTCAGTTCCCGGAGCTTGTCCACAAAGTGAATCATGCGCTGGAGATCTTTCTTAATGGCCTCGCGTTCCGCATTGCTGAATTCCAGACGGGCCAATTCAGCCAGATGATCGATTAATGCGTCGTTTACTTCCATGCGCGCGATTAGGAACAAAAATAACGGATTCGCCGTTACTTTAGCCAGGTATTGGATGAAAGGCCAGCGGTTGCTGCCTGCCGGGAGAAAGGACCTTTCCGCCCAAGGCTCGAAGGCAAAAAGCGGTATCTTCGGCCTCCTCATGGAATCGAATAAGGAAATCGTGCTTAGCGGGATTCGACCGACTGGATTTGTACACCTGGGTAACTATTTTGGCGCCATCAGGAATTGGGTATTGATGCAGGAGGAATTCCGCTGTTTTTACTGCATAGTGGACTGGCACAGCCTGACCACGCACCCTGATACGACTGAATTAAGGGAAGGCGTGCTCCGCTTGCTGGCCGACCTGCTGGCCAGCGGCCTGGATCCCCAAAAATCGGTAATCTATATTCACAGCGCAGTTCCGGAGATATCGGAATTGTATTTTTACCTGAACACGCTGGCTTACAAGGGAGAACTGGAAAAAACGGTTACTTTCAAGGATAAGGTCCGGCAACAGCCCAACAACGTGAACGCCGGCCTGCTGACCTATCCGGTCCTTCAGTCTGCGGACATCCTGATTCATCGGGCCTTAAAGGTCCCTGTCGGA
>Ga0207040_1302_pt1 | contig 11859 bp, 7 predicted proteins | sample Alteio_BWMinCont_72_FD_153279 | JGI IMG/M metagenome (GOLD analysis project Ga0207040, IMG submission 153279) | Enriched cells from forest soil in Barre Woods Harvard Forest LTER site, Petersham, Massachusetts, United States -... | ecosystem: Environmental > Terrestrial > Soil > Temperate forest >... | reverse complement strand
GAGGCCTGCGCGAACGCGTTGCTGAAGAATATCAACGTTTCGAAAACGGCTTGAGCGCCCCTGGGCGGACGGGGATTGATTTGAATTCCTTGGTCAGGGCGGTGAGCGACTTTTCCACCGCCAAGCGCTCCAAACTCGACGCGCCCACGAAACCAACACAGTCCGTGTTCGCGTTGATGTAGGCGGCGTCCTCCGGCGTGCTGATCGGCCCGCCGTGCGAAAGGAAAATAATGTCTTTTCGCACCTTGCGGGCTCCTTCAATGATGCCCTGGGTTCTTTTAACCGCGTCTTCCATCGTGCAGGTGGCGCCCTGAACGCCGATGGAACCGCCGACGGTTGTGCCGACATGGGCGATAATGGCGTCCGCGCCCGCTTCGGCCATGGCTTTGGCCTCGACCGGCGTGGCGACATAGACCACCGAAAACAAATCCATTTTCCGCGCCAGCGCCACCATTTCAAATTCCTTTTTCACGCTCATGCCGGTCTCTTCGAGCACCTGGCGGAAGAGGCCGTCCACGATCGTGTGGGTGGGAAAATTATTCACTCCGGAGAAGCCCATTTCTTTCACACGCCCCAGCCAATGCCACATCCGGCGGCGCGGATCCGTGGCGTGGACGCCGCAGATCACGGGGACCTCATCGACAATGGGAAGCACTTCATATTCCCCAATTTCCATGGCGACGGCATTCGCGTCGCCGTAAGCCATCAGACCCGCCGTTGAACCATGGCCCGCCATGCGGAAGCGCCCCGAGTTGTAGATGATGATCAAGTCGGCGCCGCCGCGCTCGATGAACTTGGCGCTGATGCCCGTGCCCGCGCCGGCGGCGATGATGGGCTGGCCCTTCTTGAGGGTGGCGCGCAACCGCTCGACCACTTCTTTCCTGGTGTAAGGGTTTCCTTTTCCGGTCCATGGATTTGGCATAGGCAATCAGTATTTGTTATTTGCGAACAATTTCGGACACCGTGCGCCAGCCGGGCGAAAGGAGTCAAGTCATGAGATGAACGATCCGGGAGTGGAAACCTCACGTAATGGCCGCAATGATCGCGAAGGTTGGGACAAGGGAGCGCCGAATTTAGAATTGGTCATAGAAGGATTGAAGTTTTTACCGTGAGCGAATGCTGGAAACATCATTGCCATGAACCTGACAGTGGATAATCTTTCTCTGAATGAAGCCCGAACCCAGTCGATCCGCACTTGCCGCCAACCCGGACCCGCGCCGGTTTGTCACCGCTTCCGACGCCCTAAGGATTCAGTCGCCGTGGACTCTCGAGGAATGGCTTTGCCGAAGTGAAATCGTGAACAACGAACGCCTTCTTTTGGTGCGTGCCAATATGGAGCCGTTCCGGTCGCATCCTTTTCATACCCACCCGTGCCAGGAGGAATTAATCTATGTGATTTCCGGCCGGGCCGAACAATGGGTGGGAAAGGAATGTCGCATCCTCAACCCTGGAGAAATGGCGTTTATTCCCATGGGCGAGCCGCACGGCACCTATAATCCGTATTCTGAAAAACTGGTCTTTCTCGCAATTTTGTCCCCCGCCAAAGAGCTCGGTGGCCCGGGGATCGTCGATGTCTCAAACGAAGAACCGTGGGCATCCCTCAGAAAGGGCGATCCATCCCTCGCTGGCTCGGCCCCGTCGCAGACGAGGTGACGAGAATCAGAGCCGCAAGAAAGCAGCGGCATAACGCCAATGAACTGGATCCTGCCAACCATCCCCATCGCCCGCCCCGCTGGTAGCAGACGAGGTCACGAGGCTCTAAAATTCGGGTGGGTTTGGCTCAAATCTGCAAAAGGCTCAAAATCAACCACTTACGCATCCGTTCATTGGCAGGCTCTAGAATTTCGGCGGGTTTGGCTCAAATCTGCAAGACGCTCAACATCAACGAGTTACGCATCCGTTCATTGGCAGAATCATTTATCTCCCTTCTCGCAGGGCGGAATGGTGTCAGAGCCTCCTTATGTCGGCTGCTCCAAGGAGCGAAGCCGTGAGTTTTGATCGGGCGGGGTGTCTTAATTGCCCGTCTTGGCCGGCTCCGCGCCGGAAGCGGGAAGCGGTACTTGTTCCCGGCTCATGAGGTAGCGAATCAAATCCGCAACCTGATCCTCCCGCAACGACTCCAGCAATCCTTCCGGCATGAGCGAGACGGCGGACGATTTGAGATCGGCAACCTCGGTTCGCTCGACCGTCAGGCTCGTGCCCGGACTCTGGATGGTCAAGGTTTTCGCGGTTTGATCCCGAAGAATGCCGTTGAGGACGCGGCCGTCTTTCAAGGTCACGATGGAAACTCGGTAATCCACCCCCACCACCGCGCTCGGGTCCACGACGTTTTCCAGGAGATAATCCAAGTTGTCCCGGCTTGATCCGGTAAGGTCCGGGCCAATCCGCGCGCCTTCACCATAGAGAACGTGGCAAATCGCGCACGTCTGGGTAAAGAGGGCGCGGCCCTTCCCGGAATCGGCGGCGCCCAGACGCGCGGGGGAGAGAAGTTTCCGATACCGCGCGATGAGCTTCTGTTTGTCCGCAGCGGTGTTCCGGATTTCGCCCCAGACTTCGCGCAATTGTCCCGAAAGTTGCTCGTCGCCGAGATTCTGAATCTGACGGGCGTGGAACACCGAAATGTCGCGGCGGTTTATTTTGCCCTCCGCAACTTTTGCCAAAAGCTGCCGCGCTCCGGCCGGGCGCGAGACGAGGGCTTCGATCACCTGTGGTTTTTCCTCGGCGGAAAAGTGACTGTAGGCCTTGAGAACGAGGGCCGGGGCGTTGGTGTCGTCAAAAGCCATAAGGCCCTTCGCGGCGGCCACCCCCACGGTGCGTTCCTGGACGAGTTTGACGAGCACGGAAAGCAAATCCGGAGGCCGGGTGTCAACCAGAATTTGGATGGCCTTGAGCCTGGCCGGCGCGGACTCCTTGCCGCTCAAGGCCACCATGCGAACTTCGTCAAGGGCGCGCCCGTCTCCAAACAAGAGGCTCAGATTGCGTCCCCGCTCGCGCATCTCTGGGTCTTCCGATGCCGAGACTTTGGAACTGACGACATCCCATTCCGCCGGGCGCGGGGCTTTGCGCCAACCGCGGAGTCCCTCGGACATGCCGCGAATGACTTCGATTTGGAATTCGGCCGCACCGGTTTCAAACGCCGCTTTTAGGAGGTTATTCAGGGGAGCCGGGTTTAGTTCGATGGATTCAGCGAACCAGCGAGCGGTATATTGCCGCACCAAAGGGAACTCGGTATTGCGGCTGAGGGTAATGGCGTCATCCGGTCGGTTCCCTACAATGGGCTCGATTCCATACCAAATCATCAAAGGCAGATTGTGATCGTTGGCGTCTTCTGGATGACTGAGGAGCCCGGCAGCCAGATCGACGCGCTGGGTGAACGGCAGTCTTTGGAGCGCGGAGGACAAATAGAGCCGCACGAGACCCGAACTATCGTTGCGGGAGAGTTTAACGAATTCCTTGAGGGCCGCCTCACTGGGCGTCCCCTGGTCAATCAAGAGACGGACGGCCCAGGCGCGGATATGCTCGTTCTCATGATGGAGTTGTTGCAACAGCCAGGGCTCATCCGTGCCGCCAATGACGTAGAGCGACCACAGAAAATGGAGTTTGTGAGCCGGGACGGGATCTGAATCGAAAAGGCGAATCAGTTCCGTTTTAGCGGTTCGCATATCTTCCCCCGAGGCCGCGCGCTCCTGCAGGACCCGCCGGGCGTGGCGCGTGAACCAGTCGTTCGTGTGAGTTTGCAGACGGCAGAGATCCAGCGTGGAGAAGGCCGCCACATCCTTGATCGTTGGCGCGGGGGGCTGGCCGTAGGCCAGCTTGTAAATTCGCCCGGAAGTGCGATGGATGCCTTCGCTATTATGGCATTCTCCCACGTCGGACCAATCCGATAAATAGACCCCTCCATCAGGCCCGGTGATCAGGTCAAGTCCGCGAAACCAAACGTCGTCTGTTTTGAACACATCCCCGCCATGATGTCCAACGTAACCCGAGCCCGACCGTTCAAGAATCTCGTTGTTGAGACGGCGACCGTGAAAATTGACTGTGAAAAGAGTGTTGTAATAGCGGGCGGGCCAATTGTCCCCCAGATAAAACATGAGCCCCTCGTGGGCGTGGCCGCCTCCCATGCCGTCACTGGTGTACCGCGTCGCACCCCAGCCTTTGCCGGTGTCGAAATGATAGTGGTCCGCGTGTTGATCGATGAGGCCGTAGGTATGGAGGTCATAATCCTCGCCATACATCCGTTTGTAATGCGCGCCGGGAATGAGATGCCAGAGATGGCCGATCACGGTGTTGATGAAGAACATCTCCCCTTCCGCGTTGTAATCAAAACCCCACGGATTCGTTGTTCCCTGGGCAACGACTTCAAACACTTTACGCGTTGGATGATACCGCCAGATGCAGGCGTTGAGCGTCGTCCGTTTATCCGGAGGATCGCCCGGCTTTCCAATGTGGGAGGTCCCCGCGATTCCATGCCGTCCGTAGAGCCATCCATCCGGCCCCCAAAAGAGGCCGTTGACGATATTGTGCCGAATCGAGTCGTCGTTCCAACCGTCAAGCACCACCACCGGCGGGCCGTCGGGAATATCGTCCCCGTTTTTGTCCGGAATAAAAAGGAGTTGCGGGGCGCAGAGGACCCAAACCCCGCCAAATCCGACCGCGACGCTGGTGAGGTGCTGGCCTTGGTCCCAGAAAACGGTGCGTTTGTCGAAGTGTCCTTCATGGCGGGTATCCTCCAGAATTACGACCCGGTCGCGCAGACGCAAATCGAAGTTCACTTTTGCTTCGCCATAAGTGTAATTTTCCGCGACCCAAAGCCGCCCCCGGTCATCGGTGGTAATGCCGATGGGCTGTTGGACGTCTGGTTCCCCCGCGAACAGAGTGACGTTGAACCCGGAAGGAGCTTTCATCAACTTGGCCGCCTCAAGCGGAGCGAGAGGGATGGCCTTGGGGTCTTGGGTATTGAAGATGGCCGGAAAATTCGTGGAATCCGCCGCGGTTAAGCGCAGGCTCGCGAGGCAACAGGCGGACATGAGGGCCAACCGCAGCAACGAACGGGTGTTCATGCGCTTGAGATTAAGCTGATTGGGAGCTCGGCGGAAAGTGTTTTTGAACCGGGACTAGTATTTCCTCCTCATCCGACGCTCTGAAGCCCGGTGGCGGTTTTGGCGCCGACGCTCCGCAACCGCCCCGTAATCCCGGTGCCGACCCCGTCCATGGATTCAAGACTGCCGCCAGATCCGGCGGCCCGTCCTGCTTGACGTTTTATGAACCTCTGGAATTATATGTCAGACAGGACCACCGCTCAGATCAGCACCAGGCGGTTCACAAAGGAATTGCGCGCCGTCAGAGACCGCCCCGCCAACAAACGGACGCGTAACTGGTTGATTTTGAGGGTCTTGCAGTTGTGAGCCAAACCCGCCGGAATTCTAGAGCCTCATCACTTCGGCTGCTACCAGTGAGGTGGGCGAGGGGCTGGTTCTCAAGATTGAGTTCATTGGCATTATGCCGCCCCTTTTTTGCGGCTCTGATTCTCTTCAGGTAACTGATTGCGGTGAGATACTCGGGATCTGGATCCCGGCCATGGCGAAATCGGTCCCGGTTGATTTCGAGGAACACGCCCGTAAAGACAGCGCGGCCGCCATGCCGGTATCTTTTGCCACCCTTTTGAGAGAGGGTAAAAATCAGTAGCGGTAGTTTTCGGCTTTGTAGGGGCCTTCCACCGGGACGCCGAGGTATTCCGCCTGCTTGGAACTCAGCTTCGTGAGCTTGACTCCCAATTGTCCCAAGTGGAGTCGGGCGACTTTTTCATCCAGATGTTTCGGAAGGACGTAAAGACCGACTTTGTATTTGCCGGTGCTGCGATTGGACCAAAGCTCGATCTGGGCGATGACTTGATTGGTGAAACTTGCGCTCATGACAAAGCTCGGATGGCCGGTGGCGCAACCGAGATTCACTAGGCGGCCTTCCGCCAGGACGGTCAGGACTTTCCCGTTCGGCCAGACAAACTGGTCAACCTGCGGTTTGATCTCGATGCGGGTAAGTTTCTTGTCCTGATAGAGCGAACCCACTTCAACTTCGCTGTCGAAATGCCCGATGTTGCAGACGATGGCCTGGGTCTTCATCTGGTCCATGTGCTGGCGGGTGATGACATCGATGTTGCCGGTGGTGGTGACGAAAATGTCGCCGTATTTGCAGGCGTTCTCCATGACATCGACCTGGTAACCCTCCATGGCGGCCTGGAGGGCGTTGATTGGATCGATTTCGGTGACGATCACGCGGGCCCCGAGGCCCTTGACACTCTGGACACAACCTTTGCCCACGTCGCCATAACCACAGACTACAACCACTTTGCCGGCTAACATCACGTCGGTCGCGCGCTTGACAGCATCGACGAAGGATTCACGGCAGCCGTAAAGGTTGTCGAATTTGGATTTGGTGCAGGAATCATTGACGTTGAAGGCCGGGACTTTGAGCGTGCCATTGCGGACGCGATGAGCGAGGCGATGCACGCCGGTTGTCGTTTCCTCCGAGAGCCCGTGAATCCCTTTAAGCAGCCCGGGATATTTGTCGTGGCACATGTTGGTCAGGTCGCCGCCGTCGTCCAGAATCATGTTCAACTGCGAACCATCCGGCCAGCGGAGGGTTTGTTCGATGCACCAGTCGAAATCCTCGAGCCCCATGCCTTTCCAAGCGAAGACGGGGATGCCGCGAGCGGCGATGGCGGAGGCGGCGTGGTCCTGCGTGGAAAAAATATTGCAGCTTGACCAGCGAACCTCCGCGCCGAGATCGATGAGGGTCTCGATCAAGACGGCGGTTTGGATGGTCATGTGGAGGCAACCGGCGATGCGGGCTCCCTTGAGCGGGTATTGCCCTTTGAATTCCTTGCGGAGGGCCATTAGCCCCGGCATTTCATGCTCGGCGACATTGATTTCCTTGCGGCCAAACTCCGCGAGGCTGATGTCCTTGACTTTGTAGTCGTTTTTGATCCGGGCTTTGCCGGGTTTGGTCTTCGGGGCGGGAGCGGTGCTTGCAGTGGCCATAGAGTGTTGAAGTGGAATGGTTAATTGACAGCTTTTTTGAGGGCGGCGGCTTTATCGGTGCGTTCCCAGGTGATGCTCTCCAGATCATCGATCTTGCCGAAATGGCCATAGTTCGTGGTCTTGGAATAGATCGGACGCAGGAGATTGAGTTGTTTGATGATGGCGGCGGGTTTGAAACTGAAGACCGCGCGCACGGCGGATTCGATCGCTTCGTCGCTGACCAAGCCCGTGCCGAAGGTGTTGACACAGACGGAAACAGGTTCGGGATGGCCGATGGCGTAGGCGAACTGAATTTCGGCGCTTGTGGCCAACCCGGCGGCAACGATGTTTTTCGCCACATAACGGCCCATGTAAGCGGCGCTGCGATCCACCTTCGAGGGGTCCTTGCCGCTGAAGGCGCCGCCGCCGTGGCGGCCCATGCCGCCGTAGCTATCGACAATGATTTTGCGCCCGGTGAGACCCGTGTCGCCCTGCGGTCCGCCAACGACGAAGCGTCCGGTGGGGTTGATCAGATACTGCGTTTTTTTGTCGAGCAAATGCGCCGGCAGCGACTTTTTAATCACCTCTTTGATGATGAAATCCTTGATGGTCTTGTGCTTCGCATCGGCCGAATGCTGGGTGGAAACGACGACATTGGTAATCCGAACCGGCTGGTCATTGATGTATTGCACGGAAACCTGGCTTTTGGCGTCGGGCCGGAGCCATTTGACGACGCCGCTCTTGCGGATTTTCGTCAGGACTCGCCCGAGGGTGTGCGCGAACATGATCGGGGCGGGCATTAACTCGGGGGTTTCGTTGCAGGCATAGCCAAACATCAGGCCCTGGTCGCCGGCGCCTTGTTCGTCGGTTTCCTTGCCTTCCGCAGCCCGGGCATCGACGCCTTGGGCGATGTCGGGGCTCTGGCTGGTGATGGCGTTCATCACCAGGACGCGGTCGGCGTGGAAGACGTCGTCATCGTGGGTGTACCCGATTTCGCGGATGGCGGCGCGCGCGATTTCATTGAAGTCGAGCTTGGCTTTGGTGGTGATCTCACCGCCAATGACGACGAGGTTGCTTTTGGCGTAGCTTTCGCACGCGACGCGGCTCCTGGGGTCCTGAGCCAGACAGGCGTCGAGGACGGCGTCGGAAATGGTGTCGCAAACTTTGTCCGGATGGCCCTCGCCGACGGATTCCGACGAAAAGATGTAATTTTTGCTCATGCGAAAGAATTCAAGGCTTTCAGAATAACATATTGACGTATCAAGATGCGAAGATATAAGCTTTTGGTAGTGCGTCAATGAATAATTTGTGAATTCTCGTAATCATGTCGTCCACCTTAAAGGCCATGCGGGCGTTGTCGGACCAGACCCGGTTGCGGATCATTGCTTTACTCGAGGGCGAAGAGGTCTCGGTCAACGAATTGCAAGAGATCACACGCTTGGGACAGTCGCGCATCTCGACGCATCTCGGATTGCTCCAGGAAGCGGGCTTGGTGCAATCCCGGCGGGAGGGGAAGCGGGCGTTTTATAAAATTGCCGCCCAAGGAGACGCGACATCCGGGGAGTTTATTGCTTTGGCCATCCGGGGCGCGCGGGAGATGCCTGAACACGAGCCGGACCAGCTCAATCTAAAACGAGTTTTGGCGCGCCGCCGCGATCAGGCCAAACTTTATTTCAACCAAGTGGCGGGAAGATTCGACCGGAGCTATGGGCCGGGAAGATCATGGCAGGCCTTCGGGCAGCTCCTTTTGCGGGTGATGCAACCGTTGGTGGTGGCGGACCTGGGTTCGGGGGAAGGATTGCTCAGTGAGTTGTTGGCGCGCCGCGCAACGCAGGTGATTGCGGTGGATAATTCCGAGAAAATGGTGGAGTTTGGGGCGAGGAAAGCCCGGGAAAACGGCCTGAAGAACCTCGAATTTCGCCTGGGCGACTTGCAAGCGCCGCCCATCGCCGAGGCCTCGGTAGATCTGGTCATCCTGAGCCAGGCCTTGCATCATGCGGCGGAGCCGGCGGTGGCGCTGGGCGCGGCGTTCAGAATTCTTCGCGGCGGAGGACGGGTAATGATCCTCGACTTGCTGCGACATCAGTTCGAGAAAGCGACGGAGCTTTACGGGGATCGGTGGCAGGGATTCGAAGAATCGGAATTGCAAAAGTGGCTGGAAACGGCTGGGTTCAAGAAGGTCGAAATTGATCTCGTGGCAAAGGAAGAACAGCCGCCGCATTTTCAAACGCTCCTGGCCGTTGGCGACAAGCCGCGAAAGTGAATACCACCAGAGTCCCATCACCGCTGAGGAACACGAAAAGGGAGTGGATTCCATTTTTGAAAATCGGGTTGCCCAAGCGGTTTTCTTGACTAGGCGGCAAGGATTGTTATGGTGATGGACGGATCCAGCGAGGAAATGATGGCGGATGGCCGCCCTGCGGGTCCGTAAATCAGACATTTTATAATTCATGAACATAAGAGAAACGTTTATCGCACTCACGTTAGCCACCACTTGTGTCGCGGCGAAGGCCGCCGACCCCCTCCCGAGCCCCCCGCCCGCGGCAGCGGCGACCACCACGACAAACAGCCCGGAAGAGATCATGAAAATGGGGAGTTATGCTTGGGGGGTGGGAAACGCGGAAAGCTGGATGGCTTTGAATTCCCGGAGTTATGTCCCTTGGGCCAAGGATCTTGACCCCGAGGAAGTGGCGCGCGGGATTGTGGAGGGCCTGCGCGGAAAGAAGGCGGACGGGAGCACGAATCTCATGACCCTGCCCGAAGCTTCGGCCTGGATCAAAAAAGTGGGGGAACTCACCCAGACCATTCTTTCAAATAAAGCCGTCGCTTTCCTGGAGGAGAACAAAAAGAAACCGGGCGTTGTGACGCTTCCTGATGGTCTGCAATACAAGGTCATCCGGGAGGGAAAAGGGGCGAGCCCGACCCTGACGAATTCGGTGAAACTGAGCTATGTTGGAAGGTTCGTAGATGGCAAGGAGTTCGAGAACACCTACACGGACCCGCGCGGGGCCGCGACCCTGGATATGCGAGGGATAAACAGTGCCGCCAAAGGATGGGCGGAGGCGATCATGCTGATGAAGGAAGGCGGAAAGTTGGAGGCGTATATGCCGCCTAGTCTCGGCTACGGGGCGAGGCCGCGCGGGCATGTTCCCCCGAACTCGACCTTGATCTTCGAAATGGAATTGCTCTCGGTGACCAATCAACCCCCGCCAGTGGCGCTGAAGCCCCCGGCAAATGGACCGCCTCCTGGCGCCCGGATCATGAACTCGCCCACGGCGGCGGCTCCCCAACCGGCCACCTCCCCAATTCTCCAGGTCAATCCTGACGGGACGCACAAGATACTGCCACCTGACGCCACCGCGCCGGCACCTCCGCCTCCGCCGGTCCCCGGCGGCGGCACGAAACCGTAAAACCCACACCATATTCGTCGTTTATGATCGAGCCTCGCCTTCCTTCGCGGTGGACCATGTATGCTGTATCGGTAATGATCTCCGCCGCGACGGTGGCGCCCGCCGCCGATTCCGGGAAGCCGGGGGGCAACGACCCGACGGAGGGGAACATTGCGAAAATGGCGGGGAACATTCTCCAAAAATCGCATTATTCGCGGCAGAGATTTGACGAGAATATCTCCAAGAAATTCTTCGACCGTTATCTCGACTCGCTGGACCCGTTGCACTGCCTGTTTTTGGAATCGGATGTGCGGGAGTTTGATGTTTATCGCCCGAGATTGGATGAATTGACGCTGGTGGACGGGGACACTTCCCCGGCGCATGTCATTTTCGCACGGTTCATGGCTCGGATGAAACAGCGAACTGACTTTGTCAACGGCGTCCTCAACACCAACAGTTTCGACTTCAGCGGCGAGGACAAGTACACCCCCGACCGTCACGAGTTGCCGAGGCCCAAGGACATCGAGGAAGCCCGGGAAATCTGGCGCCAGCAGGTTCGATTTGAATACTTGCAAGAACGGCTTTCCTCCGCGATTGCGCATCTCAGCGCGAATGTCTCTCGGGAGAGCGGCGGCGGCTGGGCTGTAAGAAGTATCCGGCCCAAACCGGCGGGGTTTAATCCGACGGCGGGACCCGTCCAAGACGCGCTGGGAACAAAGGTGGGGATGCTGGAAATCGAAGGACATACCAATTCTGTGGGCGGGTTTGTCCGCAGCTTGCAAGGGGAAGAACTGCATTATTTTGAACTCCCCGTGAAGGCGTCCTCCGAGCCGGGTCGATGGGAGGTCGTGGGCGCTGTGGGGGCAAACAAAATGATCCATCTTGGGACGAATTTAGTTTCCCAATACACCAACACCAGCGCGCCCTACGCGCCGGCGGGCGCGGCGAGCGACGCCGTCGTTCTCGGCCCATCGATCCCCCTGCTTGATCTCGGAACCAACTCGAAGGCCGATTTCATCGTGACCAACGCCATCACGCAATACCACGTCCTACTTCGTCTCAACTCCACGTCTTCCGCCGGAGTGGAAACGAAGCGGCTCAACGACGACAAAGGAAACTTTGTTGCGACGCTGGGGCTTGCGGGAACCAACTATGCGTGGATTGATTTGGAAAAAACCAACCTGGACAGCGTCGTCAAAACGATTCGCGACCGGTATAACCGGGTGGCCCGGGATGACGCCCAACTGGGCGATGACGATGTGCTGCAGATTTATGTGAACGCCCTGGCCAACACGTATGATCCGCACACGGATTACATGGGACATTTTCAATTGGAGGATTTTGCGATGAGCATGAAGCTATCGCTCTCGGGGATCGGAGCGCTGCTCCAAGGGACCGACGACGGGTATTGCGAAATCAAGGAACTTTATCCCGGGCCGGCGATGAAGAGTAAA
>Ga0207040_1288_pt2 | contig 12169 bp, 8 predicted proteins | sample Alteio_BWMinCont_72_FD_153279 | JGI IMG/M metagenome (GOLD analysis project Ga0207040, IMG submission 153279) | Enriched cells from forest soil in Barre Woods Harvard Forest LTER site, Petersham, Massachusetts, United States -... | ecosystem: Environmental > Terrestrial > Soil > Temperate forest >... | reverse complement strand
ATATCAACTAATGTGTAGGAGTGCTTCTCCGGGAAAACGCTTCCTCCGCAGTCACGCTGGTCATACGCAATCGTCTCGAACGGCGGGCTCACCAATTGGGCAAATTCGTCGTAGTAGCTATGATCTGCTTCACCGCCACCGCCGTGAAGAAGGAGTAAAACTGGGCCACTGCCGCGGCGTCGATATCGGACATTGACCGGGCCCACCCTAATATGCTGGATTTGCATCTTATTTACCCCAAGAGAAACTTGAGTAGGTATGCGCCCTTAGAACGGTACTAAGCAGCATCCATTTTTGCTAAGACATATTTGTCATTGACGACATACCGACCGGGCATCGATCAGGCGGACAGCAAACGGTAGGATTGAGACCCCTCAATCCGTGACTCTACCGCAGGCTTCCTTTGCAAGGCCAACGTCCGCCTCTGTCGATGCCTCACAGGCATGTTCTCAATGACAATTATGTTTTGGCAAAAGTCCATGGTCGTCAGTAGCATGCCAAGGTACCGAAGCGACAATCACACTAAAACGTACGAAAGTTTTTCACACGCCAAACAGGCCGCGTTGATTGATCAAGCGATACGGGCCTCCGATATCAAAGCCAATTCGCGCGAATCACATTGCCGCCGAACAACTGGCTCTATCTAAGAGTAACCGCGCGGAGCAGGAGGAGGTGCGGCATGAGTGATTCTGATTCCGTTTCCGCCGACTTTTCAGTGGGTGGTACGAGCGCACACCGACCGACGCTCATGGGGACCCAGCACATGGTAGTCGCCGGCCATTATGGCGCGGCGCATGCGGCCTTCACGATTTTGGAGGCAGGTGGCAACGCCGTCGATGCCGGCGTTGCGGCGGGGATCGCGCTCGGCGTTCTCCAGTGCGATATCGTCAATGTAGCGGGCGTGGCGCCGATCATCCTGCGCGAGGCGAAGACCGGACAAGTCCAGACCATTGCCGGTCTAGGGCGCTGGCCGCGACTCGCCGACCCCGAGAGGTTTCGCCGCGAGAATGGGGGACATATACCGGACGGCCTCTTACGTACTGTCGTTCCAGCGGCGCCCGACGCCTGGATCACCGCGCTCAAACGCTTCGGCACCATGTCCTTCGGTGAGGTAGCGCAACCCGCAATTCGATTCGCCGACAGCTTCCCGATGTACCCGCTCCTCGCCGGCATGATCCAGCTTCACGAGGCCGAGTATCGGCGATGGGGCTCGAATGCCGCAATCTACCTACCTGGTGGGCACGCTCCTAAGATCGGCACCATCTTCCGCCAGGCGGATCTAGCGAGAACTCTGCGTTACATGGTGGACGAGGAAAAGGCGAAAGGCCGCCACGAGGGTGCGCACTACGCATTCTACAAGGGTGACATCGCACGTGCCATTACCGCCTATCATGAGACAAATGGCGGCTGGATGCGGATGGATGACATGGCGGGATACTCGTCCGATGTCGCCCCAGCCGTGACGCGCATCTGGAATGGAGTCGAGGTATCGACATGCGGGCCTTGGTGCCAGGGCCCGGTGCTGCTCCAAGCACTGAGCCTGCTCGAACCCCACAGGGTTGAGCAGCTTGGCCACAATTCGCTTGCGTACCTACATCTTCTCGCGGAGGCATTGAAGCTCGCCTTTGCCGACCGCGAGCGGTACTACGGAGACCCCCGCTTCGTGGACGTTCCCCTCGATCTTCTCCTTTCAGAGCAATATGCAACCGGACGCCGCAAATTGATCCATTCCGATAAGGCTTGGATCACTGCGGCGCCGCTCACAGCGCTGCCGCAGCTGCCGCGCGATACCTCCTATGTCTGCGTCATCGATCGTCACGGCAATGCTTTTTCGGCTACGCCGAGTGACGTCTCCTTCGATAGCGAGGTAATCCCGGGAACTGGGCTAGCCCCGTCGTCGCGCGGCTCGCAGTCCTGGTGCGATCCGGCGCACAAGAGCGTCCTCGCGCCTGGTAAGCGCCCCCGCCTGACACCCAACCCAGCGCTTGCCGTAAAGCCTGGCGAGTGGGTCATGCCCTTCGGGACTCCCGGCGGAGACGTACAGTGCCAGGCGATGCTGCAGGTGCTTCTGAACATTGCCTTGTTCGACATGGCGCCGCAAGACGCGGTTGAAGCGCCGCGGCTTGCGACTTATTCATTTCCCGACAGTTTCGAGCCCCACCAAGAGATTCCCGGGCGGCTCAATGTGGAATCCCGCGTCTCGCCCGAGATTCTGGATGGCCTGCGTGCGAAGGGTCACGACCTCGTGCAGTGGCCGGATTGGACCTGGCGCGCTGGAGCGGTGTGCGCAATCGTCGCGGATCAAAAGACTGGTGTTCTGTCCGGTGGTGCAGACCCCCGAAGGCCATCATATGCCGTCGGATGGTAGGGTTTACATTTCGCGCCGCAACGGAACGATCTCAGTGAGATCTGCCAGAACCGATCCCAGGAATCCGGGACGGTTCTGGCAAAGTTTGGCCAGTCCCTAGTTCGTCCGCGGCGTAGTCAGCTCCGCATTCATCTTCTTCGCATCGGATTCGGTCAGCCAGCGGTCTTTTACCGCGCGTCGGCTTCGCGCTTGGTTCGCAGGGTTACAGCGGCATTCTCCTGGCCCGACGCGGCGCCGTTAAAGTCATTCCACGGCGGGATTCATCACTTTTTCAACCAGAATTCTTTCGCCGTACCCTTGAAATCGGGGTCTGCCGCGAGGAAATAATTGTCCCAGGCTTCGGGAAGCATGAGTTCCCAATGCTCTACCGCAAGGCCATTTTCGAAGCGCCACGCGCCCACGCCGACAAACGTGAACGTTTTGCCGTCCCGATCGGCCGCAGCGGTCCCGAGCAGCACGCCAAATGAATCATTCGCGAGAATTTGGTGGACCTTGATAGCCCGGAAGGTGCCATTGCTAAGGGCCTTTCGCCGCGCGCCATAGGCATTTGCGAAAGCCTTATCTCCCGTCGCCGCCAGCCGAATTCCGCCAGTATGGATGATTAGATTCGGCGAAAACTTCGCGTTCACCTTCTTTAAGTGTTCGGCCATCTTGCGTTCCCGCGTCTCTTTGTCGAGCGTGGGATCGTTCTCAATGGCTGCGCTCCCGCCGTAGATCTCCGCCAGCCACACCGCATTGGGATGGTCTGCGGTCATCAATGCATACGGGTCCCCCTTATCGGGAATTTGGCTTCTCATCACGGTCGCTCCAGGCTGGTCGGCATATGCCTGCGGTGCAAGCGCCATAACCGCGCATGCAATCAATATTTTTCGCTTCAGCATCAAACGTCTCCCTCCAGCATCGGATTCTAGTCGCTTCCAAACGTTACTTCAGCGACGCGCCGCTTCGCGCTCCGCAAGCTACCGGAGCGATGGAATTGAAGCCAAAACCTATTTCTCATCGAAAATATACCTGTTAAGCATGGAACAGTTTGTCGGTAACTACGAAGTTGAGATCGAGGCGGCAAGTAGGCAATTCACCTCCGGCATAGGCGATAAAAAAAGAGTTTTGGATTGATGAACTGATCTTCAATACAGTCTGCTGAGAGATTGTGAATAGTTCGGGAAGTAAAGAGTCAAACGGCGATGTATTTTATTGGCAGGCGGCGAGAAGTCCCGACTGACGCCTATGGAGGACTAGGTGATAGCAAGGACTAGAAGAGTACTAATAGCCGGCGCGAGCATCGCCGGCCCAGTTCTGGCTTACTGGCTCAGCCGCGCGGGATACCAGGTCACGATCGTGGAGCTTCACCCGGAGTTTCGCCAGGGCGGCCACGGGGTCGACGTTAGGGAGCAGGCGATCGACGTGGCCACCCGCATGGGACTCATGGATGCCGTCCGCGGCGCCGTCACCGGCCTGATCGGCACAAACTACGTCGATCGAGGTAATAGGATATTGGCAAAAATGGACGTCCAAGCTTTGCAAAAAGCCGGCAACGGAGCGGCTGAAATCAACCGCAGCAGTTTGGCGAGAATGCTCTACGAAACCACCCGGAACGACGTAGCATACATTTTTGGCGACACCATCCGGGCGATCGACCAGGATGCAGGCGGCGTTGACGTCTGCTTCGAACGGGGGCCGCCTCACCGGTTCGATCTCGTGATCGGCGCCGACGGGATACATTCAAACGTTCGCAAGCTCGCTTTTGGCACTGAGGAGCAATTCCTCAAATTCAAACACCACTATTTTGCGGCCGCCAGCGGTGGGACGCTGCGAGCGGAGATGTGTCGGACTACAATTTACAGCGAACCGGGAAGAGCCGTGTTGATTCAACGTCCCCTTGACGGGCGATCCATGATGTTCTTCGTTTTCCGCCGGGAACAGCCTCTTTCGTATGATCACCGCGATCTCAGGCAACAGCGCCGGCTGATCAGAGAAGCATTTGCCAACGCGGAATGGGAAGCCCCCGGACTGCTCGACCAGGCGGACTTGGATCCAAATTTCTATTTCGATACCGTTAGCCAAGTTGTCATGCAGAACTGGTCTAGGGGTCGTGTGGCGTTCGTTGGTGACGCCGCCTATTGCGCATCGCCGTTTTCCGGCGCCGGCGCACTTCTGGCCATGGTGGGTGCCTATCGGTTGGCCGGAGAACTATCAGCCGCTCGCGAAGACCATGTCCAGGCCTTCGCAAATTATGAAGCCGGCATGCGCACATTAGTTGCCGCAAAGCAAGGACACCTGTTCACCGGACTAATGTTGCCGAAATCACGGCTGGGCATTAGCATTCGAAATACCCTCCTGCGTTCCCCTATGTCCAAGCTCGCCTTCGGACTGCAGCCGATAAAAATAGAACCGCTATTGACCTATGAATTTAAATCCAATTGATCGCGGGGACTATGGCATCGAGGTGACAGAGGCGTGAGCGCCGCGCCGTTCCATCCTGCGCGCCGCGACGAAACACAGCATGATAGCGGCAGCGATAATTGGCGCGATCAGGTATGCGCGCGATAGCCCAAAGTGATCGGCCAAGGCCCCGAGCGCGATGGGCGCGGTCAGCACCGCTGTGCCGGCGGCAAGCCCGCTGCGGGCGCTAGCGGCGTTGCCCGCCGCCCCCGCCGCGCCAACTGCGAAACTCAGCGACAGCGGATAAAGCAGAGCGATGGCAAGCCCGATGACGAACAGGCCGAACACCGTGACGGGGGCGGGGAATCCGCCCCAGAAAGCCAGGAACCCCGGCGCAATCAGGCTCAGCGTCGCCAGATACAGGATCGCAGGCGGCACGCGCCGCAGCAGGACACTGCCCGCCGTGCGGCCGAGCAACATCGCCGCCGGGAACGCCGCCGCGGCCGTTACCGCCGCCGTGCGCCGCAGGCCCGCCACTTGCTCCAGATACGCTGGGCTCCAGATCAGCATGGTCATTTCCAGCGCCACGCCGAGCCCAACCATCACCAGAAACGCCCAGCTTGCTGCCGGCACGCGCTCGCTTGCCCGCAGAGTGCGACGGGATGCCTCCGGAACTGCATCGGCAAAGAAGATGGCGGCCAACAGCAGACCGCCGGCCACACCGAACAGCAGAGCTCCGCGCCAGCCGAAGGCAATGGCGGCGGCAATGCCGGTGGCGAGGTTCGCAGTAATGGCGCAGGCATAGACGACGGCGCCACACTCGGTAAACACTTGGTCGCGCGTATCGCGATGCAGATCCGCCAGCAGTCCGCCGACGATGCCCGGCAGCATTCCGCCGGTAAGTCCAACGAGCGCGCAGCCGGCGATGCTGAACGCGGCGTTGCTTGCCACGCAGATCGCCAGCAGGCCGCCGATGCAGCCAGCCACGCCGAGCAAGCAGGTCCAGCGCCGGCCAATGGCGGCGAGCACCCATTCGGTGTAAAGGCCGGTTGCCATCATCCCCGCGGCCAGCGCGCTCGGGTGCAAGCTGACGGCGGCATAGCTCAGCCGCAGCTCATCGCGCAGGAAGGGGATGATGTTGCCCTGGATGTTGAGGATGAAGGTGAAGAACCCGCTCAGCAGATAGGCGTACCACGTTAGGCGTGTTCGGATCAGGCGCGTGGGCCGCACGACGTCAATAATCGGTTCCTCTGAACTCACGCTACCGCCTCGGCCGAATCGAGTTCATACCGCGCTCCTAAATGATTTCCCATAGTTACGCCGTCGCTTCGACTGTGCAATGACTTAATTCTCATCGTCCTCATTCGTTTTTGGTATGGATCAATGGAAATTCCGTCTTCTGTCGGGGCCATGGCCTCACCAGTGAGACTACTGCGCCGCAAAAGTCGATGCCTCATCGGCATGTCGTCAATGAGAAATATGTTTTGGCCAAATTTCAGGGTGGTCAGTAACCTGCTACTGGGAATGAAGACGAATTCTTAATAATCAGCGGTGTCGATCGCGAAAAGGTCGTTGCCAAATAGAATCTCGCAAAGGGACAACGTCGAGTGTGCTGCCCAGGCGGCGGTGGGATGAGATTTTAATATGTTGCGACAGCAAGTTCGTACATCGTGCCTGGCTATCGGCCCGGAGGATCGCATGGCCGCAAGCGCTAAAAACTCAGTCTGACGCAAGGGTCTACATGAATTGTTTTGGGTTATGAGTACTTCGGCGTACCTCAGCCGCTGCGGGATGTGTGGACAGCCTTAAGGAGCTCAGAAGATGCATTACGATATCTCGGAAGATTGTCCGACGAGGCTCTCTCTTCTCGCGATCACGCTGGTAGCCGTCGTGATTTTCGCCAGTCGAGCCGCCGCCGAAGGAAGCGGCGACGCTGCAACTGCAGCGAAACCCACGGACGCTCTGGCCGAAATTGTCGTCACCGCGCGGAAAACAACGGAGACAGTCCAAACAACCCCTATCAGCATCACGGCGCTCAGCGCAGGGGAAATCGAGGCCAGCGGTATCACAAGCGCACAGGGTATCGCGCAGTTGATTCCGGGGATGGCAATTGCGTCTGTCGGGCCTGGCCAGGCGTATTATGAAATCCGGGGCCTCTCCTCTGGCGGAGGCGAGGCGCCGACTGTCGGCTTCTATTTGGACGAGCTCTCTATCAGCCCGCCGTTAGGGTCGACGAACGGGAAGGTGGAAATCGACCCGGAATTGTATGACCTTCAACGAGTCGAGGTACTGCGCGGCCCTCAGGGGACGTTGTATGGCGCGGGATCAATGGGGGGCACGATCAAGCTCGTGGTTACGCCGCCTGAACTCTCGGTTTTCAAAGCGAGTGCTGAGTCGATCCTTTCGGGCACCAAAGGCGGCGACGTTAACTATGCCGAAAAGGGAATGGTGAATCTACCGCTAATCGACGATAAGGTTGCTCTGCGCATTGTCGGCTCCTATGGTCATGACTCTGGGTACGTCGATCGAATCGTGGTGCCGAACTTCCCACTCGAGACGAACCCCACCCCAACCTATTTCGGATTAACAAGAGGAAATGTAGTCGGCATACCTGGGTCGCAGGTTTACAAAGGCGTTAACTACGCCGACACCACGACCGCTCGCGCCAGCCTTGTGATCAAGCCTACGGATGGCCTGACGATAACGCCGAGCGTGTTTTACCAGAGAATCTATCAGGGCGGCCTTAATGCCTACGATAGTCAGGACAGCATTTATCCCTACGTTAGTACACCGCCAGCCACACTTGCCCACTATGACCCCTTTGACATTCCCGAACCCTTCTCAGACACATTCGTAGTCGACAGCTTGACCGTGAACTATGATGCTGACGTTTTCAGCGTGACGTCGGCAACCGGATATTGGAAGCGCGACACTAGGCAGATCGAGGATGCGTCTGAATCGTGGCAAAATGTCTTCATGTTTCCGTCATATTATACCGCGAGCGGCGGAATCGGCCCTGTATACGCTACTGAAGTCGATGCAACTCGGCAATTCTCGCAGGAGATTCGACTCGCATCCCGAGGAGAGGGCAACCTTAAGTGGCTGATCGGCGGTTACTACAGCCGTTACAACCAAGGGGGGGGGAGGCACCGGCGGTAATTTTGCACCTGGTGCAGTGCCTTTTTTTGGAACCGATATACTCTCCAATGTTCTGAGTTATACCACTCTTACTCAGGAAGCCGGCTTCGCAAACGTTGGTTACACATGGAACCCGGTAACAGTCACGCTCGGCGGTCGCTACTACGCGTACTTGGAGAATGGCATATTTTACACACAAGGAGTCGCCTTTACCGGCTCGGCCGCATGGCAGGAACTGCTGCCGCTTCACACGAAGTCTTCCGGAGTCCTTCCAATGGTGAACCTCTCCTATGCTGCTACAAAGGACCTGCTGCTCTATACGTCGGCGGCCAAAGGGTACCGCGAGGGCGCAGGGATTGTTGGGCTACCGGTCACCGGTACAGTGGGTTCAGCATGTCTAGCAGAGCTAGAGGCAATTGGATTGACCTCGGTCCCGACTTCCTACAAGCCAGATACGGTTTGGACCTATGAGGCGGGTGAGAAAGGCAGGTTGTTTGATGGTCGAATGACCTTAAACTCTGACGTCTACATCACCCATTGGTCCCACGTACAGCAGTTCGTCAGTCTGGCCTGCGGGGTGGGGTTTACCACCAATGGAACCGACGCGTTAGTCAAAGGCGCGGAATTGGAGCTGCGGGTTAACATCACCGATTCTCTTAGCCTGACGCAGAATATCGGGTTTTCGCACTCCGCCTTCACCGGCACGCTCCTTCAAGCAGGGGTTGTGGCGGGGCAGAAGCCGTTCGATACACCGGAGTGGACCATCAGTACCTCGCTTCAATATGTGCATCCAATCTCGCCCCGACTGAAAATGTTTGCCGGCGTCTCCAACAGTTACGTGAGCAGCACCAACGAACTGACCTATTCCCTGGACTACATTCCCAGTCGAGATAGCACAAACGCCCGCCTCGGCATCGACGCCGGGAAATGGACGGTGGCCCTTTTTGCCAATAATGTTTTCAATCAACTGAAGCCAACAGAATATGAGAATCTAATGGCACTCACAGGGCCGCCATATGACCGTATTAGTGTGAATCAGCCGCTGACCGCCGGCGTGGATTTTAATGTCTCTTTTTGAAGCCAGTGGCGCAGTGATTTGCGATCGGACCGCTAATACCCGCCCGGCGACTGACGGCCCATCACGCCCACCGCCGATCCCACGACGACATCGTGCCCCTCAATTCATCACGGAAGACAGCCCATGACCTATCGTCATAGCCTGAGCTCGGCGGCCGCGGCTCTCATTGCAACCCTTTCCGTTCCAGTCGATGCGAGCGATGCGGTCCATGCGACTGGACTGCATGTCGTCCGTCAAATACCGGGACCAGATGGCCATTGGGACTACGCCAGCTTCGACCCCGCGCGGCGGCGAGTCTATATCGCGCATGAGAACGTCGTCATCGCAATTGACGCTGACACCGGTAAGGCAAATACCGCCTTCGCTCAAGGCGCTGGTTTACATTCAGTGGTACCCGTGCCGGGAACCGATCTGATTGTCACCACAAACAGTGGTGACAACACCGCCAAGGTGATCAGCGCGGTAGACGGGAAGCTTCTTGGCTCCATTCCAACTGATAATGATCCAGACGGCGCACTATATGATCCGCAGAGCGGGTTGGTCATCGTGATCTGTGGCGACTCCGGCGTGCTTACGCTAGTCGATCCCAAAGCAATGAAGGCGGTCGGGACTATCGCTGTCGGTGGTCATCTGGAATTCGGCGCGAGCGACGGCAAGGGTCGAGTTTTCGTCAATGTACTCGACAAGAACCGAACGGCAGTTGTTGATCTGATCACGCGGAAGGTAGTGAAGAACTATGAATTACCCGGGTGTAAGCAACCGACGGGACTGGCCTTCGTTGCGGGCGATCGGTTGATCGCAGTTTGTGTCAACGGCGGCGTGGACGTGCTCGATGCACATTCAGGTCACAACATCGCCAGCTATAACGTTCCTGGCTTTGCGGATGCGGTGATTTACGATGAGCAACGCAGGCTCGCGTTTGTGCCGTCAATGATTACGGGGACGCTCTCGGTGATTGCTTTGTCGGGCCAGTTCGACAACACCATCATCGACACTGTGCCGACCAAGAACGGTGCGCGTAGCGGAACTGTCGATCCTAAGACCGGCAGGATCTACTTGCCGGCGGCCGAATACATTCTTCCCGCCCCGAAAGGAAAGCCGCCCACCGCCAAACCCGGAACGTTCGCAGTGTTGGAGTTGGATCGGTAGAAGGACTGCCGGTTCGCTGGTGTGAGCTACGCGATCGAACTGATCGTGCTGTCCTCCGCAGTCATGCTCTCAAGCAGGGCGGAAACCGTTGCGGCCCCTGATGCGCTCGAAGAGATCCAAGTTATTGCAGAACGACTGGCGCTTATGGGCAGCGCAAGCACCGCGAGTGAAGGAATCGTCGGCAATGATGAATTGGCCCTGACGCCCGCCTTCCGCGTGGGGCAACTCTTGGAAACGGTTCCCGGGTTGCAGGTCACCAGCCATAGCGGCGAGGGTAAAGCCAATCAATACCTGCTGCGCGGCTACAATTTGGACCACGGCACCGATTTGGCGACCTTTGTCGACGACATGCCGGTGAATGAGCCGACGCACGCGCATGGCCAAGGCTATGCGGATCTGAATTTCTTGATCCCCGAGTTGGCCACCAATGTCACCTACACCAAGGGTCCTTACTACGCTGACGAAGGTGATTTCGCTTCGGTGGGATCCGTGCATCTCAACTACCTGGATGCGCTTGCACCGCAGGTTTCCTATACCGAGGGGACGCTTGGGTACGATCGGTTTTTCGGTAGCGGATCGCTGGGTCTTGGCAAAGGCAACCTCTTAGGGGCGCTCGAATGGCAGCATTACAACGGGCCCTGGGTTAATCCTGACGAACTGCACAAAATCAATGCCGTTTTAAGGTACAGCGCCGGTGACAGTATCGATGGCTACAGCCTGACGGCGATGTACTACCACGGCCTGTGGAATGCAACCACCGATCAACCGGAACGCGCCATCGAGGAAGGGTTGATCAGTCGATACGGATCTTTGAACCCAAACGACGGCGGCATGGGACAACGAAGCAGTTTAACCGCGCGGCTCTCTAAACCCATTGCCGACGGGGAAATGCACGCGAGCGCCTACGTGTTCGGCAATCATTTGACGCTGTGGAACGATTTCACCCACTTTCTCATCGATCCGGTGCATGGCGATCAGGAGGAACAGCACGAAGATCGCACCACGATCGGCGGCAAGCTCGACTATAACCACGTGGCGCCGATCTTTGGACTGCCGAATGATGTAACGGTTGGTCTCGCGACCCGCAGCGACTTCAGCAGTGTGTCGCGCTTGCCGACCGAAGATCGCATCGTGATCCCCGCGGCGGCCGTTTCCCTGAATTTCAGGGAAGCCGATACCGTGCGCTTGAGCGGATTTTCCGCCTACGTCGAGTCCGCCACGCATTGGAGCGATCGGTTTCGTTCTGTTCTAGGCTATCGATATGACACGCAGTACGGCTCTGACAAGGGCACGAACGCCGGCACGGCGAGCGATCACTTGCTCGCGCCCAAGGGCAGCCTCATCTTCAGGCCCGTCGAGATGACGGACCTGTACTTAAGCGCGGGTCGCGGTTTTCACAGCGACGACTTGCGCGGCGTTATCGCGGCGCAGAGCGAGCATAAAGTCGGCGCACCGCTGATTGCGCGACAGAACGGCGAGGAAATCGGGCTTCGCCAACAAATCACTCAGGCCTTCACCATGACCTTGGCGTTTTACAAATTGAGCGCACAGTCAGAAACCACCTATGATCCTGAGGCCGGCATCGACAGGGCGGGCCCAGGCAGTCGGCGGCGCGGCTATGAGGTCAATGTCACCTATCAGGCGCTGCTATGGCTGGAGTTCTACGGCAGCTACTCCGGCAACCGAGATCGATACGTCACGCCCTATAATGATGGCACCGGGCATATCGGCGAATACTTGCCCAGTGCACCGTTCGCCACCGGATCATTCAATGTTTACGTCAAGAATTTGGGTCGTTGGAACGGTAGTCTTGGCTACCGCTATTTGAGTTCCTATCCCCTGTCATCGGACGATTCGGTTCAAGGACATGGCTACGGCATTTGGAGTGGAGATGCGCACTACGCGATCGGTAAGGGTTGGAGTGTCGGGTTGGGGATTTATAATTTATTCAATAAGAAGGCCGATGCGGCGGAGTTTTGGTACATCGACCGTCTCGCCGGAGAGCCGGCGGCGGGAAACGCCGACGTGCACGTCCATCCACTAGAAGGCACATC
>Ga0207040_1296_pt1 | contig 12192 bp, 7 predicted proteins | sample Alteio_BWMinCont_72_FD_153279 | JGI IMG/M metagenome (GOLD analysis project Ga0207040, IMG submission 153279) | Enriched cells from forest soil in Barre Woods Harvard Forest LTER site, Petersham, Massachusetts, United States -... | ecosystem: Environmental > Terrestrial > Soil > Temperate forest >... | reverse complement strand
CTGGGACTGCGCCTCCGCCGCCCGCACCGCCGCTGGCGCAGACATTTCCCTTTCCCTTTCCTGGTTGCGCGGTGCCCGTCTTATTCTTGCCAACCCCGCAAACACCTGGCAGCGGCGGCGGCGTGATCGGAATCCAGGTTCCACTGCCGAACGGATCATACAAACTCAAAGGTAAGGCTGGTCCTATTGAGGGACGATTGAGCAACGCGGACTCGAATGGGACAGAAGGATTTGAAAGAGCTGTGCCGGCGGGCAGAACCGGCTGGTCAAATCGCACTGCTGGCGGTTCTGAAGAAGAAGTCGCTTGCTGGGGAACTTCTTCCACTCGATTGCCGCAACGAGAGCGCGCGGTGATCTTGCCATCGGTGAGCAATGTCTCGCCCTTGTTCAGCGAGACTCTGTGCCGCGTCCAGTAGACCTTGTTGCCGATGCGATAAGAAACATAAGCAGTGCGCGCCAAAATCAGGCGCACGATGCGGGCATGGTTGAAATCAAACCCCGCGTAGTGAGATGCGACCACCGGATCATGCTCGGCCACCCACTTCAATTCGCTGGCATCGCGCACTCCTCCGGGCACCACGGAATAAGGGTAGACCGGACGATTCCCGATTTGGCGCACGGATTCCTGCTGGGTGAGCAAAAGCATGTTGCGGCCGGCTTCGACCTGCTGGCCATCGAAGCCAGCCCTGGACGCTCGGAACAGCGATGGACTCAAATTCCGCAGTGCGATAGAGGCAAACCCGAGAGCGAAAGCCGCGAGGATAACCACCGCCAGGGCACGGCGAAGCAGGCGATTGCGGCGGTGACGACGGGTCGGACGCCGCCGGATAGCGGTCTCAATCATTTCTGCTTCGGGCTTGTTCACTAAACTTCTACCTGCCTTTGACACGGCGCGGCCCGAGGGGGTCTGGACCGAAACACTTCCCTGCACCACTGTTGCAGTCAAAGTGCCGTTGCCAAGTGTCTAATCCTTCATGCAAACGAAGGAGATATGTTGTTTTGATTGCCCACATGCTAGCAGACCGGACAGACATTTTGCACAATATTATGCTGCGAGTACCAGGCAAGGAAGCGTGCAGACTGTGACGCAGCGGGCTGCGAACCGCCCCCGTTAACCATGCCGTGTTCGTGGTTTATTCGGGCCCAGGCAGAGGAACCGTCGTAACGCCACGGAAGAGCCATTCCCAGGAAATGGGTCCATGGGTAATATGCCCATAGTTATTGCAACAAGTTCAGCCGTCCAGGAAAGTTTTCACCGGCCGCGCCCGATGTAGCGCCGTCGATTCGGCGGTTACGGCTCGCCGCAAGCGAGCCAAGATTCGTTGTTTGTCCGGCTTCACGGCTTCACCCCTCTAAACGCATCTCACTTTGGCCGCGCAGCTCAAATGCTGTGCGGCTTTTTTATTGGGGATCAGCGAGCCGTCGATCGACACCGGAAACATCGCAGCAGATAAACGTCGCGTTCCGGCGGTTTGATTTGTCTTTCCTCCCAACCTTCACATGTGCTGCGGCAACTAAGTCTATGATCGTCGATGCAAGGCCGCGCGGTTCGCGTTTCGTAACTGGAGGCAAGCTGGTTTTGAAAGGGTTCAAACAGTCCCGGCCGAGTGCCGGGATTTCGTTCATAGCAGGGCATTCGAGATCGCCTGGGTTGGAGATCACCCGGTTACAGAACGGTGGCGTTGGAGGGTCAATGACTCGAAAACCGGATGCGCAAGAACCGTTACTGAACACCGTGGCGCGCAAGCTGGGACACGCCGCCGGCACGCTGGCGAACATGACTCATCTGCTGACGAAGGAGCAAGCGACCGGAGCATCAGGCGCGCCCTTGGAGCCCGGATCTGACCAGCCGGAATCGGGCAGGTCGTCCGTCAAAAAAGAAAACAGCCCGGTGACGGTTGATCGGAAGCAAAGTCGCGGTCAGTCGCAGAAGCGCAAGCGCTCTGCCCGTGCGCGGATGGCTTCTCCACGGAATGCTGCTAGCGGAACGAAACGAGCGTCGAGCAAGAAAGGCCCGCAGGCGCGCTAACCTGCGGCAACAAAGCTGCCAACATTTCACAGGTATTTCGGACTCCAAGGTTCATGTCTTCCCTCACCCTCACGACTGCCACAGCTTCGCCCACGGGTCATGGCAGGACGACGCACCAATCATCCCCAAATTTTCCTCGGGGTAAGACAATCGCTCTCGCCATTGCCGCAGTGGTGGTCTGTATTGCGGCGTCGCTTGCGACTATCTTCTGGAACCGAATTTGGCCCTTCACCGAGAAGGCGGTGGTCGAAGATCTGGCGGAAGCCAGCGACAGCACGGTTACCATCCGTAAATCTCATCGTACTTATTTTCCTTTTCCGGGGTGCGTTCTGGAAGGCATCGAGTTCCATCATGGTCCGAACCAGTGGACTCTGATCACCATCGATAAGTTAACCATTGAAGGCAGCTACTCGGGGATTCTCACGAACCATGTTCCGCGCATCAGGGTCGAAGGTGGCCATGTATTCATCCCGCCTTTTGGCAGCAATGTCACTTTTGCGACGCAACACTCCCAGCTTGTGGTCGAGGAGATTGTTGCCAACGGAACGGTCGTGGAGTTCGCCGCAAAAGATCCAAAGCGGGAGCCCCTGCGCTTCGACGTGCACGACGCAGTTCTTCGCGATGTGCAGTGGAGCAGGCCTCTCAACTATCAGTTAACGCTGCAAAACCCTGAACCTCCAGGTGAAATCGTAACGCACGGCAAATTTGGAGCCTGGACCAAGGGCAATCCCGGCGAAACTCCGTTTTCCGGTGAATACACATTTAAGCAGGCGGACCTTGGCGTCTATGGGGGCATCGCGGGAACGCTGTCGTCGACCGGAAAGTACAGTGGAGCGCTGCAGCACATCGACATCGCAGGCACCACCAACGTCCCCGACTTCGCGGTAAAGTCGGGTGGGCATAAAGTCCATCTCGTGACCAAATTCGACGCCTACGTTGATGCGATCCACGGCGACACATTCCTGAAACGCGTGGATGCCCATTTCGGGCGAACCAACCTCGTCGTGGAAGGCAGTGTAGCGGGCATCAAAGGACAAAAAGGGAAGATTGCACTCCTCAATCTGGCCTCCCCGCAGGGACGAATCGAAGACATCCTGGGTCTGTTTGTCAAGGCTCCTCACTCCCCGATGTCAGGAGAGGTCGCGCTCAAAGTCAAGGTGGAGATTCCGTCCGGGAAGCAACCGTTTCTCGACCGAGTAAAGATGGAGGGCACCTTCGGTGTCGACGATGGCAGTTTCTCGAGTCCGCAAACACAGAAAAACGTGAACGAATTGAGTGCTGGAGCCAGAGGCGAAAAAATGGAAGATGCCGAAACCGTGCTCACCGACCTGAAGGGGCAAGTCGGGCTCGAGAGCGGAATCGCGAAATTCTCTGACCTTTCATTCGGCATACCCGGGGCCAAGGCGCGGGCAAATGGCACGTACAACCTGGTGAACGAGAAGGTCGATTTGCATGGCAGAATCCGGGTTGACAGCAAGATTTCGAAGACTGAAACCGGTATGAAGTCGTTTCTTCTCAAGGCCCTGGATCCCTTTTTCAAGAAAAAGAAAAAGGGCGAAGTCGTCCCCGTCCATATTACGGGCACGTATGAGCATCCCCAGTTTGGACTCGATATGACAAAACAAAAGGAACATGCACGCCATTAGAGACGCGCACGCATTTTGCCCCTCCCCTTTCTCCCAGTGCTCCCGGACTACCCCGAAACCGTTAGGAAAAGGGATGAGGGGGCAACAATCGGCGCCAGCCTACGCGATGCGGTGTATAGACGCCCGTTGTCCCCGATTGTACGGTTTAGTATGTCTTTCCTGGACGCCAGGCCGGAGACCTCGCCCGTCCGAATCCTTCTGGTAGACGACAGCAGACTTATGCGCCGCTGCCTGCGGACTCTCTTGGAACAACAAAACTCCTGGCGGGTGTGCAGTGAGGCGACCAACGGTCGAGAAGCGATCGAAAGAGCCCAGCAAACTGCCCCCGATATAATCGTGCTCGATTTCCAGATGCCTGAAATGAATGGTTTGGATGCCGCGAAAGAAATCAGAAGACAGTCGCCAGACATTCCGATTCTGATGGTAACCCTGCACATGTCCCCCCAACTCGAAGACCAAGCCAAGAAGATAGGAATACGCGGGGCATGCGACAAAGGTGACATCCACTGCGTGGTGGAAGGAGTTGACGCGCTGCTGCACCAAGGTACTTACTATCCGAGTTGAGTCCCAGTTTCGTCGACTTTCATGATTCTAGGGTCGCGCGGTTACCCTATCTCTTAGCAGCAAATTCTTTTCTGGGCGCGAGGTAGAGCGATATTCCCATAGGTATCGAGAATCTTTCCAATCTTGAGTCTCTCTCTACCCGGGAGCGAGCCACTCGTGTGTATGGACTGCTTCGCGCGATCCTGAATGTGCCGGTGGAGTTGCGCAGCGAAACTTTATCGCAGCTGACGCTGGCGATCGAAGGCCACTCATGCCGCGATTCCATTCGTTCTACCCTTCGCGACTTCTGGTCGCATCATTCTTATGTTCGGATCATCTCCGAAGCAGGATTGCCCGATGAGGCTTTTCTGGTTCGAGAGCTGTTTGCCAGAGCACTCCGACATCTGCTGCCGGTCGACGAAGTGGAAGGTGACCTCTATGTCTTGATGGATTCTTTGAACTTGCAGGAATCCGACGGGCGCTGGATCGCTTCCTTGCCCGATTCACTGGTCGCTCCCTGGGCGGAAACCTTTCGCCCGTCTACGTTTTCGCTGCTGGCATCGTCGAAGATTCTTGCTCTGCGCGCCTCCAACGTTGCACTGTCGCGGGATTTGATCGCGTTCGCCGACGATGAGGACATCACCAAATCCCCCTTCTTTCATTTGCCCGCCCTGGTGGAGCACGTAATTCGCCACCCCGAAGACTTTCATCTCTGGGAGGAACAAAGAACGGCGTGCGAAGCTCAATTGCAGACTGTGAACCAGTTGCTCGCGGATCGAGGGTCTTCCGTGAACCTCATCTTTCGCCTACGTCTGCTGCGATCTCTTCTGGGCCGAATGCAACAGGTGATCAGTCTGGAGCGGCCCGATTCCGACGCGCGCAAACTCGCGGTAACCGTGGTCCATGGTTTCGCCTCTCAGCGACGCATCGGGAGTGTGATGAGCGCCAGCGCGCGCCGCCTGGCGCGCAGCGTCGTGGAAAGGACGGGACGCGCCGGCAAACACTATATCGCTCAAAATACCGTGCAATGGGGCGTGATGGGAAGGGGGGCAGTTCTGGCCGGTGTCATCACATCCTTCACCGCGCTGTTCAAATATTGGTTGGCCGCGATAATTCATGCCCCTCTGCTTCTGGCGCTGGCGCACTCGCTGAACTACGTTGTCAGCTTCCTGCTGATGCAGGCTGGCGGATTCCTGCTGGCGTCTAAGATGCCCGCCGTCACCGCAGCCACTCTGGTGGATGCCATGGAAGATCCGGCGAAAGACCACATGGCCAGTCTGCAGGCGATTTCCAAGACGCAATTCATCGTAACCATCAGCAATCTGATTGGCACTGTCCCCACATCGATGGCCATCGACAGGATTTTCAATGCAGTTCGCGGACATCCCTTCCTTTCACAGCCGATGGCGGAACACGGTATGCGCATGCTGTTTCCATTGACCTCGATGACCATCCCTTTCGCCATCATCACCGGAATCTTCCTCTGGCTCTCTTCCCTGGCCACTGGCTGGACCGCGAATTACCTGGCCCTCCACCGGATGGGCTCGGCCATTTCCAACAGCCTGCGCATCCGGGCAAAGTTAGGACCGGAGCGGGCGGCCAAGTTCGCGAACTGGGTCAAACACCATGCCCCCGGCTCTGTCGGATATATCGTCCTGGGATTTCTGCTGGGGACCGTACCCATCCTTTTCGAGCTCTTCGGAATACCTCTCGAAGTTCGTCACGTCACACTGGCGGCCGCAAGTCTGGGTTATGCGCTGGACGGTTTCTGGCTTTACGGTCAATTGCACTGGCAGGAGACCCTGCTTGCGCTTTCGGGGATTGCGCTGGTGGGGCTATTGAATATTGTCACTTCATTTGTGTTGAGCTTTCTTCTGGCCGTCCGCGCCCGCAATATCGGAGAGGCGGAATCGCGCCGTTTTCTGCGCGAGGTAGGACGCGAGTTCCTGGCTCACCCCTTTTCCTTTCTGCTTCCGGGCGAAGCAGGACGTTCAGAGTAAAGAGTAAAAGGCTATCTCGTAATTGGTTTTGGCAAAGGCGCGGCTGCAGCCGTTGCGGAAAAACTCTGCCTATGCCCTGGTTTTCGAAGAGCTCGGCTTTGGAGCCGCGGCGTAAGTCGTGCACAACGAATGACGAATGACGATTTCACCAGCGGCTGGAAGGTGCGCAGATACGTCTAGTCCGATATTTCTGAAGCTAGCCCTGAGGAACGGATAAAGGGTTTCCGCGCAATGGATTACGTCACGCGCAGGCTTATCAGACCTGCAGCTGACGAAGGTACGGGACGCTGGACTTCATTTTTTCCAGGTCCATTTCAACGAAGTAATTCTTGATGCCGCCTATTTTTGCGGCGGCAAAGATCTTCTTCCAGTCCAGAGTGTCCTGTCCGACGGGGGTGATCTTCTTGGCTTCGGCGGACCAGCCTTGCACGTGCATCGAAATAAAGCGACCGGGATACTCGGTGAAATACTCGGCGGCATCGTAGCCTTTGCTGATGGTAGAAACCTGAAATTGGAACTTGACCAGCTTCGGATCGAGGAGGTCGAACAATACGTCGTAGGTCCGTTTGCCCTCCACCATCGAGAGCTCAAAGTCTTCATTGTGAAGTCCCTGCTGAATGCCGGCTTGGGCGGCTCGCGCTCCCATTTTGTTGTATTCATCGGCGGTCCGCTTCACCTCATCCATGGTCGGGTTCTTGGGTCCGTCGAGGCTGGGCACGAGCATTTGTGACAAGCCGACATCCTTCGCCCAGGCCAAGGCGCGCTCCTGATTCTTTCGCAGTTCCTCGATACCGAAGTGAGAACTCTCGCAAGCGACGCCCGCATCGCCCAAAATTCTGCGCAGCTCAGTTCCTTTGTATTTAGCCAGTCCGGCGAAGCCCGAGTCGGCATAACCCACCGGAGAGCACAGTTCAACTCGCTGGAATCCTGCGTCGGCAAGCACTTTGATGGTGCCGGGAAAGTCCTTGGCAATCATTTCTCGAACCGGCCAGGTCTGACATCCAAGGGGCAGGCCCAGCGGGTTCGCCCGAAGTTCCAGCACACCTGCGGAAAGAAAGCCCGCTGCGGCACTGTAGGTCGCCGCATTCTTGACAAACTCTCTTCTCGAAACTGCAGACATTGAGGCCTCCTCACCGGTTCAATGAACAACGATTTATGAACAACTGCCTTACAGTTCCCACCCGCTGCGGCGTTCGGGGTGGACAAATTTTTGCGCGACCTCAGAGTTCAAAGTTAAGTTGGAGCGATCCCAATTTAGTTTTTGTCCCATGCGCGCCGCGACATTTCCCAGGAGCAAGGACTCGGTGACCATGCCCTCGAATTCGAAATTCCCCCCCGGCTTCACTTTGCTTCCCTTGCAGGCGTCGAGCCATTCCCGCTCGTTGCCGGGCGATCTTGGCAGAGTTTTTGGCGGTTGTTTGTAGCTGTCCATCTTGCTTTGCGGGATCAGCTTGGGATTGCCGCCGTTGAAGGTGCAGAGAATTTTTCCTCCATCTCCGACGAAGAGAAGTCCCTCGTTCTCTTCTTCGCGATCGTTTTTAAAGGGACGATTTTCTTCCAGTTCATCCGGGCGCCGGGGCTTCAGCCCCCCGTCATACCAAGTGAATGTCAGCTTCGGCATGTCGCCACGAGCGGGAAAATTGTAGCGAACGATGGACGCCATGGGATAGGTTTCTTCGTAGCGGTCGCTGGAACTGGCTTCTACACTCAAGGGCGCCTCCAGTTTCAAGACGCGAAAGATGGTGTCGAAACTGTAGGAACCCATGTCGCCCAGGGCGCCGCAACCGAAATCCGTCCATCCACGCCATACGAAGGGCAAGTAAGCGTGGTTGTAGGGCCGCTCGGGCGCTGGACCAAGCCAAAGATCCCAATCCAACCCCTCGGGCACGGGCTCCGCTTCTTTTGGGCGTTCCATGCCCTGGGCCCAAAAAGGGCGGCTCGACCAGTTCATGACCTCGCGCACCGGCCCAATCGCGCCGTCCCAAATCCATTCGCAGAGCAAGCGCGTGGATTCGGATGCCTGGTTGGCAACCGCGATTTGAGTGGCCACGCCCGTCTCCCGAGCAATTTCGGCAATGCGCCGCGCCTCGTAGATCGTGTGGGTCAAAGGCTTCTGACAAAAAACATGTTTGCCCTTCTTCATGGCTGCGGCCGATACGGCAGCATGCAGGTTGTCCGTTGTACATACAACCACGGCGTCGAGATCTTTCTGTTTCTCGAGCAGTTCGTGGAAGTTAAGGTATGCCGCACAGCCACGGTACTGTCCGGAACGCTGCTGGCTGCCATAATACCCGTCTACGATTTTCTGACAAGGCTCCCGGCCGGCTACGCCGCTGGTGACGCCGAGAGAATGAGTCAACTGAATCGGTTGGTCAGGACTAAGCCAATCCCAGCCGCCACTGACCCCCAGTAATTTGCGGACGGAATTGCAGAACTCGTGTGTATCCCATTGCGGGTGATTCGCGCCGCTCTTATTGACGTCGCAAACAGCCACCCCTTGTACATCCGGCTCCGCTAAAAAGTGCAGCATGACGCGCAAGCCTTGCGCGCCGACGCCGATGAAAGCAAGGTTGACCTTGTCGCTGGGGGGAACATGGCCAGCCCCGCCCAACACCCGGCGCGGAACGATGGAAAAACCGATCGCCGCCGCCGCGGTTTGCCCCAAAAACTTGCGTCGTGAAACTGAGCCCCCGAATCGCTTTCGAGACCGAAGCGGATTCTTCACTGCCCCTCCCTGAGCGCAAGCTCGGACGCGTTTAACCGCCAATGTCGGTAGTTTCCGGTGACGGACTACGGTACCGATCAACCTGGAAACTGTCAATACAGCGCAGGTAAACGAGGTAAACGTGTGCCAGGAGGGTCCGCAGCTGCCGCCAAAAGAGCAATCGTCGCTCTGCTTGGTAGTAGAATAGCTGGCCATCTCGCCGGTAGCGGATGTGCGGAGCCGAGACGCATCTCGAATCTGGAGGCAGTCATGGCACTTACCATCAATCGTCTTTCCAAGACTTATCCGAACGGGGTAAAGGCGCTGAAGAACCTTTCACTCTCTATTGGCAACAGCATGTTCGGCCTGGTGGGGCCGAACGGTGCGGGAAAGAGTTCGCTGATGCGTACGATCGCCACGCTTCAGGATCCCGACTCGGGCACCATCAATCTTGACGGCATTGATGTGCTCCGCCAGAAAGATGAGGTCCGCCGCATCCTCGGCTACCTGCCCCAGGAGTTCGGTGTCTATCCCAAGATTTCTGCACTGGACATGCTCCATCATCTCGCCGTGATGAAAGGCATGACCAAATCGACCGAGCGCAAGGCGATGGTCGACATCCTGCTCCAGCAGACCAATCTGTGGGATGTTCGAAAAAAAGCGCTCTCGACCTTTTCCGGGGGCATGAAGCAGCGTTTCGGAATCGCACAGGCCCTGCTGGGTAATCCCCGGCTCATCATTGTCGACGAGCCCACCGCCGGGTTGGATCCGGCCGAGCGCAATCGCTTTCTCAATCTTCTCTCTTCCCTGGGCAGTGACCGCACGGTCATTCTTTCGACTCACATTGTGGATGACGTGCGCCAGCTCTGCCCCCGCATGGCGATCATCGCCTCGGGTGAGCTTTTGCTGGAAGGCGCTCCCAGCGACGCGCTGGCCGCCTTAAACGGCAGGATCTGGTCCAAAGTGGTGGCCACTGACGACGAGGTGCGAGCGATCGAAACCCAACTTCAGGTCATCTCCACGCACCTGGTTGGCGGACAGCACGAGATTCGCGTGTACGCAGAAGCCTCTCCGGGCGATGGTTTCCGTTCGATCGACTCCGGACTGGAAGACGTCTACTTCCTCAACCTGTCGCAGCAGTCCAAGAGTCAGCTGCCGAATTAACTTCTCGAATCTGGAGGATCTGTCATGGCGCAGTTTTGGGAGTTCTTTACGTTCGAGCTCAAGTTCCGCTTCAAGAGCCTCTCCACCTACGTTTACTTCGCCATCTGGATCACGTTTTCCTTTCTCGACGTTGCCTCCGAGAGCTTCGGCCCGATCGGCAACAGCAATGGCAAGATCCTTCTCAATGGCCCCTTCTCGAACACCTACAACAATGTTGGCGCGGCGCTGTTTGGCATCATCATCATTGCTGCCATCTTCGGTACTTCGATCCTGCGCGACTTTCAGCGTGACACCTATCAGATCCTCTTCACTCAACCGATTTCTAAATTCGCCTACCTGGGCGGACGATGGGCTGGCTCCTTCGTTACCACCGTCTTCGCCTTCTCGGGGATGATGTTGGGCACCTACCTGGGCACCTTCGCGCCGTGGGCAGACCATACTCGCATCGCTCCGAATCATCTGTGGACCTACCTTCAGCCGTTCTTGTCCATCCTGGTGGTTCAGATCTTCTTCATAGGCTCTGCCTTTTTTGCCGTCGCTGCTCTTACCCGCAAGATTTTCATCGTCTACCTCCAGGGTGTTGCTCTGTTCATGATTTACGTCATCGGCATCACTGTATTTTTCGCGACGCGTTCGCTCGAGCATTTTTGGTCCGGCTTATTCGATCCGATTGGCATCATCCTGATTGACAACGTTACCCGCTACTGGACGGTCATCGAAAAGAACACCCAGTTCGTCGGCTGGTCGCCAGCCCTCATGGGCGGCGTTTTCCTCTACAACCGAGCGCTCTGGCTGAGCGTTGGGCTGCTGGCGATGGGCACGGTCTGGGCGCTCTTTCCTATGTCTGTGGAGGCGCTGACGGCTCGATCGCAAGGCCGCCGCGCCGCCAGAGCGAAGCAACAGGAGCTCACCGAGGCCCAGCCCGTGCGCTCGCTGGTGGCGGCTCGGCTTCCCCGTGCCCATCAAGCCTTCACTCCCGCCACAACTTTTGCCCAGTACATCTCACTGTCTCGCTTGCGGCTGCGCAACATCCTTCGCGACATTCCGTTCTGGGCTCTGGTCGCCCTTATCGTCGCCTTCGGGATTAACAACGGATATTTCGCCGGCCACCTAGCCGAGCGCAACGTGTGGCCAGTCACCTATCTCATGGTCCAGGCAGTCGAAGGCAGCGCCCTGCTCTTCCTCTTCATTGTCGCGGGCCTTTATGCTGCAGAGCTGCTCTGGCGCGAGCGCGATACCCATTTCGACGGGATCCACGACGCTCTGCCCATGCGCGAGTCCACGGACTGGTTTTCGCGCCTCACGGCCATCGTCGTCATCGAGCTGATCCTGCTCGCTTTTGCCATGCTCATTGGGATTGTCATGCAGACCATCGCCGGCTACTACCATTACGAGTTCCTGCAGTACTTCAAAGAACTCTATGTAGTGACTTTCCCGCAGGTTCTGACGTTTATCCTGCTCGCCCTCTTCGTCCAGACCGTGGTCTCCAACAAGTTCGTGGGCTACGCCATCTTGTTGGGCGTCTTCGTTCTCATGCCCATCCTTTACAACTTTGGCTGGGAGAATACGCTCTACCTCATCGGCCAGACTCCTGCCTACACGTATTCCGACATGAACGGCTACGGTCACTTCGTCCCCGCCTTGTTCTGGTCGATTACCTACTGGCTGGCGATTTGCTCTGTGCTGGGCATCGTCTCTATCGCCTTCGCGCGTCGCGGAGCGGAAGATTCTCTGCGCGCCCGCGTCCGCCTCGCACTCCGGCGCGCCCCGCGGCTGGCACCGGTGGCGCTACTTTTTGCTCTCATCGCCTCCGGCGCGGGCTCCTGGTACTTCTACAATGGTCACGTCCTCAACGAATATCTGGACGCGAAGGCGCGGCGCGACATTCAAGCCGATTACGAACGCCGCTTTAAACCATACGAAAATCTCCTGCAGCCCAAGGTCACCGCCGTGGATGCGGCGATCAACATCTATCCCCGGCGCCGCTCCTTCGACGGAACGGTCAGCATGACGTTGCAGAACAAGACCAGCCAGCCGATCGCACAGATACACGTCACCGATCTGCGGCAGTCGGTCACCAATCTCCGCTTCGACCGTCCGTTCCAT
>Ga0207040_1293_pt1 | contig 12273 bp, 18 predicted proteins | sample Alteio_BWMinCont_72_FD_153279 | JGI IMG/M metagenome (GOLD analysis project Ga0207040, IMG submission 153279) | Enriched cells from forest soil in Barre Woods Harvard Forest LTER site, Petersham, Massachusetts, United States -... | ecosystem: Environmental > Terrestrial > Soil > Temperate forest >... | reverse complement strand
TATGCGGAGAAGGCGCGAAAACAAATCGGCAAGATCGACAAAAATACGCTCAAGCTCTGCCAGTCCTATCCTTGGCCGGGAAACATTCGTGAGCTGCAGAATATCGTCGAGAGGTCCGTAATCCTCTGCACCGGGGATACCTTTTGGATCGATGAGGCATGGCTTTCAAGTCAGGACTCACCTCGCTTGGAGTCATCCGGTCCTCTCATTCAGACCGTCCAGAACTATGAGAAGCAACTCATTGAGGCGGCATTGGCGGGAAGCAACGGAAAAGTTGCGGGGCTAAATGGGGCGGCTGCCAAACTGGGAATGCCGCGGTCGTCGCTAGAATTAAAAATCAAACAGCTCAACATAAAGAAGCACACCATCAGGTAAGGTCCCCGTTGAACTCCCGGAATCCTGCCACTTTGCTACCTTCCTGACACTTCAATTCCTTTTAAGGGCCCTGTTTTCAGCGAAATGCGATTGGCTATTAGGTTGCCCTAATCGTGATCGGTGCTCCGATGGAACGAATGCAGTGCAGCACAGGCGCGACTGCGACGTGCCTGGATCGATGACTTTTAGGATTGAGACAGCGGAGCGTGGGACATTCACGGTCTTCATCCTGAGTGGCCGAATCGAAACACGGGCGATCGCCGAGTTGAGGAGGCTTTTTGAACTCCAAACGGACTATCGCAGCATCGTTTTGGATCTGAAAGACGTTAGCTGGGTCGATCGCGACGTGATCGGCTTTCTCGTGCGCTGCGAAGCGGATGGCGTGAAGCTTGAGAACTGCCCTGCATATATTCGCGAATGGATGGAGAGAGACAAAGATTGAGGGTGGCATCGACGTGGCAGTGACGCGGTTGTCGCTCAACATAAAAAGGAGAATCTCAAATGTCCCGTTCAACTCAGATGGCTGAAATAACGAAGACTACACCCGAACAAAACAAGGCCCATGTCATGGAAGCGTTCGACACACTGTTCAACAAACGCGACTACGTTGCAGCGGAACGCTTCTGGTCACCGAACTACATTCAGCACAGTGCACACATCCCCGCAGGTCGTGATGGTCTATTCGGGCTGATAAAGAGCCTGCCCTCAACGGCCAAGTACGAGCCTGGGGTGATCCTCGCCGAAAGAGACTACGTGATCGCGCACGGTCGTTTCTCGGGTTTGGGGTTCCCGGCGAGCTGGATCGCGACGGACATCATCCGAATGGAAGGCGGTGTAATGGTCGAGCACTGGGATGTGATTCAGGATGAGGCAACGAAGGAGCAGTCCAAGAGTGGGCACCCGATGTTTGGTGACTCGTTTCCGAAGTAAGCAGGCGCTCCTCTATAGGCCCTACAACGTGTTTCATAAATTCCGGGAAGTGTCCTGGATCTCGGACATCTGTTTGCAGGCGAGCTTTCGGGAAGCAGCTTCTAAAAATCGCCGATTTCAACCACAAAGAAAAGAGGATCGCACCATTGAGCACTCATACAGCAGTTACAGTCCCGACGCAGTTTGTTGAGGCAAACGGCGTTCGTTTCGCGTACCGACGTTGGGGGAAGCGGAACGGGCTGCCACTTGTTTTCAACCACCACCTCAACGGAAATCTGGACAATTGGGATCCGGCCGTCCTTGACGGCCTCGCCAAGGAGCGCGAAGTCATTATCTTCAATAATGCAGGCGTCGCGAGCTCTACCGGTGAGGTGCCCGCCACCTTTGCAGGCATGGCGAGGAATGCAGAAGCCTTCGTCGATGCTCTGGGGCTGAAGCAGATCGACCTTCTCGGCTTTTCCCTCGGCGGCATGGTCGCGCAGCAGATCACCCTCGACCGTCCTGAACTGATCCGTAGGCTCATTCTGGTCGGAACTGCGCCGTGCGGTTTCGACGCAGGAAATGGCCCGGGGCATGTTACCCCGGAGACGGCGGCCCTCTTCGCTGTCAGCTACGACCCACCCGAGAACCTCTGGCTCAAGGCCTTCTTTACCGATTCAAAGAAGAGTCAGGAAGCTGGTCGCGCTTACCTGAAACGCTATTTCTCACGCACGGAGAACCGCGACGCTCCAGTCAACGATAAAGTCGCGCCTGCGCAGAGCGCAGCCATCGGTGAGTGGGGAACTGTCAAGGGCGAGCGTTTCGCTTATCTGAAGAACATCAAACAGCCGGCGCTGGTCGTGAGCGGAAATCACGACGTCATCATTTACCCGGTGAACGCGCTTCATCTCGTTCAGAACATGCCGAATGCCAAGCTGATCGTGTATCCCGACGCCAACCACGGTTCGTGGTACGAGAATCACGAGGACTTTGTTTTCGAGACAAACCGATTTCTAAACAGCGAGTAGTCGCTTTCAGCTAGTGCGTTGTCTCTTCACATTCATTAAGGAAAAGGAGAACGTCCGGTGAAAAACGCGAAGGAACTCATGCTCGAATACATCGCCTCCTCGGTCAGAGATCCGAGGAAGGCGGCGGTAATGTTTGCAGGAACTCGATCAAGTCTTCTGTCGCGTAGCCAGGATAGAAAAAAAATGTGACGAGAGTGGAGACCGCTCACGAAAGGAAATTTGATGAACAACGTAAGTGAGAAAAATAAACGGCTTGTTTTGGACGCCAAGACCCTGCTGCTCGAATTCCTCGCCGCCGTCACGCACGGCCAAGACGCCGCCGCCCTTTTCGCCGAGGACGGGGCGCTCGAACTGCCGTTTCTGCATTCGGTGGGCATCCCCTGGCGCCACCTGGGTCGCCAGGCGATCCGCGAACTCCAAGACGGCCTCGCCGGGCTTTATCTGGACTTGGCCTTCAAGCCCGAGGACACCCACGTTCTAATCGACACCCCGGAGCAGGTGTTCGCCGAATACGTGGCCCACACGACGGCGAAGGCGACCGGGCGCACCCTCCATCATATGTTTGCGGCCCGTCTCGTGGCCGAGAACGGCCTGATCAAGCTGGTTCGGGAATCTCTGAACGTGGTCGCCGCGGCCCAGGCCCTGCTGCCCGGCGGCGTCAAGGACCTGCCCGATCCGGAGAAAGAGATCTTCTCGCTCCCCCCAGACTACCGGAGCTGAGGCCGCGACTCTGAAGTACGAATCGATGGCCAATCGAGACCGCGGCGCCGACGAGCCTAACCTGACCTGGGAGAGACCTTATGAGCAACGAAAGAGTCATCGTGACTAATCAAGAAGGAAAATCGATGGCACAACATCTGGCTCCGGCCGAAAGGGAGTTGTCCGCATTTGTTACCGCGGTCCATCAATTGTTCGGTCCTGAGCAAGCGCGGTGGCTAATCAACATGGGAGTTGATTCCAGCCGAAAACACAAGGTGGCATCATAGGCATTTCCTCTGACGCTCGGAAACAAACGGAGAATCACCGATGGACAGTCAAAAGATTTACCTGCTGGCAGAAGTTACCGTTCTACCCGAATTCCTGGATGACGTGAAAGGCGCCCTCAAGGAAGCACTCATTCCTACCCTTCAAGAGGCCGGTTGTGAAGGAATGTTCGAGACGTCACGCGAGGACGACCCGCATAAGTTGGTCTTCTTTGAGATCTTCTCCTCTTCGGCGGCACATAAGTTTCACCTTGAACAGGACTACATGAAGCGGCTGTTTAAAGCATTGGAGGGCAAGTTGGCTGGAGCCTCGATCATGACCCAGTTGAATGCACTCTAGCGACATCGCGAAGTGTTCAGAAGTTCACTAAGGCGACTCGAATCCCGAGAATGTAATACTCAGCGCGGCCACATCTTTGGCGGGATTTCGAAGGCCCTCATACTGAGTCCTAACATGCGGCAAGCGTGAAAAAAACCGTAAGCTTTTTCGAACGAAAGGAGTTTTCTTATGCGGCAGTTGCAACTCATAGCTCACGGCGAACCTTCAGATGTCATTGAACTCAACACGGTCTCCGAGGAAGTACAGTGAGCGAAATAAAACATCGCACGGTGGAAACGAACGGCATCCATATGCACATCGCCGAGAGTGGCGCAGGGCCCCCGGTGGTGCTGTGTCACGGTTTTCCCGAATCATGGTATTCGTGGCGCCATCAGTTGCATGCGCTCGCAGAAGCTGGATTCCATGCGATCGCGCCAGATATGCGAGGCTACGGGCAGACGGATCGCCCAGAACAAATCGATCGGTACACGCTGCTCCATCATGTTGGCGACGTGGTCGGCCTGCTCGATGCTTTAGGCACAGAGACCGCGGTGATCGTCGGACACGATTGGGGCGCCCCCGTCGCGTGGTACGCCGTGCTTTTGCGGCCCGATCGCTTTCGCGGCGTGATCGGTTTGAGCGTGCCATTCATACCAAGACAACCCGTTCGTCCTACCAGCATGATGCCCCAGACCCAGGACGCGCAGTTCTTTCAGCTGTACTTCCAATCCCCAGGCGTCGCCGAGGCAGAGTTCGAGCGCGATGTCCGTCTGAGCATTCGCAGCTTCCTCTACTCGGCTTCAGGGGACGGCCGGGATGACGGTGCAAGGGACGGCCGCGAAGTCGATATGGTGCCGCGCCGAGGTGGCTTTCTCTCGCGCTTGACGAATCCGGCATCGTTGCCTCATTGGCTCACCGAAGCGGACGTGGATTTCTACGTAAGCGAATTTGCGCGCACGGGATTTCGCGGGGGGCTGAACTGGTACCGCAACATGGACCGAAATTGGGAACTCTTAGCGCCTGTGTCTGGAGTGCAGGTGACAGTCCCGGCGCTGTACATCGCCGGGGACCGCGATCTCGTTTTAGCCTTTCGTGGGATGGACCAAGTCATCGCCAACCTGTCGAAGTTTGTACCGCAGCTCCGGAGAACACTTCTGTTTCCAGGTTGTGGTCATTGGACCCAGCAGGAGCGAGTCCAGGAGGTCAACCAGGCTGTAATTGAGTTTGTCCAGCGCCTGTAGGTATTCAAGGAGAGCAAGAATGAAAGTCCCTTCCCCATGTCCTCATTTGAACGGACCAAGTGCAGGAACTCGTTTTCTCCTCCGGAGACGAAAAGGAAAATAGAAGCTCGTAAGCGCTGGCGTCAGGATCTCCGAGGAGCGCCAGCGAGCGTGTGTTCGTGAGATTTACGTAGCCGACCAGGTACCCGATGATTTCGGCGGCAAAGAGCCGAGCCTCTGGATCATCAGTGGGAAAGAATTCGACGATGCAGAGCCAGCCCCTTTCGTCTTGTCAGTACGGCTCCAAATCATCCTTGCGTTTCGTTTTCAAGATCGCCAGATCTCCCAGTCTTATCAACTCGGCAAAACCTCTAACCCATTCCTCGGTGAGCGAATCAAGCGGCTCGTTTGGAACGGCCCGCTACGAGTGACCGCGAAGAGAACGGGGATGGGGCTGTGGACGCGGCGGCTGAACCGTGTACGGACCCGTACCCACGGTGGTATGGCAGGGGTCGGCGGGCAACCGCCGCGAATGCCGATCAAATCACGATGTCACCGACAATTAATCAGGTCGTCACGACCAAGAGAACCTTCCGCTGCCCGTGCCGTTTCCGTGCCGTTAGCGCTGCATTGCATGGAACTAGCCGCGTTAGAAGCCATCTGCCGCAAGCTAACTACATAAAACTATGTTGAACGATGGTTTCGAATCCCACTCTCTCCGCCAGTTTTCTTTCAACGAGTTACGAGCAACGCTACCTGTTAGCGTGCAATGGGGTGCAACGTGAGTACAATGTTGCATGGCCCTCAACCTCTATCGACGCCACCGCAAGGAATGTGAAGGCTCCCGCGCCCGTGAAACCAGAAGAACTCCGGTCGCCAAAGAGTAGCCGCCGACAAAACTCAATCAACTAGAGGATACGCCTTCTACTTTCGTCGTCTGGAAGAATTACTCGTCTTGTTCGGAGACAATTTCACGACCCTGTTGTTGCGCCATATGTAGACGGGGAGGCCTAAGCGGGTGTGCTCGTCGATGGCTTTAGCAACTGCGACTTTGAAGGCAATTTCGGCCCGCTTCTCGATCGGTAACCGCAATACGTCTTTTGAGGGTTTGCTCATTTGCGACCCTAGCGCTTAACCAGCGCAGTGTAGGTACTCCTTTCTATTATACGGACCATTTCGTCCCTCTCCAATGCGATCACTTTAGGGACTTCGCCCGAGTTGTCAATGAGCGTCCAGACCTTAGCCTAGGGCCGATAGTAAAGCAGGAAATTTTGCATGGACCGATTGAAACGCCGTCGGACGACTGGTTCGGGCACATCGTGTCCGCCTCTTGAAACTCTTTCTTTGACTCTTGACAGCGCAAGATCGACGCTCTTAAGCCAAGAAGAAATGAATCTCATAACCTTCGGACTTGAGTTTTCGCACCAGAGTCAGATAGCTTCGGCCTGACAGCGTAGTCTCGAACGCGAAGGAAACTCGACTCGCGGCAAATGACCGGATCTCAGCAAGCATTGTTCTGCCTGCTCGCAGGGCAGCAGTTTCGGGCGAAAAAGGCGCCATTCCTTGCGCGATCAAGTCAGCATTGACGAAGTTCTTGCAGTCCGCGTAGTTGGGAAGAAATTCCCGAGCGAAGGTTGTCTTGCCAGCACCATTCGGGCCCGCAATGATGTAAAGCTCCATGAGGTTTCTATCCTACCGAATCTCAGCGCCTTCGTTCCGATCAAGGCCGGACAAAACGCGTTTTGAGGAGTCTGTCTAGTGTAAAAAAGGGTTCTGCTGGCTCATTTGCACCAACAGGGAAGTGGTCGGTCGGAGGAACCGAGCGACGACCTCGACCAGACGCCTCTCGGGGAAGCGTTCTAGGCGGACCCGTAAAACAAAGGCCCAAGAATCAGGAGCGGCAGCGATAGCTGGAAATGCTGGACGCGAGATTCCAACTACAAGCAGCCCAGGCCCGCCTGCTTCGCCAGACACAGCGAGTCGAAAACTGAGGGTGCAGTCAGTCGCTCATGCTCGGCAATAGCGTCGTCTTTGACGAGAATGGCAACTCTGCGAAAGCTGGCAGAACGCTGGTGGAGGAGAAGGCTACAGCGGCCCCGCATGCACTGGAACGTTGATCGCAGCGACTCACGCTGACCACTGTCTGGCGCCATACTCGGGGGCAGGGGAAGGTTAGACCGGCCCCGTGTGCACACCGCCCGCGGGCGACCAGACGACAATTGTTATGGACTTGAAGTCGGTTCCCACAGATTTCGAGCCGCCGGCGGAAATGCGCTCGGTCAATGCGCCAACTCGATAACGGTTAGTCGTGGGTATGAACTCCAACAATACGAAGCTTGTAGCATTTGCAGGGAGATTTGCTTGGGGGTTCATATCTCAGCCGACGAGGTCGTTGGTTTCGGGCTGACATTTTCTTTTCCGGTCATATTGACGAGGTCGTGGACACGATTGAGGCCAATATTCGACTCATCTGAATCCGGCCTTACGAACGCAATCTTCATTAGGTTATTGCCGGGAAGGGCTCGCGCCGGCGGCCGAGGAAGCGCGCCCGTCGAACGCGTGGACAACGGCGGGTGCTGGGCGCCATTTTGGGCGCGCTTCTTTGGCACAGAAACCGCGCAAGAGATATTCAGGATAGCGTTTAAGACATTTCAGACTATAGTTAAGGCCGTTGGGCCAGAAAAATACCTCGGGAAACACCCAATGCACACGTCCATCACAAAAATCATTGACAATGGCGCAATGGGATTTGTCGCGCGGACTCGAAAACAATTTCACGACCTCATCCCGTCTGGCGTGCAATGGCGTGCAATGGTGCGCGACGATGGTGGTAAAGTTGGCATCCGTGGCAATGAGATGGCTCCTTGCCTAAAAACCGAGGAACGGCTGTTCCGCAGCGGAAGTTTAGCAGGAATCGGAGTAGCGGGGATTTGTTGACGCAATCAGCTTTTACACTCTGTGAGGCTAAAGCAATTTAAGATAGCGGAGGTCGGGATCGAAAGAGAGGCTAAATGCGGCGCTTCATTGCTTTGGGTTGTGTACCCCTTCTAGCGTTTTTCGTGATGGGAGCCGGGGCGGCCAAGACTGCCGCCGACAAAATCCAGGCTGTTATCAATCTTGAAAACGCATGGAACTTCGCCGAAGAGCGGCATGATGGGGATGCTCTGAGGTTATTGCTGGCCGAAACATTTGTGTACACAGACTATGACGGAACTATTATGGACCGGGACCAATGGCTGAGAAAAGTTCAGAGCCAAGCGAAGGACTATGTGCACTTGTCTAACGTGGAGCAGAATGCCCATGCCTATGGCGACGCGGTAGTTGTGATTGGAGTCTACGTCGAGAAAATGAAAATCAAGGGGAAGGACGTGGATCGCCGGGTCCGATTCACGGATACGTGGGTTTTTCAAAACAGCCGTTGGGAATGTGTAGCAAGTCAGTCCACGCTGACAGCTCCCAAGCTCTGAAGCCCACGTAGATTTCTGCATACTGAAGTGTTGATGGATTCACTGTTGAGAACGGGCGATTTAACGCCAATTGAAATGCTCCAACGGCTAGTTTGACTGAGGAACGGTCATGAGTGAAATGCGATGTTTCGACAGTTTATCCTTCAAGCACTAGCGTTTGACCCACGAAATCGAGTGAGACTATGAAATTCCGCAAGAAATCAGCTCCCAAGACTCCACGACATTCGATGACTGCTTCGACGGGTGTTGCTGGTAATTTGCCCAAATGGTAGAGCTTATCTTCGTCCAGGTTCGCCAGAATCTCGGGCGGCATTGCCGGGCTGCCCCGACCACGACTTCAAAGTTGTTCAGAACGGCGCTACCTACGGCGAGCGACTCTAAACGTAGCAACGGATACGCTAGCCTTTCGGAAATCGTCAACGTAGATGACGAATCATCCACCGGACAAGAACGTATGGCAGGCTTCGGCGACACAGTGCTTGCGCTCGCACTATCCCCAAGCTTAATCAGGAGGCGGCCATCCGATATATGCTAAGGGCCAAGGCTATGCCCTAGTCGCCACTTTTTCGCCGATCAAGCGTCAGTTTTCGACCGGCCTGTGCCGTGTGAAAGCACACTAGAAATTATGTCCAATGAATTCCCGACCTCCAAAACGATGAGGATGAATGGATACGTTTGGCCAGGTCGAGACTTCGGTTTCGAGCGTCTTCAGATAGTTCATCATTCTTACTCCGGTGTTTATATTTCCGATGCCTGAGGACCAAGGCCCGATTCAGCCATCGTCACTCGGCATTCCGTCCAAAAGATAGTGGCTCGATCCTCTTGCGGCGCGGCGGGCCTACCCGAACGCGGCCGCGTTTTCTTGAGCCCAATCACCAAATCTCAACGGAGGTCTTCCCGTCACTTCTTCCACCGTATGAAACAGGTGCGCCGCCTTGCCACTCCGAATAAATGCTGCGAACGGCAGCAGGGCGTCGATCAAGAAGGAGGGCATCCCCGCATGTTCCATTCCCTGGCGCGCGGCCTCGTCCGTGATTGAAACGTATTCCAGCGGCTGGCCGATCGCATCCGCGAGAATCTTCACCTGTTCGCTTATGCTCAGGGCTTCAGGTCCGGTCAGGGGATAGACTTTCCCTTCGTGACCATCCGAAGTCAGCGCACGAACCGCAACCGCCGCGATGTCGCGAGGGTGAACGGGCGGCAGCTTGCCATCACCATAGTTGGAGAACACTTTACGTTGGGCGCGAATGGATGGTCGCCAGTGCAATGCATTCGACATAAAAACCGGTCGGCCGCAGCACAGTCAAGGCGATCCCTGTCTCTCGTATCGCTTGCTCTCCCTCATCGTGCCACTTCCGGATGTTATTTCGCGTTGTATCGTCGCCGCCGAGCGCCGAGAGTTTTACGATGTGACGAACGCCTGACGCCTTGGCGGCTTGCGCGAGATGTTTTTCATGGACACCCGTCTGCGGACCGAAGGTCAGCGAAAACACACGTTCCACGCCGTTGACGACGCTCGCCAACGTATCCGGAGCGTTGAAATCACCTCGGACTACCTCGACCCCGCCATTAAGTTTGACCTTCGAGGGATCGCGTGTCATTGCCCGCACTTTTTGCCCCGCTGTCAGAAGCTGCGCGACCACTTCGCGGCCTACCGTCCCCGTCGCTCCCGTCACCAGAATCATTGCTGTTCCTCCAGAATTTGTTTCCCCATGACCTTGCAAATCTCTAATGATCAAGGTGCAACCTCAAGTTAACTTGAGGTCAAGCACAAAATGAAACCTAAGACTGACCCACCCGGTTTCCATCGTGAACTGACTGTGGGCGAAGTCGCGGCACGGAGCGGCGTTGCCGTTTCCACACTTCATTTCTATGAATCGAAGGGCCTTATCAAAAGCTGGCGGAACTGTGGAAACCAGCGGCGGTATGCCCGCGAGGTGCTCCGCCGAGTTGCGGTCATCAGAGTCGCGCAGCGAACGGGCATTCCGCTGGCTTCGATCCGCAAGGCGCTCAAAGCGCTGCCTGGCGAACGCACACCCACCGCGGAGGACTGGAAGAGTTTGTCGGCGGTCCTGGAGAGGGGAACTGAACGACCGCATTGATCGACTCATCCGCCTGCGCGATCAGTTGGATGGGTGTATCGGGTGTGGCTGTCTGTCGTTCGGCGTCTGCCCGCTGCGCAATCCTTGGGACATATTGTCCAAGCAAGGTCCTGGACCGCGATTTCTCGATCCAGACTAGATTACTGCCGAGTCGAAACTGGGCTGCAAGCGTGTGGAATCGAGACGCATCACGCCTTAATACCAGTTTGCAGCGGGTTGCACCAACAAACGCATGGATTGCACACTGACCCACTCGACGCGTTCATGCTTGGCTCACACGTTGCCTGGGCGCGAGGACGTTGTACATCCGGACGGGGAGTCTGTCGGAGAACGGATATGTGACAGCTTCAACGGCATGCTGCGCGACAAGTTCTTATTATAAACGGCGAGGTTCTTTCATTCCCTGAGGCAGGCACAGATTCTGACGGAGTGGCGTGCGGGTCTTTTCATCATCCTGAGACTGCCGGTGGCTCACCTATTTGCTCGTTTGTCAGAGACCTTGGCTTGAGAACTGATCGGGGCATTCGTGCGCAATAGGTATTCATCTCCCCAATCCTGCATGGCTTTAACAAGTGGCTTGAGTGACTCTCCTGCTTTGGAAAGAGAGTATTCAACTTTCGGCGGCACAACTGGATACACCTTGCGCATAATCACGCCATCCTGCTCAAGCTCGCGCAATTGCGCAGTAAGAATGCGGGGACTGAGAGTGGGCTTCAAGCGCTGAATTTCACTGAAGCGCAGAACCTCGCGCTCCATTAGATGGTACAGGATCACTCCTTTCCATTTGCCACCGATCACCTCAAGACATGCTTCGACAGCACAGCCGCTGCTCAGTTCATAGGATGCGTGACGTCGTTGTCTCATAGCACTATCCAAACCATAACTATATGTTGAAAATGTAAGTATAACAAGAATATGAAGCGCAAAGAAAGATGATTCATCTCATAGGTGACGTCGAGGAGGGATTCGCATGGCCAGGCTGTTGAACCCTTCTGAATCCAGGCATTGGTTTCGTAAGGTTTGAAGCGGGGCCGGTAGGAGAGCGGTGAGAGACTTCAACGGAATTCATAACGTTTTTCAATGCGGAGGACAAACACATGAAGGTATTTTTTGTTTACGCTCATCCGAATCCCAACTCACTGAATGCGGAACTCAAAGACCACGCAATCGGTGTGCTTCAAAGAGCAGGCCACGAGGCCCGAGTTTCAGACCTTTATGCTATGAAGTGGAAAGCAGTCGCCGACGCTGATGATTTCCCCGAACGTGACAAGTCCCTTCCACTTGAATACATGGCAGCTTCGGGCGAGGCGTATGAAAATGGAACTCAGTCAAAGGACATCGCAGCAGAACTGGAGAAACTCCTGTGGGCAGACGCTGTGATTTTTCAATTTCCGGTTTGGTGGTTCGGATTCCCAGCCATCCTTAAGGGTTGGGTCGACCGGGTCTTTGCCTACAAGTTTGCCTATGGATACAAAGACGCAGGCAACACTTATCGGTACGGCGACGGCGCTTTGACGGGCAAGCGCGCGCTGCTTTCGGTAACGGTCGGTGGCCCCGAGGTAGACTATGGCCCAAGAGGCATCAACGGACCTCTTGAGCACCTTTTGTTTCCGATTACTCACGGGACACTGTTCTTTCCCGGAATCGATGTGCTCCCGACATTCGCGGTCTACGGTACGGTGAGGATCGACGAAGCAAGCGTTGAAGCCGCAAAACGTGCCTTAGAGCGGCGCATGCTTCGCCTCTTCGTTGACGACCCCATTCCTTTCCGCAGGCAGAATGGTGGGGACTATCCAGACAGGCACACTCTCGCTGCCCACATTGGCGCTGACATCACAGGGATTCCTGCTCACTTCGCATCCGGTCCAAC
>Ga0207040_1258_pt2 | contig 12279 bp, 5 predicted proteins | sample Alteio_BWMinCont_72_FD_153279 | JGI IMG/M metagenome (GOLD analysis project Ga0207040, IMG submission 153279) | Enriched cells from forest soil in Barre Woods Harvard Forest LTER site, Petersham, Massachusetts, United States -... | ecosystem: Environmental > Terrestrial > Soil > Temperate forest >... | reverse complement strand
CCCGCCATCTATCTCCCCGCGGAAGGATTCGGCATCCGCCTGGAAAATGACGTGTTGCTCACCAAAGACGGACCGGTCAACCTCATGGCCGATATCCCCATTGAAGCCTCAGAAATCGAGCATCTCATCCGGAAATGAGGGAGCGGCAGCTTGCTTCCGCCTTAATTCTGTCCCGGCCCCCAATAAAATGAATATAAAATGGCAAGGAGTCTTTCCCGCCGTCACGACCCAGCTTCGGAAAGACCAATCTCTCGATCTGGACGCCACCGCCCGCCATGTCGAGGCGCTCATCCAATCAGGCGTCTCCGGGTTGGTCATGCTCGGTTCCCTCGGCGAGAACCAATCCCTGGCTCCTGACGAAAAGCGTCAGGTGATCAAGATGACCGTCAGCCATGTCCGCGGTCGCATTCCAGTCCTGAGCGGGGTCGCGGAAAACAGCACCGCCGCCGCCTGCCAATATGTGCGCGACGGAGAAAAGGCCGGCCTGGACGGGTTCATGCTCATGCCCGCCATGGTTTACAAGGGCGACCCTCGGGAAACCATGGCCCACTTCCGCACCGTGGCCGCGACCACCGGTCTCCCAATCATGATCTACAATAATCCCGTCAGTTACGGAAACGACATCACTCCGGAAATGTTCGCCAAACTGGCCGTGGTGAGGAATTTCGTCGCTCTGAAGGAAAGTTCCGGCAATGTCCGGCGCATCACCGACCTCCACAACACCGTCGGCGACCGCTTTGCCATCTTCACCGGCGTGGATGATCTGCTCCTCGAAAGCGCGATTCTTGGGATCGACGGCTGGGTCGCCGGGACGGGCATCGCCTTCCCGCGCGAGAACCAAAATCTCTGGGAGCTAACCCGCGCCAACCGCTGGGAAGAGGCGCGCAAACTCTATCGCTGGTTCACGCCATTGCTCCACTTGGACACCCACGTCAAATTCGTGCAATACATCAAACTTGCCGTGCGCGAGTGCGGCCTGGGGGCCGAATGGGTCCGCGCCCCGCGCCTGCCGCTCGCAGGCCGCGAACGCTCCGAGATTCTGAAAGTAATTCGCCGCGGAATCGAAACCAGACCCGCTCTGCCGGCCGGGCCGGCAGCGGCCCGCCGGACTTAAGAGCCTGTTTTAAAACTCCGGATTTCGAGCGGCTTCCGGCAAAAGGCTCGGCGGGAGCCTCGCCCTACCGAGGCGTTTTTGGTAGGGCGAGGCTCCCGCCGAGCCAGCGCCCCAAGATAAATGCGAGTTTTCAAACGGGCTCTAAGGAACAACCACGACTCTATAGAATCTCGAGGCATTCGTCGGGGAGAATGTGTCCGTGATGGAGGCCGTCGTCCCGCTGGCGAACACATCGCCACTGATTGCCGTCCAGTTCGTCGCGGTCAGGTCGTTCTTGAATTCTACCCGGTAGCTTAGTCCGGCCACGGTGGTCCAATTGAGTACGACCTGGCCAAGGCCAACTTGTGGCGGCAAAATCATCAGGAAGCTCGTGTCTGTCGTCACGATCACCGCGAAAGTCTGCGTCGCGTTGAGCGGCGGAGTGCCGTCGTCCGTCACTTGGACCGTGATCGAATTCGTGGACGTTGCCGATCCGGGCGGCACCGACCAGTCAAAGACTCCCGTCACCGGGTCGATCGCCGCCCCGGAGGGTGAACCCGGCTCAAGACTAAAGGTTAGGGTTTGTGGCGGAGAATCGACGTCCGTCGCGCTCGCGGCAAACGTCAGCAACGATCCAGCCTTCACCGTCTGGTCCGGTATCGAACTCAAAACCGGAGCGGTGTTCGAGAACTTGTTCGGCCTTCCGGGGGTCGCTTGCGTCATGAAATATATATTCGTCCCGCCATCGGGGTACCGCCCTTCGCTGATGTCGGAAGTCTGCGCTCCGAAGGTCACCGTATCCACCGCGCGGACGCCCGGGTCAAATAAGCCGATGGATGCTCCGCTCTTGCTCAGCTTGAACGTGGCGTGCAGATAATGGTTGGTCCCGTCGTTCGCGCTGGTCAACCCGCTATCCGCCCAGACCAGGAGAAACCCGTTCGCTGGAACCAGCGTGCCCGACGGAATCGGAAACGCGGTTGGGTTCGTGAGATCGTGAGTCAGGTAATAGCCCGACAAATCCGCGGCGACCGCGTTCGGATTGTAGAGCTCGAACCAATCCTCCGAGTTGCCATCCGCGGGGTCTAGGATCGTGATCTTATTTCCCGCCATCCACTCGTTGATCCGCACCGCGTTGGTTGCGATTAAAATGGCTGGATTCGTATCGGTGACCGAAAGGGCGACCGTGGCGCCCGCCACCGGATTCCCATTCAGATCAACCCCCTGCACAAGCAGAAGATTGGCGGCCGCGCTGAGGGGAACCGTGACATTCCACTGTTTGAGGCTTGACCAGGTCACCGGATAAGTCTGGCCGTTGATGGCAATGTTTTTGACGGGAAGCGGCGCGGTGCCGGTGATGGTGGTCGTCAAGAACCCGGTCGAGTAGTTCGTCGCCCCGCTCACCGCGAACGGCACATTCGCCATGCCCGCGTTCGCGATCGCCGAAAGCAACGAACTGTGCATCGTCGCAATCCAGGACTTCAATCCGGCCGCGCCAGGCTCCAGCACACCATAAGAGACATTCAGGCCAATGGCCGAGAACGCGGCATACTTGGCGTCCAAAACCGGGTTTACATTGACGTTGTTCATCGGTCCGTTGGCCAATTCGAGGAAGCCGCGCAGCATCGCTCTTTGATAGGGGGGGTAGCCTTGAAATGTGTTCATCGGCGAATCTCCCCCTCCGATCGTGTATAAATTGCTTCCGTCCGGTCCCCACGAACCGCTGCTCCCCAGCGTGATATTCCAATCCCATTTCAACAAGGTCAGTTTTCCGTTGACCGGCTTGTAACAAAACATGTTCCACTGGTTCTGCGTCACGTAGGAGTCCCAATCCCCCGTCGCGTGCTCCAGCGCGGACCAGCGCATCCACGTTTCCGTGTCCACCAACGCTTCCATCGAGGAATAGTACAACGGGCTGCTCGACACGATATTCGCGGCGGTCACCAAGGCATAGACATTCGTGAAATTGTTCGCCGAGTCCGGGTATTGCCGGATCCAATAGTTCCAGCGGTATCGCGCCAGTTTCTCCTGCCCGATGGCGCCGTTGATCGTCGTGGTGTATTTGTTCAGAGTACACCATGAATCATTGTCGAAACTCAGGGACTGGCCCGCGGGAGGCATCGGTTGAAACTCAAACCAGGAGTGATTTTTATAGAGAAAACCGTTGTTGTCGTTCGGGAAGTACTCGTTGACCATGTCGCCATCGGGCGTCTGCGAGTCCTCCATCAGTGGGCCGTGGCGGTTGCCGTTCACATACAGAATATAATACCGGCGGTAATCCCATCGCATCCCCATCTGGCGCGCCATCCAGAACGACGTTTGCTCCCGCTGAATCGTGTTGTCGTCCAGCGGACCGTTCCCCGGGACGTGTTGTTTGTTCAATGACGAGGCCCCCAGCATCAAATCGTCGTCCGGCACGGACATGTTCATCCCGCCAAGCGTGGTCACCGGCGAACCGGTGTACTGGTGGTAGGGGCTGCCGGCGTAATGTCCGCCCGCATTGTAAATGATCCGGCCGCCGCTATCCACGAGGGTCGCATCGCTCTGCCCGTTCCCCAGTCCCGCCTGGTTATTCCAGTGATTAATCCAATTTTGGGTCAGCCAGAGGTGATATTGCCCAAAGGGCCCGCCGGGCGACGGGTCGCCAAAGACCACGACACATTCCCGTGGCAATCCTGAATTGTCATTGAGAACCTGGGGGAAAACCGACGCAACCCCGGTCGCCGAGTCCGCCCCCTCCACCAGAAACGCCACCACCGTCCCGGCCGCCCGGGCCGGAATCGTCGCGCTATAAATCCCGTCCCCCCCGAGCGCGTCGCCTCCTGTGCCGCTGTCGTTCATCGCCACCCGAGTATAGATCGGGGACGTATTCACGGCCGTATCCACCCGATAAAGGAGGGTCGGCTGAAAACCATTCAGATCATGGAACCGCGCCGTCACCACCACTGCTTGATTCCCGGCGGGAAGCGCTGGAGAATGTTTCACTTCGTAGATCGCGGGAGGCGCGGTGGACACCGCCCGGGAATTGGCCTGGCCCGGCGTTCCGAGATTCGACGGGACCGGCAACGCGCCCGTCAATTCAATCCAATTCCCCCGCACCCGCATCAAGACTTCCGGGGAACCCCGCAGCCAGCGCCCGCTCATTTTCAGGGTCGCCGTCGAACCCGAGGCCAGCGTGTTTGCCACCAGCGTGGACTCAACCGAATTGAACCCGGTCCATACTCCGTCCGTCGCCCGCAAATGCAGCGATTGCGCGCTTTGATCCCCGCCCAGTCCGCTGGCGGTCTCCAAGCCGGACGTGACATGATCCCCTTCAACCTCCCAGCCTTGCAGACCGCTCTCAAAACCGGGGTTTTTGATGAGATTGGCTCCCGTGGTCCCCGCTTGAAAAACCAGGTTGTCCACCAGCGCCTCCCCTACGTCCAAAATCCCCACCTGCACGACATCCACCTTGCCTCCCTCGAAGTTCGCGCCGTTGTCCATCAATCCCGTAAAAGTCAGGTTCGTCCAGGACGACTTCCCGGTCTCGTCGCTGTCCGCCCAGTTATAGGCCAGTCGATGGTCGGTGTTTGGGTTGATCAACTCGAGGCTGCTCCCGCCGCCATGCGCCCATTGGCCCCAGCGCCCTCCGGATTTGAACGTGACCTCGTCTTCGACGGCCAAAATCGTGTTGGTCGTGATCAAAGCCCCGTTTGTCGTCACATAAAAATCGGGGCGGGCCAGGGCCACCCGCCCGCCCTTGTGCGGCAGTTTGCCGGAATAATTTCCCACCGTATTGGCCGCGTTGAGATTTGGATATTTGGCGAACAAATTGGCTTCATTTTTCGCCACCACCAAATACGCCCCGGGCGCCAGGGTGATCCCCGCCGGAAAGGTGTAGTCGATCCCGGCCACGAACTGCCAGCCGCTCAGGTCCGCCGTGTTCGTTCCGTTGTTGTACAATTCCAAATACTGGTCGTCGTCGTTCCCCGAAATCGGTTTGTACATCATCTCGTTAATCACGATGTCCCCCAGCAGAATCCCCCCGTTGGCCGCCCCCGGGGAGGCCGCGGACAGGGGGTAAAAATCGTCCGCCCCATCCGGCCAGCGACCCAGCGACACTCCTCGGCCTTGCGGTTCATAACTGACCGCGTCGAGCACCCGGCTGCCGTCGGGATTCCTGAAGAGCACCAAACCGCCGGCCGGATTCAACGAAAATCCAAGCCGTCCTTGCGGAAGCGACAAGTATCCAGCCGCCCCAATCACCGAGTTGGCGGGAAAGATAAACTTGTTCTTCGTCGCATCGTCGGTGAGGACGCATCCGCTCAGATCGACTGGCGTCGCGCTATGATTGTAGAGTTCGACAAACCCGGTTTGACCGTCGGAGGGGTTCGCGAGCAGTTCGTTCACCACCACATTCCGGAGAGGGCTCGGCCGGTAGGCCTCGGGACCGCCCGGCGATCCTCCCGCCACGTCGCTCAAGTCCCACGCCCGTGGGTCCGCCTCGCCATACGTCGGCCGGGCTAGAACAATCGAATGCCCGGTTTTATGCGCGCCCGCCGGCCAGGGCAGGGTGTTGGTGTAGCTGACATCCAACACTATCCCTCCCTGGGCGTTGAGCAATTGCAATTCCCCTCCCTTCTTGAGACTGCTCGAATAAGGGCCGGTCACATTCGTGATGCCATAGACCGTCCGCATGTCCGCCGGCGCGGCCGCCACCACGAGGAATCCGCCCCCCGGAACGATGGTGTTTGACGGAAACGTAAACTGCACTTCGCCCGCGAGTTGGAAACCGCTGATATCGTCCCACCACGGATTCGAATTGTAGATTTCGAGGTACTCCGTGTTCAGTCCGTCCGTCCGGTCGGGGGGCGTGTACATGATTTCGGAGAACACGAATTGCGTCCGTCGCGACGACGGTCCCAGGGGCTCGTGGGGTAGGGCAAAGGTCCCGATCGTCCCTCCGGCAACGTTGCCGAAATCCCGGAATTGCGCCACCGTCGTCGCCGTCGCGGTCTGGCTGGCCACCGCCAGCCCCAGATAAACCGGGGTCGCCGTAAAACCCGCCGAGCCGAGTTGCACCCAGTTGCTCCCGTCAAAGCTCGCGTAACCAGTAAAAATACTCCCCGCCCGCTTCAACCGCAGCCAGTTATTGGGATAATTCACCGGGAACGAGCCGGAGACCGTCTCGCTCGCGCCTTGGCTGGCGCGGGAATCAAAAAAACAGTTTCCAATGCTCGGAGTCGCCACCGCGGCCGCAAACGCGCTCCCGGGACTCAAGCTGGCTCTCGCCATGAGCGCCGCTTTTGCAAACGGACTCGACAGCCCGAGGCCTTGCAACCGCACGCTCACATCGAAATCTCCCGTCATCGTCAAATAATTGAATTGAAAGGCCTCCGCGCTTCCGCCAATCGAGCCGCCTCCCGTCGCGTCGAGCCCGCCTGACAACAATGTCGTGCTCCCCGCGGGGCTGGGTGTTCCCACCGTTCCCAGCGCGAACTCGCTGGCCACAAAGGTTATTTGCGAGCCCGGCTTGATCGTGTTCGGCGGGCTCGCCAAGTCCTGGACCCCGCTCACGGTCAGCGTGTAATTCGTCCCCAACGTCAGGGGCGAAACCGTCAACAGAACCGTCTGTGCTCCGTTCGTTGCCACGGACAGAACGCTGATATTCCGGCTGATCGAGTAATTCGAGATATTCGCGGCGGTGACCGGGTTTACCGCCTCCGAAAACGTCACTGTCACGCTCGATTGGCCGACATTGTACGCCGACGTCAGCGTCGGTGGCCCGCTCGTGCCTGACGTGGTTATGCTCCATGTCAAATTAGGCGCAGCTCCCTCGGCATTCGCGTAATCGACCTCGATCGGGACCGTTTGGCCCGCCGGTAAGACGAGCCCCGGTGGCGTCTTTGCGGTCACCCAAGTGAGGTTTCCCAGCGGTTGGCCGTTCGGGGTGAAACTTGGCGTGTTGGACACGCTGGCCAGCGTCAAGGCGGCACCATTTAGCCGCGCCGCCAGAATTTTTGTGACATGATCGGAGGTTCCATCCTGGATCGCCACAGACACCACGGGCGGCGGCGCGTCGGGAGCGTATTGGCTCCCGTTGGCCGGGGAAATCTGGATTGGATAGCTGTTCGGAAACGTGTCTGGAATCGGATAAGCCAGAAGGGCGGTTTTTGTGGTCGTGTCGTTGACCAGCACGTTATTGCCATTTTGATCCGTGGAAAAAAATTCGCACAGAATGCCGCCGGTCCCCTGCTCGAAATCCAGACGGACGGTGTACCATCCTGCCTCGGGGGCCGTCACCTGCATCGTTGTCGTCGCCGAACTTCTCCCGCCGTCGAATTCACCCGCCTGGACCAAACCCCGGGCGTCGTATGGATTTGCCAAAGGCGACAGCCACAGCAGAAACCCGTCGTCGCTGTTTACGTTCAGGGTTGTGGTTCCCGCCGGCAGATGGGTGTGGCCCATGAACGAGCACGCCACACTTTCGTAATCGTTCCCTTTGCCCGCGGCGGCGCACGTCGGAACCCCCGGAAAATAGTTGTGGGGATACGACGGCGAATTGAACACTCCGTTGGCCACCGTGGGCGGCCCGTTGGCGTCGCAATTGATGGAGGGAGAAACGAAATTCTTCGCGTCCAGAACCCAGAAGCCGTTCGAATCGGCTTGGACCAGGTTTCCGGTCGTTCCCTGTTGGGAAAGCATGCTGGTAATATTCGGGTTCTCTCCGCCGGAGAAATTGGCGCAATTGGTCGCGTAGTATCCCGTGGTCGGGTCCACGGCGGACCCGGCCGAAGGGCGTCCGCCCGGGCCGGTATTGGTCGTCACCGGCCCCAGCGCCAGTTCCATATCCGCCACGCTGTTCATCCAAGCGCTCGAACCCGCCCCGGACCAGTCGATGGCGACTGTTCTGACGAGAAACCCCAAATCGTTCGTGTTCACCGCGCTCGCTGGAATGGCGGACGCGGGCAAAGCCACCTGCGCCTGCGCGGAGGCCATGCCCGCCGCCACCGTAAAACCGCAAAGAATTCTCTTAAACATGATGTGTGTCCCGCCAACCCACATCCGCGTGAGTCCGCCATTCCGCGTCTGCTCTAGCGCGCGGGCTGGCTGTTTGGTGATGGACTTGCATGCAGAATAGCATTTTTCGCGCCATGTCAAAAACGATTTTTCGCCCGATGATCCTCCCCGCCTCCCTCTCCACCTCTGTGCACTCCGCGCTCTCCTGTTAACCTTCCCCGTTCCTTTCTTCTTAAGAAACTGATCTTTGGGCCCCCCCCCAATTCTCTCCGCTTCCCCCTCAGACGAGTTCGTTCGCGCTTTCCGGCTTTCCGGCTATAAATCCGGCCCCCGCATTCCTCCGCTCCCGCCTCTTAGAGACTCGTTCCAGCCCTGTAAGGGCGAAATTCAATGCCCGCCATTCGCTCCAGTTGCGCCAAAAAGATTGTCCCTTTTTCAATATGGCGTCCATGTATTGGGTGAATGACGAATGACGACATGGACCTGGTGAGGGAATACATCGCCCTGCACTCCGAGCAGGCCTTTGCCACTCTCGTCCATCGCCATGTCAATCTCGTCTATTCCGCGGCCATCCGACAGGTGCGCGACCCGCTTCTGGCCGAGGAAGTGACCCAAGCGGTATTCATTATCCTGGCGCGCAAGGCGGGAACCCTGGGTTCGGACACGATCCTCCCGAGCTGGCTTTATCGCACCGCCAGGTTTGCCGCCGCCGACGCCCTAAAACTTCAGCATCGCCGCGCCCGACGCGAACAGGAGGCATGGATGCAACCAATATCGAACGAATCCGAAAGCGAGGTATGGGAGCAAATCGCCCCGTCGCTCGACGCGGCCATCGCCGGACTCAACGAACAGGACCGGCACGCCATCGTGCTGCGATACTTTCAAAACAAAAACTTGCAGGAAATCGGCGCGGCGCTGGGCGCGAGTGAGGACGCCGCGAAAAAGCGCGTCCATCGGGCGCTGGAAAAGCTTCGCCGCTTCCTGGCGAAACGCGGAATTACTTCGAGGGCAGCCGTCATCGCCGCCGCAATTTCAGCCAATTCCGTGCAAGCCGCTCCCGTGTCGCTGGCGGGTTCAGTGACCGCCGTGGCGTTCGCCAAAGGCGCAACGGCCAGCGGCTCAACCTTAAGCCTGATGAAAGGAGCGTTGAAATTTATGGCTTGGACAAAAGCAAAAACCATAACCGTCGCCGCCGTCGTGGCGATCTTCGCGGTTGGAACCACGACCTTCTCCGTCCGCAGACCGGACCCTCTGCGAGCGCGCGTCGAGCAAATACTGGAGCAAAAGATGATGCCGGGAGGCAATCAATGGCAAGCTGGCATGGACGAATTATGGGCGATGGGTACAAACATTGTTCCACATCTCGCCGCCGAAGCGGTTCGCCCGGATTCGTTTCTGTCGAGAACCTATCCAGCGTTGCTAAATAAGCTGCCTGCAAATCTGCGTAACCGTCTGCCCCAACCCATCGACCGCGCCCAATTACGGCAGACCGCGATGAATGTTATCTCCGAGTTCGGTCCGCTCGCCGTTCGCCGCGCCGCCCCCGCGGTCATCGCCGGGTTAAGCGAAACCGATGACCGCCACAACAATTACGCGGTGCGGTGCCTGAGATGGCTGTTGCCCGATTCGGCATCCGCCGTGGCCATCCTTGAGCAAGGGCTGGCTGGCACGAAGACAAATTGGTCGGTTCCAGAATCCTTTCTCAGTGTCGATGACTCGGTCTGGGACAAAATCCCGGAAGTTGTCCCGTCTCTTATCAACCAATTGGGAGACGCTGGCGTCGCCTACCATTACGCGATTGTTCTTGGGCGAGTGGGCTCGAATGGCGCGCCCGCCATTCCCGCCCTTATCCAGGTGTCGGATATGGGGGCAGCCGGCTTTCCAGACGCCGAATCCGCACGGTGGCACCTGGTGGAGGGATATTCCTCTATTGGCTTGCATACGGTGAAAGCGCGGCAGGACGACAAGGGGATCAATCACGCTCGTGCCATGGCGGTCCTCGCTTTAGGACGAATCGGCATCGCGACCCCCGAAGTGTGCGCGGCAGTGGCGCGGGCCTGGAACGCCCCGGACGCCTGGGTGCGTCAAAATGCCGCCAAAGCGGTGGCGCTTTTGGGTCCGCCCATGGCGAATGAGTTGCCGGAACTACGGTCCGGTCTGATGGATCAAGACAACGGGGCTCTCGCCGAAAAGCTCCTCGCGATCCGAAAAATTGGCCCAGATGCGCGGGGCGCCCTCGAAACGTTGCGCGAACTAGCGAAGCCAAACAAACTGAGATCTCTCGTTGTAGATCCGCGGTCCGGCGTGGTTGGCTGGGGAATCGAAGAACTCTCCGCTTCAGCTAAAATGGACATATTTGGCATCGACCCCGAGGAAGGCCGCTCTTACCTGCAGGATATCGCGAACCAACTCGGCCACTGGTGGTGGTGGGCCCCTGCGGAGTTTCTCGCCCAACTGCGCGCTTTTTCTACGGACGCGGTGCGCGACGTGGAACCGTTGCTTGATCAACCCGGGAACGAACCGTCATCGCTCGCCGCCTACGTCATCCTTTGTCACGACAAAATGCATTCAAAGGCTTTGGCCGTTCTGCGGCGGAACGAGGCGGAAGGAGTTCTCACTGAACGGCTTCAAGCTGGGCGTTGGCTATTTGAAATCCGGGGGGATATCAATGGATTGTGCTCCTTGATCGAGGAGGCGTTCAGAGATCAACAAGCCTCAGCCGGCCAAATGGCGGCCCAAATTGCGGACCGCATGGGGGAGGCCGCGTTACCGGCGCTCCCGGCCTTTAAAGCGGCCTTGTGGCACAAGGACGTCTTCGTTCGACATTGGGCTGGCCGGCTCGTGTTGAAACTGGCCCCGGAAGAATTGCCCATCCAAGCGTCCAAATAAGGTTGAAACCGCACGGCGGCACAACGCCGTTCGCAATTCTGCGTCAGCCAGGCCGGAAAGGATGACTTGAAAACTAATTCAAAACCTCGGTGTATTCCTGATATATGAACCGGAATTCAGCCTACGGATCGGATGCCATTCGGGATTCAAGTCGTGCTTTCACCTTGCTGGAACTGCTCGTCGTCATTGCCATCATTGGCATTCTGGCCGCCTTGCTTCTTCCCTCGCTTGGTCGGGCAAAAAGCAGGGCCCAAGGGATTTACTGCCTGAACAACCTCAAGCAATTGGGCCTTTCCTGGGCCTCCTACGCCACCGACAACTCCGATCGCATCCCCCCGAACAATGGCGACGATCAGGCGGATTACAACCCCAGCGTCTCCCCCTATTTTCCACGCACTTGGTGCGCGGGCTTCATGAATAATTCCGTTCCCGTCCCCGACAACACCAACACCCTTTTCATCACCGCCAGCCACCTGTGGTCCTATCACAAGAATCTGTCGGTGTGGCGCTGCCCGTGCGACAAATCGGCTTCCAAGTTTGACGGAAAAGTCTATCCACGCGTGCGAAGCATGTCCATGAGTTGCTGGCTCAACAAGGGACGCGACCAGCGGGACGCCTGGCGGGGCCAAGTGGACTTCAAAATCATCCGCCGCGCTTCGGACATGATCAATCCTTCACCCTCGATGACGTGGGTGTTGATGGACGAACGCGAGGACGGCATCAATGACGGCTTGTTTGTCGTCAACATGTACGGCGCGGACCCTCCGGCCTCAGGCGAGTTGGTGATCGGGGATTATCCGGCGAGCTATCATGACGGTGCCGGCGCGTTGAATTTTGCGGACGGGCATTCGGAAATTCACAAGTGGTTGGACCCGCGCACGACGCCTGTTCTGAAGGCCGGTCAGACCCTCCACACTTTTGTGGCTTCACCGGGCAATGTGGACATCCAATGGTTGCAAGCCAGATCGACTTCCAAATTAAATTAGGTCCTTTGCGCCCGCCCTGGGGGCGCCATCGCCGCGAGCGTCCGCAAACGTTCCGCCCCGCCGGAAAATGCCCGTAGTCATCATAAGGGCTTCGCCGACGACACCGTCTGAAATCCGCCTTTGACACCTTTAAACATCAGCGTCGATTCATAAACGCCGAGGATTCCACAAAAGAGCAGGGGTTAGGGCGCGTCACTCCGTGCGCGCCGCAGCCTGGCAAAACACGACGGCGCGCACGGAGTGACGCGCCCAACCTCCTCATACCCGCTTTATCGCGCTCGTCCGTGATCACCTGCGGCGGTCATGAATTCGCGC
>Ga0207040_1290_pt1 | contig 12340 bp, 15 predicted proteins | sample Alteio_BWMinCont_72_FD_153279 | JGI IMG/M metagenome (GOLD analysis project Ga0207040, IMG submission 153279) | Enriched cells from forest soil in Barre Woods Harvard Forest LTER site, Petersham, Massachusetts, United States -... | ecosystem: Environmental > Terrestrial > Soil > Temperate forest >... | reverse complement strand
TCAAACGGGCAACGATTGTGGGCGAGATCACCGGAGGCGGTGCTCACCCGGTTCGAGGGCATCACATTGATGACCATTTCATGATCGGAGTGCCGTTTGCGCGTGCGATAAATCCGATTTCGAAGACAAATTGGGAAGGCACGGGCGTCGAGCCCGATGTTCCGGTAAAAGCTGCGGAAGCACTCGAAAAAGCAGAGGAATTGGCGAAGAGCAAGCTTCCGCAACAAGAATGACGCTCTCCCATCCCACATGACAGGGATGCGTCGTGGTTCGCCACAGGCTTGATACGAGTGCTCACTGGATAGCCCCGCATCCGCCGGGCATTATAGAGAATCAGCAGATCGGATGCAGCAGCCACATCCCTCATCCCCGCATCGAGCCCCAAGTCGAAGCCATCGGGATCGAAAATCACTGGCATCCGGTCATTTCCCGGTCATGGCTGGGCAAAGTCAGCCAGACTGGCCCAGAACCTTTACCCTCGCGGCCATTCCCGGACAGCCAATCCAGACGTTTGTGGCTCAACAAATTGCGACTATTGCGCAAGAGAGCCCTTCGGGCCACTGGGCTGGCAGCACCGTTCCGGCTGCAAGAGTGCCTGAGGGGCAGAGGGCCAACGCGAAATAACGGTCAGTTCAGCGGTTAGCACGGACGCGGGATACTTACGCTGGGAAATAACGGAAAAATCTATAGAAGTTTACAGTGGCAACAAGGACGACCACGGCAAGAACTGATGCGAGTTCGGTTTGAATGCTGCGGTCTTTCGGTTCTTCTCGAAACCAACTCATCTTTCCTCTTCCCGGACGCAAACGAAAGCGCCCCGACTCAATCGAGTCATGGGACGCTGAACGCTGAACCGTCCCTCGCCCGCAGTCTGCTCACTCCAACCTTCCCACCTTTCGTGCGCCGGGGGAATGGCTCCTGCGTGCGCAGGTCAGCACTGCTGGGCTATCGACGCGCTCGCGCCGGATCTGGGTTTGGAATCACGACCCGACTCTTGCTCGTTCACCATGTAAGCGGCTTAGCTCGAGCACACATGGTCTCTGCACTTGTAAGCAGAGCATCGCCCGCGAATTCTAGGCTCGCAATCGAACGCTCGGCCGCAGCGCGATGCCCGAAGCCGCAGGCGTCTGGAACCACAAGCGGAATGTAGCCCCGATTAGCACCGTGTCTTGCGGTAGGTTCAATACCGATTTCCACAGCGATACCGACGATGGCAAACACCTGAATGCCGCAATCGCGCAACGCGATGTCCAGCGGTGTAGCTTCAAACGCCGATATGGTGATCTTGTCGAAGATGGCTTCGCCCGGCAGTAGATTCATCTCGGGAATCTGGTGAAACCCCGGCCGAAAAAACCAAGGCTTAACCTCGTCTGCCGATTTCACTCGTTGCCAAGCCATTGCTATGCGGAACTGAGATACCCCCCAGTTCCTTCGGCAGGGACATGTGGCGCGGAACGCGGGAAGAAGATACGAATTCCGGCTTTGCGGGCCGCATCGAGAACATGTAGCACTCTATCCGTGATTGATTGGCCGTTCCCGATCTGCTGCACGATCCCGACCTGCATGTCGTAAACGATCACAGCCAGTAGCGCCGGGTCGCAAACATCGTCCAGAGTTTGCCGGATTTCCCGTCCGAATGCGTGCTGCATATAATGAGTTTCACCTCACCAGGTAATCGAAACTCATTTTCGCTTGGATGGGAAACCGAGTGCGGTCGCCGAGTCGAGTGGTTGCTTTCGGGCATCGAAAACAGAAGCCAACGGAGTGTGGGACATGAACTACTTGAAGACGTTCGAAGCCGAGGTGTCCGCGTGGCCTAACGTAGGGGTGCATCCACATCGTTTTGTAGGCCGGGAATTCCGATTTGGACACGCGGAAGTGGGACACGTACACAGGGGCGGGATCGTTGACATCCCATTTCCCCGGTCCATCCGCGATGCGCTCTTGGACCAAGGTCTGGCAGAGGAGCACCATTGGGTTCCCAATTCCGGCTGGATTACCTTTCACGTCCGCACCGAGGCGGACCTGAAGCATGCTCTCTGGCTAATGGGATTGTCTTATCTCCGCTATGCCCTGAAAATATCTGCTGATCCACAACGACTGTTGGAGCAAGAGACTGTAAGACTGCGTCTTAGTCCGCAGATTAGGTCGCTGCTCGACGCCTTCGTGCCTAAAACTGCCAACCACGCTGCGACGGAGCCACTGTCAGCATAACCAGATTCTCAGGAGGTCAGTATGGAACACACTATTTCCACGAAAGACCTGAAAGCCAAGCTCGACCGGAAGGACGCAATCAAAGTGGTTGAGACGCTTGCACCCGAACAGTACCGTGAGGCTCACATTCCCGGAGCCTTGAACATTCCGCCCGAAAAGATCAAAGAACTGGCACCGCAGGTGTTGCCCAACAAGAATGCTGAGATCGTTACCTACTGCACGAACACGCATTGACACGCCAGCGAATACGCCGCCCGTGAATTGGCGGCCATGGGTTACACGAACGTCGCGCACTACTCAGAAGGAAAGCAGGGATGGATGAAGGCAGGGCTGCCGGTGGAGAAGGCTGCCTAAGGAGACTCTTGCGGCCGATACCTCCGAATCACGGTCAATATCCCCAGAACACCGGTTTTGATTTTCTAGCAGCGGGAGCCGCAACGGTATGAATGTTCCGCTGATCTTGTCTTTCTGGTTCATGGTCTCGGCGTATGTCGTCCATGTGATTGATGAATCCCTTCTTGGTGGCAGTTTTGTCGAAAAAGTTCGACAGCATTGGTGGCCGCAATATTCTTGGAAAAAGTTTTTTTGGTTCAACACAGGCTACTTTGTCATCATGATCGCCAGCGTGGTCGCCTATGACCTCCGTGGCGGAAGCTGGCTCATTCTTCCCCTCGCCTGGGCGATAGAACGTCTGTGCAATGGTTTTTGGCACCTCTGGTGGACGATCCACTTCCGAGAATACTCGCCCGGTCTGGTGAGCAGCGTTCTCATCTGGATGGACTCTTATTTCATCGTTCGCTACAGGCCAGGCGGAGAAACGATCGCGCTACGAACTTTATGGAGCGCAGTATTCGTTGGATTGCTGGCCGCCAGTTTTCTAGCTTTTTATATTCCGCTGGTAAAAGGGAGGGCGAGGCGAGCCATGGCGTAATGCAAATGGCACTTGACAGCCTTTCGCGGACCCTAGGTAGCCACAAATCCCCTCTCGATTGAGGCGAATATTGCCCATCTCTGTGGGACTTGTGGAACAAAAATGTTCCTGTCGACCCGCCTGCCGAACACCGTCCTATCTGCAAGGTGAGAGCAGATTTCAACTAACGTTATCTCAATCTCAATACTTTGTTCCAACATTTACAGTTTGAACAGCGATCGCAACGAATCGTCATCCATATGGCTATCAGCCACCAGCCAATGAACAAACTCTCTGGCGCTGATGTGCGGCGGCTTTTGAACGGCCTTTTTCTCAAAGCCAGACTCAAGGTCCGCATGTTTGCCCGGGTTGGTGATCGCTTGCGCAGCCCTCCCCGAGGACTGCTAGCAGCCGTCTTTCTCGCCTCCTACTTGGCGGCAGCGACCGACTTCACTGCAATGGTATCTCCGCTGGCGGTGCCCGTGACTTTGGCCCGCTCCCACGCCAGCTTACTCAGTTCGTCCAACGCGGCTTTATCAGATGTTTTAAGGCTATAGACTTTGTCGCCGACGACCAGCGCGTAGTTCGCACCTTTCTGCACGCAGGCACGAACGCAATCTGCCGGGGCGATTCCCGCCTCCGTGTGTTTCGCGCCGCACATGGCATCGCTTACTTTTCCGGTAAAGCTCTGGGTACTACCCGCAGCCATGCCCGGCACAACAGCCACCCCGGTGCTCAGCACCGCCGTCGCTATCCAAGCTTGCAGAATCCGCAAACGAGACATAAGTCCTCCTATTGTAGGGTTTTGATGTTGGATGCCTCCCTGCGGAAAAACGGATTCGTTTTTCGTGTTCGAAAACACCCATTGTCGTAGGTCGGGGAAGCCTTGGAGGCGGGCCGAACGCCAAACGAGCGGGTCCGACGCTGTTAGGATGCTCGCTTTTCCCTCTCCGCAACTGCCCCAAGTTAAGAGCTAAGAACCTAAGAGCTAAGACCAAGGACCGAAGCGTTGAGGATGTAGGTGTTCATCCCGTGACGTGGTCTGAATTTCTTTCGCTCTGTCGAGAATCGGCCCTGCGAGCTACAGTAATCCGACCCCGGGGATCATACATGGAATCCTGTACTGCAAAATTGCCCAACCAGATGATGAAACTACACTCACTGCGTTGTGAACCGTAGACAACAGAACCACTTAACGTCGTGGCACCAAACATGCTTTATACGAGAGTAGCACTGGCAAGCATTCGCACCGGAATATCGGAGGTGAATATGGTTGACGGTCTGCAAAAGGACTGGCGCGAACTTTGTGCCGCGGTGACAAATGAAACTGACTCCATGAAGCTGACTTCGCTCGTTGAGGAATTGATTGAGGCGTTGGATCAGGGCGAAAGACGCTGGCGTCCCACCATGCCCCTATCTGACGCAATCGCGACGAATCGGGAAGCCGCTTGAGAAGCGAGCCCAAAGCATGAATGATTTCGCTTCGCCGCGACACCGGGTCATGGCCGAACTTTCAGTGAAACCAATGCGCGTGCGATTTTCTATACGAATCGTCGGCTCGAAAACCCCTTACAAATCACGTCGAGCGTATCCTCCGCGAGCTTCAGCGTCGGCAGTTCGTCTCTGGTAAACCAATCCACTTCGGCGGCGTCGCTGGCGGCGCCGATGTCGCCCGCAACCCGGCAGCAGAGAAAATCAATTAAAACATAGTGATACTGCACGCGCTGCTCGGGATTGCGCAGAATACGGTCGTAAACGCCGAGCAGTTCGCCGGGTTCGACGGTGAGTCCGGTTTCCTCGCGGGCCTCGCGGATGGCGGCGTCCCTGACCAGTTCGCCGACTTCGAGCACGCCTCCGGGGATGGACCACTGAGCCTCGAGCGGCGGATGGGCGCGCTTCACGAGGAGGACTCGGGAGTCTTCAATGATGATGGCGCCTACGCCGACCAGCGGGACTTCGGGGAATTCACGTTGCATGTGTGCATAGATTGTAAATCGACCGGGGAGTTGTGCTGACGCAGGCAGCCGCCGAGCTATCCTCGGCATGGACGGGCGTGGGCGCCCGTCCCCACCCACCTTTCGGCCCCGCCCAGGCCGTTCCCACACGAGCGGTTTTCTCCGTACCTCTGTGGTTAAATGGTGTTCGGTGGGTCTATGGCGCTCGAAGAATATAAGCGGAAACGGCGGTTTGAGGAGACGCCGGAACCTCCACCGAAGCTAGCGGCAAAGGCGGGGCATCGGTTTGTAGTGCAGAAACATGATGCCACGCGGCTGCACTACGATTTCCGGCTGGAGATGGAAGGTGTGCTGAAATCGTGGGCTGTGCCCAAAGGACCTTCGCTCGATCCCGCCGACAAGCGGCTGGCCATGCAGGTCGAGGATCATCCGGTTTCGTATTTCGATTTTGAGGGCAACATCCCGGAGAACAATTACGGCGCCGGCACGGTGATTGTGTGGGATGTAGGCACGTGGCAGCCGCTCTCGCCGGTGCCGGTGAATGGGAAGTATGTGCTGGGCACGGAAGCGGAAGCGGCCGCGATGCTGGCCAAAGGTGACCTGAAGTTTCGTTTGAACGGGAAACGATTGCAGGGAGACTTTGCGCTGATTAAGATGCGCGGTCGGCGACCGGGTAGCAAGGGTAACGAATGGCTGATCATCAAGAAGCAGGATGATCACGCGGTAGAGGGCTATGACATCGAGGCAATCGACGATTCTGTACTCAGCGGGCGGAATCTCGAGGAAGTTGCCGGGGACACTGGGTCGCGCGAGTGGACAAGCCGGCCCACCGGCCGCGGAAAATTAAAGGCCGCATGGCTGGCCGATGCGGTCGCGAAGTTGGACAAGAGAAATCTCGCCAAGAAAACAAGCGCTAAAAAAAAACAAAAGAATTAATCCCAGAGGGCACCGGGGAACCGAGGGCAAGCCGGTCGGAGCGCTCCAAGAATCTAGAGAAGCCCGCACCATCCAAGCCTAAGTCTTACTCTGTGTCCTCTGTGGTGAAAGCCTCTACTTCCCCTGGACTCTCTTCCCCTGCGCTTTCCTCCGGCGCAGTCAAGCGCCCCATGCCCACCACGATTCATCCTATGCTGGCGGAGTCGGCGGCTGAGCCATTTGATGGTGAGCAGTGGCTGTTTGAAATCAAGTGGGACGGATATCGAGCGATCGCATTTATCGAACAGGGCACGGTGCGGCTGGTGTCACGCAATCAGAATGAACTGACCGCGCGCTATCCGGAATTGAAGGACATGGCCCAGCAGATAAAAGCCAAGACGGCGATTCTGGATGGTGAAGTGGTCGCGCTCGATGCGCAAGGAAAAGCGTCGTTCAGCCTGATGCAGCAGCGTACGGGATTTCGTCCCGGCGGACATCACGCCGCAGGGAACGCCGAGGTGCCGGTGCTGTATTACGCCTTCGATCTGCTCTATCTCGATGGCTACGACTGGCGGCGTGTGCCTCTCGAGGAACGCAAGCGCAAGCTGGCGTCAATCGTTGTGGCGAGCGATGGCGTGCGATATTCCGATCACTATTCTGAACGCGGCAAGGCTCTGTTTGAGATCGCGCGCCAGAAGGGACTGGAAGGCATTGTCGCCAAAGTTCGTACGAGTCTCTATGAAGAACGCCGCAGCGCCGAATGGCTAAAGATCAAAATTCGGCATCGCCTGGAAGCCGTCATTGGGGGATACACCGAGACCAAGGGCAGCCGCACTCACTTCGGTTCGCTGGTGCTCGGGTTGTATGACAAGCAAGGCCGACTGATTCATGTGGGCCAGGCGGGAAGCGGATTCAATCAGAAATCGCTGAGCGAGATTTCGAGCGTATTGAAGAAACTGGCGACGAATAAGAATCCATTTTTCGGGGACGTTGACGCCCTCCGCAAGGTGAGCTTCGTGAAACCCGAGTTGGTGGCCGAGATCGAGTTTGCGGAGTGGACCGGCGGAAATACCAGTTCCCGGTTGTCAGTTCGCAGTTCTCAGTCGCGCAGTTCTCAGTCCCAAGGCGAGGAAAGAAATGCCGGCGGGTCCAAGCTGCGCGCTCCCGTGTTTCTGGGATTGCGCGACGACAAAGATCCGAAACACTGCCGCCTGGATCAGGACGAGCCGCAACCGACTGAGAACTGACCACTGGGAACCGAGAACCGGGCCTCCCTACTTGACGTCCTTCATCGCCAGCAAGGTGCCGTAGTCGCGGCCGCTCGGATCCACGGCACGGGCCTCGACCGCGGCGAAGGCACCTCTTAGCTCGGGATATTTCGCCACGAGAGCTTTAATAACGGCCATGTTGCTTTGGTAGGCCTGGTTGGTATTGGAAATGTCGGCGGCCTGATACCGCACCACTAGGTCCAGATCAGTGCCGACAACCACCGGAAACATCGCAGTGAGCTTGGAGGTGGCCGTTCCCTCCGGCAGGTCGACCGTCTTTCCGACTGGAAGGTCGGCGGGCTGCACGGCCTGCTGCTCTTCCGCGATCTTATCCGTGGTCAATGTGCCCATGAAAACGAGCGGCGATATCAGGTTGCGAGCCTGCGTATAGTAAAACCATGCATTGTGCATCTGGCCCTTGGCCTTGTATTCGCGCGCGCGCGCCAGGAACCAGTCGCCATCGTGGCCCGCAACCTGCGCGGCCTGGATGTAGAGGCCCCCTAGTTTCCAGTCGCTTCCCACCTGCTGAACAATTGCGGAAAACATGGCGCGCCCCTTGGCGGAATTCGCATCGAGAAGAACGACGCCGTATTTGCCAGCGGGGAGATTGTCGAGATAGAAGACGGCGCTGTTGGCAGTTTGGCCGCTCTTGCCGAAAACTCCGCAGTAAAATTCAGCGTGAGCGACCGGAGTCGTACCATCGAGCAGAAAGACACCCTTCAGGTTCGCCTGGGCACTGGCAAGATCCGGCTGGTGGTCTTTGATGGTGGTCTCGATTCCGGAAAAATCAGAAGCGAGGCCGGGAATCGAATTCTGCCGCAGCGAGGCCACGTCGCCCTTGGCGGCCATTCCGAAATATCGTTGCCCGGCCGCGGTGATGGCGTTCCGGCTAGCATCGTCGAGATCGCCTGACGTCTGACAGCTCTGCGCGCGGGCACTCAAGGACGAAAATGCCACGACTGCCAAGGCGATCCAAAGAGCTCGGATGAGGCTGCGGGCAACATTCATATTGAACTCCGCCTTTACTTTCATTGCGTTGCCATAGGTTGGGTTCAGTTTACTCTGCTTCAGCCTTACCCTGCTAAGATTGAGCATCACCGGAAATGGTTGACTGTCATCCAGTTCTCCACACGGTCCGCAGTTCTTGGCCTACTCGCAAATCCGTGCAAGAGCATAGCCTTAAGTCGTTCCATCTAAGCAGGACGAGCAGGACGGTTCGCCATTCTTTCCAAGCGACGCCGGTGATAAAATTGTCGTAGGTCAGCCCTTGCAGTGTCCTCGAAAGCAGATTCCTCGGAGGAGTAGCGTGAGCGCGGGACGAAAATTCAATGCCGCAATCCTCGCCCTGTGCCTGGGTGCATGGTGCCTCGGAATTGTGAGCCTCGCTCATGCATCCCCGCAGAGCCCGTCGCCGGGTCCGCTGAAGCAGGCTCCGCTGAAAAAGAAGACGAAGAAGTCGCAAAAGCCACAGCTGCCTGCCCTGCCCTCCGGGCCCACCGGGCCAGTGCAGGCGATTCCTCTGGATTCGATGGCGCCGGTGCCGCCGCAGGTCAGTTATCAAAACGCGCAGTTGACCATCGTCGCAGCCAACTCAACCTTGGGCGACATTTTGCGAGCGGTCCGCAAACAGACCGGGGCCGAGATTGAGATCCCGTCGGCGACAGAGCGTGTGGTGACCCATCTGGGACCGGGTCCGGCGCGGGAGGTCATGGCCGACCTATTGAATGGATCGCGGTTTAACTATGTTCTACTGGGGTCTCCGGCGGATAGCGCGGTGCTCTCGCGGGTGGTGCTGGTGGCAAAAACCGGAGCGGACGATGCCATCCCGAACAATCCGAATAGCCCGTTGATCGCAGAACAAGCTCAACCTGGAATCGTGCAACGCCCAGTCGGTCCGGGAGGAACACCGATGCCCGAGGCCGGAGGGGAAGCAAATGACGCCCAACCGGCCGAAGACGACGACGCGGATCAAGCCGCCGCAGAGGCGGAACAACAGCAGCAGCCGTCTCCGGATCAGCCCGCGGTGAAGACACCGCAGCAGATGCTGCAGGAGATGCAGCAGCGACAGCTACAACTGCAGCAGCAACAGCAGTCAGGACAACCGCCCGTTCCCGGGCCCGGCGCACCGCCGCGACCTCCACAAGAACAACCGTAAGCAATCGAAAAAGCCGTGAGCACGCGGTCTTTGCATGCTGATCACTACCCAGGCAGTTAGTTAGGGCTGGTTTCCGCGAATGTTTTCAACGTGAGGCGCGAGCCGAACCGAAACTGGCGAATCGCGCCCCACCATCGTTTTCTGCAGCAGGTCCCAGTCACGCGCTACTTCTGCTTCGGAGAGGCCCTGCGCCGATCGGCCGCTTAATTCCGACTGCAGTCGCGCCTCGAGAAGCTGACGCTCCATCTCGAGAGGAGCGCCGCCGCTTAAAACATTGTCGGCGGACACGCCCATCTGCACCAGACTCCCTCCTACTCGCACTTCAAGAATCGGTCGGCCGTGCTCGTCGACGCCCGTCCTGGCTTTGGACTGCACCCTAGCCCACATCTTGGCTACTTTCCGTCCCGGCTGTTCCGGATAAGCATCGGCCAGGAAATGTTTCAGTTGCTGCCGGTAGGCTCGGCGATCTTCTGCTCCCAAGGGGCGCTCGGGGTCGCCACTTCCTACGAAGACCATGGCGTTGCGCGCCGGCTCGAAGCGCCCCGCGCCCGTGCCTACATACACCGCGGCCACGCATCCCGCAAAGATTGGGCTGACCACAACGCTGGGCACGATGTATTTTTTCGCCTTGAAGAATGATTCGACAACTCCATGCACGTTCGAACTGCGGGGCATCGAGCCGGGCACCTGCGATATGATGAGCCGCGAAAACTGGAGCTCAGAATGACGCGTGCTGAACTTCGTCAGCATTTTTGCAATCTGTTTCGGCGTAGTAATGCCAACATCGGCGACCAGGCTGCGATGCAGAGATTTTGGGTAATAGAAGTTGAGGACATCTTTGGCGAAATCGGCGCAATTCCTGGTAGCCAGGTGGAAATGAGACTGGTTCGGGGATGTATTGTATTTGCGGATTAGAGCGTCGTCCTGCTCCGGGGTGGTTTCAATGTCGAAGCCGTAGATGGTTCGATCATAGGAAGAACCGACCAGCTGATACCAGTTGCCGCCGGGAGTTTCTCGATTCTTTACGTCGGGAACGATGTCTTCCAGATATTTGCGCCGGTAGCGGTCGCGCAGGAAGGCGGCCATCTTCGCATTGGCGAACAGAGGTACATCCTGCGGACGTTCGACCGCATACAGATACGGGATGAGAGGAATGGCTACCCAGTCGTATCCGCCTACGCCGTCGTACCGGCTGAGGACGACGCCCGTTTCTCCCACAGCACAATGGCGCAAAACCAGGGGCGTGTCGGCACATACGCTGGAAAGATAAACCGCGGCGTGACCCGTCGCGGTGAAAAACCCCATCCCGCCGTATGGCTCCTCAAGAAGAAGCGTGGCGGAAGCGCTGGCGAGGGAGGCACAAGCCAAAACCATCACCGCTAACTTGTTGAAAACGCGCCGCATTGTCTGAATGTGGCGTGTAAACATACTCCCCCCAGGAGAACTCACCCGAACCCAGTTCTAACAACCCTTCCTACAAAGTTTAGTTGCCGGAAATCGCAAAAACCAGTTACGGAAGGGAGGGTAAATTAGGGTCAGGAAAACTCATCGCTGGGGCGAAGAGAACGCAAAGAAGAGAACACAAAGTTGTCGCCGGAAACCATCGATCCCGGGGGTCAGCCGGTCGGTTATGATTCAGCGGCCGTGGTCAACTGGGTTTTGGCCCAGCGCGCGCTTTGGCTGACGGATTCATCCTCGTCCGCCGCGAGTTGGTCCAGTAAGGGCAGGAATTCTCGGTTTCCGCTGTTGCCCATGGCGATGGCGGCATTGCGGCGAAGGCCGGAGCGCTTGGTGCGACGGATGGGCGATCCGCGGAAGATCTCGCGAAATTCTTCGCCGGACATTTCCGCAATCCAGGCAAGAGCGGGATTCACCAAGTCCGGACGAGCTTCAAATTCAGGCGCCGTTGATACCGGCGCCTTACGATTCCATGGGCAGACGTCCTGGCAAATGTCGCAACCGAAGACATGGGGGCCCATCCCAGCGCGAAGATGCTCGGGAATCGATCCGCGTTTTTCGATCGTCAGATAGGAAATGCATCGGTTGGAATCGAGTTGATGCGGACCCAGCAGCGCGTCAGTCGGGCAAGCCTCGATGCAACGGGTGCAGGTACCGCACCGGTCCGGGGCGGGCATGTCCGGCGCGAGTTCTAGAGAGGTCAGAATCACGCCCAGGAAAAGCCACGAGCCCTTTTTCTGATGAATGATGCAAGTATTCTTCCCAATCCAGCCCACTCCCGCGTACTTGGCGTAGACGCGTTCGACGATGGGTCCGGTGTCAACGTAGCTGCGGGTGATAAGAGCCGGCTGTAAATCGGCCGGTAGATCCTGATGCCGCACGGCCGGATGCAATGCAGCTGGTTGCGCCATCGCTTGGTGCAGAGCGGCTTCCACCCGCTTCAGGCGGCGCCGGACCGCATCGTGGTAGTCTTCGCGGCTCCAGGCATAGCGCGAAATCCATCCCCGTCTGGGTTCGTGCCCTTCTGTCGAGTAGGGATTCGCAGTGTTGTAGTTGATGGCGCAAACCACCACGCTTCGCGCCCAGGGAGCGACTCGATGCAGAGAGCCCCGTTTGAGATCGCCGCGATCATCGAGCGCGGCCATATATTTCATTTCTCCGGCATGACCCGCGGCAATCCACTGGGGAAAATGTTGGAGTTCGGCAGCATCGGCGGCGGGAGCGACGCCCGCCAGGTCGAAACCGGCCTTGTCGGCGGCGCGCTTGACGATGGCTTTTAGGTTATCGAGTGAGTTACCCAATCGAATTCCTCTCGGGGATCCCTTTTTGTAAGCCTACAAGCTTCGAGATCCGGAGTCACGCCGCCTCCGCGTCTTTATGGCGAGCGACGGCACCGTCTGCTGACAGCAACGGGCCGCTAGGGTATCCTTTCCCGCATGCGCGCAACCCAGCTTAGACCCTTTGT
>Ga0207040_1289_pt1 | contig 12402 bp, 11 predicted proteins | sample Alteio_BWMinCont_72_FD_153279 | JGI IMG/M metagenome (GOLD analysis project Ga0207040, IMG submission 153279) | Enriched cells from forest soil in Barre Woods Harvard Forest LTER site, Petersham, Massachusetts, United States -... | ecosystem: Environmental > Terrestrial > Soil > Temperate forest >... | reverse complement strand
TCGAATTGATGGCCGCCGGCGCCAGCCGATACGACATCTCCCGCTTCGGCTCAGAAGTCATGCGCTTTTCCCCCCGCCAGTCCGACCTCATGATCGTCGCCGGAACCGTCACCTACAAAATGGCGATGGCCGTCAAACGCATTTACGAGCAAATGGCCGAGCCCAAATGGGTCATCGCCATGGGCGCTTGCGCCTCCACCGGGGGCATGTATCGCAGCTACGCCGTTTTGCAGGGCGTCGATACCATCATCCCGGTCAATGTCTATGTCGCCGGCTGCCCGCCCCGGCCCGAAGCCCTCCTGGACGCCCTTATTAAATTGCAGGGACAAGTGGCCGTCGAGCCTCTCGTCGCCACCCAGAAAAAAGTCGCCTGAGCCAATCGAGGATTCCATGCCCACCCCGCTTGACCTCGCTCAAAAATTGGCCGCAAAATTCGAAGGCCTCTTCGAGCCGCCGGTCGAGTTCCGCGAGGAAATCACCCTGAAACTCAAGGACGCCGCGCGTATCGCCGACGTTTGCGCCGCTGCAAAGAAAGACCTGGGCTTCGATTATCTCGTCGATATTTCGTCGGTGGACAATTACGGCGATGATCCCCGGTTCACCATCGTCTATGAACTTTACAGTTTCACCGACCGGGTCCATCTCCGGCTGAAAACCGAGGTCAGCGAGGAAAAGCCCGAGCTTCCCACCGTCACCACGGTCTGGCGCACCGCCAACTGGCATGAACGCGAGATTTACGACATGATGGGAGTCCGGTTTGCCCAACATCCCGACCTCCGCCGCATCCTCATGTGGGAAGGCTACCCTTATTTCCCGTTGCGCAAGGACTTCCCGCTCGCGGGAAAACCGAGCGAAACGCCCGAAGTGGCGTTCTCCCGCGCCGCACCCATGGCGGGCGGCCCGTTCGTCACCGTCGCTGGCGGCAAAGACAGCCAGGCTCGCGAACCCCGCATCCGCAACCCGGAAGAATAAGGATTCCGGTTTCAAGGGAACAATTGTCATATAAGTCGTTCGATATTTCATGAGCACCGTTCAAGAACTTGAGTTTCGCGACGCCGCCGGGCGGGTCACCGCCGCCCCGGGCGGCCTGAACGCCCCGGAACCCGGCGTTCCCGACTCCGACGCCGGGGAAATGCCCGGCGACAAGATGATCTTGAACGTCGGTCCCTCTCATCCCGCCACCCACGGGGTGTTGCGACTGGTCCTCGAACTCGACGGCGAGACCATCACCAAGGCCACTCCGGACATCGGTTACCTTCACCGCGGCGACGAGAAAATCGCGGAGAACATGACCTACACTCAGTTCATTCCTTACACGGACCGGCTGGATTATCTCGCGCCTCTTGCGAACAACGTCGCCTACGCCCTCGCGGTCGAGAAATTGATGGGGATTGAAAAACTCCTCCCGCCTCGCTGCCAGTTTATCCGCGTCATGTGCTGCGAACTGGCCCGGATTTCGGCCCACTTGCTCGGGCTCGGGGCTTTTGCGATGGATGTCGGAGCCATGACCGTCTTCCTCCACACCTTCACCGAGCGCGAAAAGATTTATAATATCATCGAGGCCCTCACCGGCGCGCGGTTTACCACGACCTATACCCGCATCGGTGGACTCTTCCGCGACCTCCCGCCCGGCTGGACCGACATGGTGCGCAAGTTCCTCGAGGAAGTCGTCGTCAACCTCGACGAAACCGAGCAACTCCTCACCCGTAACCGTATTTTCGTGGACCGGACCCGCGATCTCGGCGTCATCTCGAAGGAAATGGCCATTGATTACGGCCTCAGCGGGCCGAACCTGCGCGGCAGCGGCGTCGAGTACGACCTTCGCAAAGCCCATCCTTATCTCGTTTATGACCAGTTGGAATTCGATATTCCGGCAGGCTCGGTGGGTGACTGTTACGACCGCTACCTCGTCCGCATGGAGGAAATGCGCCAGAGCGTCCGCATTCTGCGCCAATGCCTCGACAAACTCCCCGATGGTCCGGTCAGCATTCCCGACGGCAAGACGGTTCTACCTCCCAAGAAAAAAGTTCTGACCCGCATGGAGGAACTCATTCACCAGTTCATGCTGGTGACCGAGGGCATGAACGCGCCGCCGGGCGAGGTTTATTTCTCCGCGGAAAATCCAAAGGGCGAACTCGGCTTTTATATCTTCAGCAAAGGCGGCGGAACTCCTTACCGGCTGAAGATTCGCGCTCCCTCGTTCGTGAATCTGAGCATCCTCTCCGAACTGCTCAAAGGCCACATGATGAGCGATACCGTGTCCATCTTGGGTTCGCTCGATTTCGTCATGGGAGAATCCGACCGCTAATCTTTATCACCCGATGAGTTTCGCCGTCCCCCAAAATCTGGAAGCCGAACTTGACGAGTTGACGACGCATTATCCCCAAAAGCGGAGCGCGTCGCTCATGTTCCTCCACGCCTTGCAAGAGCACTTTGGCTTTCTCTCGAAAGAAGCGATTGAATGGACCGCGCGCAAGCTCGATCTCCAGCCAATCAACGTTTATGAACTGGTCACGTTCTACCCGATGTTCCGGCAGGAACCGGCCGGTAAATATCAAATCAAGATTTGCCGCACCTTGAGTTGCGCCCTCGGCGGTTCTTACGCTTTAAAGGAACACGTGTGCCGCCGCCTCGGCCTGGACCCCCACGCCCACGGCCCGCAACACACCTCCGACCGCAAATTCACCGTTGAGTTCGTCGAATGCCTCGCGAGTTGCGGCACCGCCCCGGTTCTGATGTGCAATGACGATTTTTACGAGGGCGTCACCCCGCAGAAAGCGGACGAACTCATCAAAAAACACGGCGGGAAAGCTTGAGATGCGCGCGACCTTGAACCTTGGCTGCCGAACATGGATTCGAACCATGACAGACTGCTCCAGAGGCAGCCGTGCTACCATTACACCATTCGGCAGACGAAGCGGCAAAAACCGTAGCGCCTTTTCCGGGGGAGTCAAGTAAAGTATGGCCCAGGAATATCGCCTCATTCTAAAGTACGCCGACGCTCCGGGTTATTCCAACGACCTGGAATGTTATCTGCGCCATGGCGGCTATGACATCCTCAAAAAGGCGCTGGCCCTCCCGGCGAAGACCCTCGCCGACGGCAAAAAAGTCGGCGCTCCGGAACAGATCCGCGAGGACGTCAAAGCCTCGGGTTTGCGCGGGCGCGGCGGGGCCGGTTTCTCCTGCGGCCTCAAATGGTCGTTTGTGGACCGCAAGGGCGGCAAACCCATCTATCTGATTTGCAACGCGGATGAATCCGAGCCGGGCACCTTCAAAGACCGCCAGATCATCTACAAAGACCCGCATCAATTGATCGAGGGCATGGCCATCTCGTGTTTCGCGAACGACGTGAAGCTGGCCTACATTTACATTCGAGGCGAATTCCCCGATGGCGCAAAAATCCTCAATCGCGCCCTCGTCGAGGCGCGTGCGAAAGGCTTCCTCGGCAAGAACATTTTGGGCAGCGGCTACGACCTCGAAATCTACGTCCATCGCGGCGCCGGAGCCTATATCTGCGGCGAGGAAACCGGGCTGATCGAATCCTTGGAGGGCAAACGCCCCTATCCGCGCATCAAACCCCCTTATTTTCCGGCCATCCTCGGTCTCTATATGTGCCCGACGATTGTGAACAACGTCGAGACGCTCTGCCATGTGAAGCATGTCGTGGCGATGGGCGCGGCTGAATACGCGAAGCTCGGCACTCCCAACAACACCGGCACCCGCATCGTCAGCCTGAGCGGCCATGTCAAAAAACCGGGTTATTACGAAGTGCAGGTCGGCCACGCCACCATCCGCGATTTGATTTATGATTTCGGCGGCGGCTTGCGCGACGGCCGCAAGCTCAAAGCCGTGATCCCCGGCGGTTCCTCGGCCAAAGTCTTTAAGGCCGGGGAAAAGTTCAAACTCAAGAAAAAGGGGCCGGACGGAAAAGACATCGAGCAGGAAACGGACATGCTCGATCTGCCCTACGATTTCGATTCTCTCGCCGCCGCCGGAAGCATGTCCGGCTCGGCCGCCATCATCGTCATGGATGACTCGACCGACATCGTCGAGGCTCTCGCGAACATTTCCGAGTTTTACGCCCACGAAAGCTGCGGCCAATGCACTCCCTGCCGCGAGGGTTCGCTCTGGATGAGCAAGGCTCTCACCCGCATGACCCACGGCGGCGGTCGCAAGGAAGACGCGGATTATCTGGTCAAAATCGCCGACAACATCCCGGGCGGTCGGACAATCTGCGCGTTCGGCGAGGCCTGTTCCTGGCCTGTCCAAAGTTTTGTCGCCAAGTTTAAGGATGAATTCGTCGCCAAAGGCGCGGCGGATGAAGCCCGCCGGCAACCCGCGGGCGGAGCCGCCGCTTCGAATTTGCGCGTGGCGGCCAGCCCCGACCACAAACCCATTTAACCCACGACGATGCCCAGAGCCGCCATTATCGCAGTCAAACCGGAGACGCCTCCGTCGGAATCCCTTACCGTCAAAGTGGACGGAAAGAGCGTTGCCGTGCCGAAGACGATGCCGGACCCGCTCACCGGAAAACCGATTCCCACCACGATGATCCAGGCCTGCGCTTTCGCGAGCGTGGATGTCCCCTATTACTGCTATCATCCCAAGCTTCCGGTCGCCGGTAATTGCCGGATGTGCCTCGTCGAGTTCGGCACGCCGGCCATGGGTCCCGACCGCAAGCCGGTGATGAATCCGGATGGCACTCCCAAAATCGCCAAATCACCGCGCCCCGCCATCGCCTGCGCCACCCCGGTTTCCCCCGGCATGGAGATTTACACCAAAACGCCCGGCGTCCTTGAGATGCGCAAAGGCGTGCTCGAATTCCTGTTGATCAATCATCCGCTCGATTGCCCGATCTGTGATCAGGCGGGCGAGTGCAAACTCCAGGAGTACTCCTTCGACCACGGACAAGGCGCCAGCCGCTTCGCCGAGGTGAAGGTTCACAAGCCCAAGCAGGTCGATCTCGGCCCGCGCATCATGCTCGACGACGAGCGGTGCATCTTGTGTTCGCGTTGCATCCGATTCTCGAAAGACATCGCCGGCGACGACGCGCTTGGTTTCGTCAGCCGCGGCAGCTACAGCACTCTCACGAATTATCCCGGCAAAACCTTCGATAACAATTATACCCTCAACACCGTCGATATTTGCCCGGTCGGCGCCCTCACCTCGAAGGATTTTCGCTTTCAAATGCGGGTTTGGTTTCTCAAGGAAACCAAGAGCCTCTGCACGAGTTGCGGCACCGGCTGCAATATCACCATGGGCTCCCGCGAAGATAAGGTTTATCGCTACGAACCCCGCCAGAACGAAGCCGTCAACTCCTGTTGGATGTGTGACGCGGGCCGCCTGAACTACAAATGGATCGGCCGGGAGGACCGCCTCAAGCAAGTCAAAGCCTCCGGCCCCGACGGCAAACCCGCCGCCTCCACCTGGAGCGCCGCGCTCCCGGCACTCGCCCAACGCCTCCAGACCGCCCCCGCCGGCAGTGTCGCCATCATCGCCTCGGCCCGTCAGACCACCGAGGAGCTTTATCTGCTCAATAAATTAGCCCGCAAAACCGGCGCGCTTACCGATTCCATCCCCCGGCCCGGGCAGGGAGATCATTTCCTCGTCAGCGCCGACAAAAATCCGAACTCGAACGGTGCCAAACTCACCGGAATCGCTCCTGCGGAACTCGGAGCAAACCTCTCGAAAATCGCCCAGGGCATCCGTGAGGGAACCATCAAGACCCTCGTCGTTTTCGGCGAGGATGTCACCCGCCACGGCATCGGTCCCGATTTGTTGGCCCGTCTCGAAACGCTCGTCGTCAGCGACATTCTTCCGAACGCGACCACGGAGTTGGCCCACTTTCTATTGCCCGGTTGCGCGCACGCGGAAAAACGCGGGACTTTCGTCAATGTAAAAGGCCGGTTGCAGAAATTCATGAAAGCAGTCGAGCCTCCTGGCGAGGCCCGTCCCGAATGGGAATTCCTCCACGATCTCGTGTTCAATGTCACGGGTCAGGACGGATTCGCCACCATCGAAGGCCTGTTCAACCAGATGGCGGCTGAGGTGCCCGCGTTCGCCGGGCTCGCTTGGAAAAACGTCGGAGACACCGGAGTCACGGTGCCAATTTAAGAAATGACTGAACACCATTTATTTCTGATCTTCAGCCTGATCAAGATCGCCTGTGTGATCGCGGTCCTCATGCCCATGATCGCCTACGCGGTGGTCGCCGAACGCCGCATCTCCGCCTTCATCCAGAATCGCATCGGCCCGAACCGCGTCGGCCCATTCGGCTTGCTCCAACCGCTGGCGGACGGTGTCAAATTCATCCTCAAGGAGGATTTTACCCCCGATCATGTCCGAAAAGCTTATTTCTGGCTTGCTCCCGCCATCACGATGATCCCCGCCTTCATGACCATCGCGGTCATCCCCTTCGGCTCGTCCATCGGGAATCAAAAAATGGTCATCGCCGACCTGAATGTCGGAATCCTTTACACTTTCGGGATCGTCTCGCTCGGTGTCTATGGAATCGTGCTTGCGGGTTATGCCTCGAACTCGAAATATCCATTCCTCGGAGGCATCCGGTCGAGTTCACAAATGATTTCCTACGAAATCGCCATGGGCATGTCGGTAATTCCGGTATTCATGCTGGTGGGCGACCTGAATTTGAGCGGGGTCGTCGCGTATCAGGCGGGTGGAATCCACCGTTGGCTGATTTTCCGGGCACCTCTCTCCTTCGCCATTTTCATGGTGGCGGCCTTTGCGGAAACCAACCGCCTGCCGTTTGATCTTCCCGAATCCGAGCAGGAACTGGTCGGCGGCTATCACACCGAGTACAGCTCGATGAAATTCGCGCTCTTTTTCATGGGAGAATACGCCAACATGATCGCTGCCTCCGCCATGATGGTGACTTTATTCCTCGGCGGTTGGAGTCTCCCGTTCTTCGGCCTCGACCACGCCACCAACAACAGCCTCGGCTTGGGCATCGCTCACATCGTCATTTTTCTCGCCAAACTGCTGGTGCTGATGGTGTTGTTTATTTGGGTCCGTTGGATGTGGCCGCGTTTTCGCTACGATCAATTGATGGATTTGGGCTGGCGCCGGTTTATTCCGCTGGCCCTCGCCAACATTTTCATCTACGCGGCGCTCCTTTGGTTGAAAGCCTGACACCCTCGATTTTATGATTGTTAAACGACCGCCTTTGACGTTTATGGAACGGCTTTATGTTCCCGCGATATTAAACGGTTTCGCGGTGACTGTCCGGCACTTCTTCCAGAAAAGTGTCACCATGCAGTATCCCGAGCAGAAATGGACCGTGCCCGAGGGTTACCGGGGCGCGCCCTACCTCGTCAAAGATCAGGACGGCCGGACCAAATGCGTCTCGTGCCAGCTTTGCGAGTTCGTTTGCCCGCCCAAGGCCATCAAGATCGTCCCGCCCGGTCCGAGTCCCAACCCGGCCACCGGCAACGTCGAGAAATTGCCGCGCGAATTCGACATCAACATGTTGCGCTGCATTTTCTGCGGCTTTTGCCAGGAAGTCTGCCCCGAGGAAGCCATTTTTCTGATGAAAGACTATTCCCTCACCGGCTCGAACCGGGAGGAAATGATCTATAACAAGGAAAAGCTTCTCGAACTCGGCGGCACCCTTCCCGACCAGACGCAGAAATGGAAACAGAAAGAGGAGGAAGCGGCCGCCCAAGGTCTGAACCATTAGAGCCATGCAGGACTTCAGCTTTTATCTTTGCGCGTTTCTGACCCTGCTCTTCGGGTTGCTCGTCGTCGCCAATCCGTTCAGCCGTAATCCTGTCACCAGCGCCATGTTTTTGGCTCTGACCATGATTTCGCTCGCGGGCTTGTTCGTAAAACTCGACGCCTTCTTTCTCGCCGCCGTGCAAATCCTCGTCTATGCGGGCGCGGTCATGGTGCTTTTCCTCTTCGTCATCATGCTCCTTGATTTGAAAGAAGAGGCGCGCCGCAAAATCAAGGTGGCCGGCCTCGTCATCGGGACCGTCTCCGTCGCGGCTCTTGCGTTCCTCGCCCTCAAACTCGTCCACGAATCCCCCTTCTCCCAGGCCCAGGCGCCGGAAGGCTCCGAAGGTTCCGCCCTCTCCCTCGGCAAACTTCTCTTCACCGATTTCATTCTGCCGTTCGAGGTGATGTCGATCCTCCTTCTGGTCGCGATGGTTGGCGTCATTCTCCTCAGCAAAAGGGATTTAAAATGAGCCACCCCGGGTTGGAACATTATCTTGCGGTCAGTATTTTGCTTTTCTGCCTCGGGCTCTTCGGCGTCATCGCGCGCCGCAACCTGATGATCATCTACATGTCGCTCGAGCTCCTGCTCAATGCCGCCAGCCTCGCCCTCGTCGCGTTTTCCAAATTCAATGGAAACTTGCGCGGCCAAATCCTCGTTTTCTTCATCATCACCGTCGCCGCCGCCGAAGTCGCCGTGGGTCTCGCCCTGATCGTGGCTCTGTATCGCAAGCGGCAAACCGCGCATGTCGAGGACCTCGTTTCGATGAAACTGTGACCCGTTAATGAACTTAACCTGGATTTGCCTCTTTCTCCCGCTGTTTGCCGCCGTGGTGATTTCCTTTTTCACCAGCCGCCACAAACATCTCAGCGCCGCGCTTTCCATCGGCGCCATCCTCGTCTCCTTTCTCATCGTCCTGGAAATCTCCCTCAGCGGCGGACATCACGGTGGTCACGAACTGGCCGTTTCCTGGCTCGAAGTCGGCCCGCTCAAAGTCGATTTCGGGCTTCGCATCGATTCCTTGAGCATGATGATGGCTCTCGTCGTCACCGGCGTCGGCAGCCTCATCCATATCTATTCCTACGGCTACATGGACGAGGACCCCGGTTTCTCCCGCTACTTCGCCTTCCTCAGCCTGTTTACTTTTTCCATGCTGGGTATCGTTTTCAGCACCAATTTTATCCAGATGTTCATCTTTTGGGAGTTGGTGGGCGTTTCTAGTTATCTCCTCATCGGTTTTTGGTTCGGCAAAGAATCGGCCGCCGACGCCGCTAAAAAAGCCTTCCTCTGCAACCGCCTCGGTGATTTCGGTTTCCTCCTCGGAATCATCATTCTTTGGAATCTCGTCGGCGATCTTAACTTCTCCAGCTTGCAGGCCGGTTGGGCGAAAAACTCACCGCTCCTCGGCAAATACGCCACCGCCGTCGGGGTGTTGATCTTTTGTGGCGCGGTCGGAAAATCCGCCCAATTCCCCCTCCACGTCTGGTTGCCGGACGCCATGGAAGGCCCAACCCCCGTCAGCGCGCTTATCCATGCCGCCACCATGGTCGCCGCCGGGGTTTACATGCTCTGCCGCGTCTTCTTCCTCTTCAACCCGGAGGCCCTTTGCGTCATCGCGTGGATCGGCGGCATCACTTCAATTCTCGCCGCCGTCATCGCCGTGCAGCAAAACGACATCAAGCGCATCCTCGCCTATTCCACCCTTTCCCAACTCGGTTACATGGTCATGACTGTCGGTTTGAGCGCGCCCGCCGCCTCGATGTTTCACCTCACCACTCACGCTTTTTTCAAAGCCCTGCTGTTCCTCGGCGCCGGCTCGGTCATCCACGCCCTTCATCACGAACAGGACATCTGGAAGATGGGAGGTTTGCAGGCCCGCATGCCCGTCACCTTCTGGACCTTTCTCGCCGCCACCCTCGCCCTTTGCGGCGTTCCTCCCTTCAGCGGGTTCTTCAGCAAAGACGAGGTTCTCGCCGCCGCGTTTCACCAGAACACGGCTTTGTTTGTCATCGCCATCTTCGTGGCGGCTCTGACCACGTTTTACATGGCGAGATTGTTCTTCGTCGCGTTTCTCGGACGCCCGCGTTCGGACGCGAGCCTGCACTCCCACGAATCTCCCTCCGTCATGACCCGCCCCTTGATGCTCCTGGCCATCCTTTCCGTCCTTGGCGGCTTCATCGGCATCGGCGGCGTCTTTGAACGGTTTTTTGAACCTTCCACCCAAGAGTCCGCCGGCTGGGTCGCCTCCCTCTTCCACCCCTTCAGTGAGCCATTGCCGGCGCTCTTCGGATTGCTCGCCATCATGGCGGGATTCTGCGGCGCCGTCGCCCTCTACTGGAACGCCGCCAAAGACCCGTTCCCCGAAATGGCCCGCTCGCTCTCCCGCGCCATCCGCCAGCGCTTTTACTTCGATGAACTTTACGAGCTTCTGATCGCCATCACCCACGACACCCTCGCCGCCCTGGCCAGCGCCTTCGACCAATGGATCATCGGCGGTCTGGTCATTCGCGGCGCGCACGGCACCGCCGAGTTTTGCGGTCGCGCCTTGCGTCTGGTCCAAACCGGCAACCTGAACACCTACGCTTTCCTCCTCGTGGCGGGCGCCACCGTGATCTTCTTTCTCGTTCTATTTCGCTAAGCCATGCACTTGCTCACCGCCATCATCCTTTGTCCGTTTCTCGCGGCGTTGCTGACCCTTTTTATCCCGGCCAACTATCGCTTTGTCATCCGCGTCGTCACCCTGGCCGCCACGCTTTTGACCGCCTTCCTGGCCTTCATTCTTTTTTGCCGCTTCAACTCCTCCCCGGAAATCGACGGCTATCGCTTCGTCCATAATGTGATGTGGGTCGAGTCCCTCCATCTCCAGTATCATGTGGGCGTGGATGGCATCAACCTTGGCTTGATCTTCATGGGCTCGATTGTGGCCTTTGCGGCCGCTTGCGTTTCCCGCGAAATCAAAACGTTCCAAAAAGAATATTACATTCTTCTTTTGGTCATGACCGGCGGAATTCTCGGCGCGTTCGCCTCGCTCGATCTCTTTTTCTTCTATTTCTTTCACGAACTCGCGCTCGTCCCGACCTTTATCATGATCGGCGTCTGGGGACGCGGCGAAAAGCGCAACTACGCCACCTTCCAAATCACCATTTACCTCAGCATCGGCGCGCTCTTGGCCCTGGCCGGCCTGATCGCGCTTTACCTCGCTTCCGGCGCTTCCACCTTCGACATCGTCGAACTCTCGAAATTCCTGCGCACCAACCCGATCCCGACGAATCTTCAGCATGTCATTTTTCCTTTCCTCCTGTTTGGCTTTGGGATTCTGGTTTCCTTATGGCCCTTTCACACTTGGGCGCCCCTCGGTTACGGCTCCGCTCCCACCGCCACCGCCATGCTTCACGCCGGCGTCCTCAAGAAATTCGGCCTCTACGGTTTGCTCCGCGTCGCCGTTCCATTTCTTCCGGAAGCCGCCGGAAGCTGGATGCACATCCTTTCCATTCTCTGCCTGGGCAACATCGTTTATTGCGGCTGGGTCGCCATGCGCCAAAAGGACCTCAACATGCTCATCGGAAATTCCAGTGTCGCCCACATGGGTTTCGTTTTCCTTGGCATCGCGAGCCTTAGCCTCGTCGGAGTAACCGGAGCCGTCGTGGTCATGGTCGCTCACGGCTTTCTCGCCGCCCTCACCTTCGGTCTTAGCGGCTATCTCTACGGGCAGACCCGCACCCTCGATCTCAATCAAATGAGCGGGCTCCTCCAAAAACTCCCCTTCATTGGAACCGCCCTCATCATGGCGATGCTGGCGGGCTGCGGTTTGCCGGGCTTCGCCAATTTCGTCGGCGAATTCATGGTCTTGTTCGGTTCCTGGCACAAGTTTCCCAGCGTGACCGACCTCTGCGTCTGGGGCGCCTTGGTCATCGGAGCCGTCTATATGCTTCGGGCAATTCGCCAAATCCTCCACGGACCGCTCGAAGAAAATTGCGCGGCCGTGGCCGACGCCTCGGGGGCTCTGGCAAAAACTCCCCTTCGCCCTCTTGTTAGCCTGCCTGCTCGTCTTCGGGTTTTTTCCCCGGTTGTTGACCGACAACATCAAGGGTCCCGCCGCCGCCGCCATTCCGCTGGTCCGGACGGCTTCTCCCGCGGCCCCCTCCCTCGCGCAGGCCGTCATGATCCCGCGCTGACCGACCCATGAACAACGCTAGCTTGATGATCCTGGAAATAGTCGTGGTGCTCCTCGGCATCGCGGTCTTGATGATCGATCTTTGGACTCCGCCCGATGCCAAAAAATACCTCGGCTACGTGGCTGCTTCCAGCGTGGCCGCCGTGTTTCTCGGCAGCTTCTTCATTTCACCCGGCACTCCCGTCCACGCGTTCGGCGGAATGTTCGTCCTCGACGATCTGGCCTTGTTCTTCAAACGCTTTTTCCTCCTCGCCACCGTCATCATTCTCCTCATGTCCGTCGAATATGCCGGCCGCATCCAAACCGGCATCGCCGAATATTTCGCCCTCATCCTTTTCGCCCTCGCGGGAATGTTGTTCGCCGCCTCCGCCGACGATTTCATCATGATGTTCGTCGCCCTCGAACTGATCACCGTCACGTTCTACATCTTGAACAGTTTTCAGCGGGGACGTGTGGCCGCCCTCGAAGCCGGGGTGAAATATCTCATCCTCGCCGC
>Ga0207040_1279_pt2 | contig 12446 bp, 8 predicted proteins | sample Alteio_BWMinCont_72_FD_153279 | JGI IMG/M metagenome (GOLD analysis project Ga0207040, IMG submission 153279) | Enriched cells from forest soil in Barre Woods Harvard Forest LTER site, Petersham, Massachusetts, United States -... | ecosystem: Environmental > Terrestrial > Soil > Temperate forest >... | reverse complement strand
GTCCATTACCGGCGCCGGGGCCTGGCTGACTGTCGACGGCTTCGCCTTTAGGCAATTAGCCAGGTCGACCTGGCACTTGTCCAATGCCTGCTGCATCTGGGCCTCTTTGGCGCTGCTGCCGCCACCGCCACCGCCTCCGCCGCCGGTCGGCACGGGTACGACGGCTGGCGCCGGTTTATTGTTGGCCGCCATGGCCTTGTATACGTCCAGCTGAGTTTTGGTCTGTTCCAGTTCAGCCTTGGTCTGGATCAATTCATTGGCAGCTCCCCCTTTGTCCTGTAGCGTCTTTTGCAGATAAGCAATCGTATTGCGGTATGCGATAACGGAATTAAATGTCGTCGTGTAGTTAAATGCATCCAGCTTCGCCAGATTTGAAGTCATTTTGGCCGAGTCATTGCGGATTTCCTGAACTCCGTCGAGGATGCCCTGTTTGTATTCCTCCATGTTGGTGATCAGCGAACCCTTTTCAATATCGTTATTGCTGCTCTGGTAACTCAGGTCTGCCTGCGCGATGTTTTTGAGGTTGGCGGTCATGCCGCCCACCCGTTCCAGGAGCTGGCTTTGCTCACCTTGGGTGTTTTTATACCCGGCGATCTGGTTCTTGAACAGGCTCGCAGGCGTATTGAAGAGGAAATAGGCGACTATAACAACGAATAAGAGAGAAATCGAGTACAGGCCGACAAATCTGCCGATTGCTGAACTTCTCGCGGGTTGGTTGATGGGTTCCATGCTAGTCTGGTTTTATTTGGGCCAATTTTCGGATTACTGCGGTCTCATCTTGACCTGTCCTTAAGACAAGGGACTCCAGCGGCTGCTGGGTTTTTCTGCCGGAGGCGGTGCCGAGGGTTTGGTTTCTTTCACTTGCTGCTCGATGACAAATATGTTCTGTCCTTTGCGCTTTCCGATGAAGTCCAGCTGAGAGAGTTTTTGAAAGATCTGGACAAACACCTGGTAAGCTTGAAGTATCTCCTGCAGCACTGATTGGAGGTCGTAGTGATTGTAGGATAACTGCAGCACCCGAAAGGTCTGGGTCTCGATGGTTCCCGCCTGCACGTCCGTCCATTCAGCAAAATACGCGAGCATTTCTTCCCGCTCTTTTTCTGGATAACACTGCAGAACCATGTACACGTACTGAATGTGCTTGAGGAGCATGGAGCATAGGAAGATCGGCGGTGCCGAAGGCAGGATCCATTGAAAGTTCAGCTTATCCAAAACAAGCTGATCCAGAACCTTTTCACTGAGCGACTGAATGCTGCTGGCCAGCGAATTGGGTTGCTGGCTCTGCGTCTTGGAATTGATTTTTTGAACCACCCGGATCGCGCACTGTTCCCAGGTTTCCATCAGCTGACGGAAGCGGTTATGCCATTCTTTGACAATCGGGAGGCTATTAACCGTCGTGCAGGAAGGGATAAATTCCTTTTGGAAAATCAGTTCGCCGTTCTGAAAGCTGATCTTGCCGATAACCAGGCATTCCGATAATTTAGTACTGTTCAGCTGTTCGGCAGGTATCACGGACAATGCGATGGTAGGGCGGGTGTATGGATGCCGGGGAGGCAGCTCTTCGATTTGCGGTTCCCCGGCAGGAACCCGGTGGTATGGATCAATGCTCAATACAATATACAGATTCTGCGCCTGGGTCGTCTGCAGCGCATACCGCGATGCGATCTCCTTAAAGTGGGTGTTCAGCAGGCATTGGTCAGCCGGGAGGACCTGGATGCGCGTGCCATTTGGAGTCACTGCCTTGCAACTGTTCAATTCAATCTTGATCTGCTGGCTGAAATCGCAAAACACATTTAGATCCAGAGACTTGTCCGCGGGCAGCAGGCCAAAACTGAATTCGGCGAGTTGACGGGCGCCCGTGTCGCGAAGTTGTTCCTGCAGGTATTCCTCCGTCTCCTCAAAATGCTTTCGGGAGATTTTCATCCCATCAATCCAGTGAACCGGCAGCCTCGAGAGATCTCCGAGCATATGGTCAGGGTTTATAAGACCGTTGTATAGTTCAGCCTGCCCAGGTGGAAAGTTTCATCATCCAGGGCAAAGGATAAGGAAGTCTTGGAAAAATCCAGTTCGAACATCACTTCATTTCCCAAGGGAATGAACAAATTACAAAGAAATTCGAGAATTATGATCTTTTTGCCGCCCGGCATATATTCCCCAAGGTCCTCCGGTCGTCCCACTTCAATGCTGATGGTTATGGCGGAATGCAGCTCCTGCACCTCCCCGCCCAGGATGCCGTCCAGACCCAGGCGCATCTGGCCCAAACGGGGTTCATCCCGCATGGTCTGAATGGGTGCCGCCGAACTGCGGATGGACAAGCGGTCCCCGCTAATGGTTTCCAGCATCCAGGCCGTAACGTCCAGGTTACCTACGAGCTTGCTGATGACCGGCATCAGCACCCCCAATTTGCTCTTCTGCATATTGTCCAAAAAATCCGGGAAATCCCAGAGCTGATTGAACAGGTCACCCGATAAATCGCTGTTGGTTTCGAAAAGAAATTTCCGCTCCTCCCCTTCTAGTTTCAGTTGCTGGCGGTAGAATTCATTTTCTATCGGCTGAAAGAAAGACCGGGCTTCCTTCTCCAGTACATTCTGCCTTTTGATTTCAAATATGACCTGGTCGGCGTTATCATCTTTTCTTCCTTCTTGAGGTTGGTGGAACAAGTCTTCGGGTATGCGGTCATAGATGCCTTCCCGGTTAACCAGGACGCGAAGCTTTTTGCGGCCGGAAGGGCCGACTTCGATCTGATCTGTCCGTTCAATGTCGTGGTGATAATTCCGAGCGAACAGGCTATTGTTGACAATGATCACGTCCTCCACGCTGAGGCCTTCGGTGATTAGATCGATCAGGACGACTTCCAGGCGGATATCGAGCTGCATCTGGTGCAGCCGCTCAATGAATTGCTCAAGCTTGGCCATATTCGGCGGATTCTGCCAGTTTGACTTGATAAGGAATGGTATTGGCCGATCGCTTTTCCAGCAGCAGCTGCAGTTCTCGGAGGCGCTGCTCCCATTCCTCCCGGCTGAGGCCGTCCGTAGTTGGCGTCACCCAGATTTCCATGCAAAGAATAAATCCCTCCCCTGGACGGCTGCTCCGGAGATATCCTTTCCGGTATTCAACCCGGGATGCGCTGCGGCCCAGCTCCGATTGAACTACGGTCCGCAGATCGGCCTCGGTCACTATGCGATTATGAGTCAGCAGGGATTGTTTGTACTGGTCTATTTTTTCGGCGTCATTGAACTTATCCCTGCCCCCCATCGTGGTGGTGATAAAGAATAGCGAATTGGTCTTGACGTGGCTGTTCCGGTAAGAAACCAGCTTCGAGCCCATGGGGATCCGGTTGGCCATTTCTCCATTGCAACTCCAAAATTCGATCATGACATTGGCTCCTTCCCGTTGCGGCCGGATCATTAGGTAGGGATAGGGTGACTGGCTTTTGTTTTGGAGCTTGACCTTGTCTTCCAGCCGGGCAAGGATTTGGTTCAGCTCCCGGATATTCTGGATCAGAAAATCCTCGCCCAACGAGGAAAAATAAGAGCTTTCCTCTTTGATAAGTTCCGTGAGGTTCACCAGCGTCTCGTAGGCATTGCGTTCGTCGAATCGATTGGCTCCATAGCGCAACGTATAAGATTCCGGCTGGAGCGTGCCTGCGTTGGAAAACGGCACTAGCTTAACCGGGTTGCCCTGGCTGTTGGCAATCTCCTTAATCGAGAGAAAGACCCCATCGGTTTCCAACGATACGATGTTCAGGGTCTGCATCAACTTGTAAGCGAATTTGTTCAGCTTGCGATTGAGTACCGGTATGGCATTGATGCTGCAATACAGATTGTCCAGCGCTTCTTCCGGAATTACGGGAGGAAACTGGACCTCGATCCAAAGCAAGGGCTCTTTGAGCTCCTTTAGTTCTTTTTTGTCGAAAAGGGTTTCAAATGCTTTGGGATAGAGGAGGCGATTTATTTTCAGTTGATCGGTAGTCTCCTGCACCGTCAGGGTGATGAAATGACGGTTGAACAGATCAAAAACTTCCTGCTCGATCTTTTGTGAAACGTCAAATTCCTGCTCCACGCGCGACTGGGGGCCGGATTGGCTTTCCTGCAAGATCAGGCCTGGTCGGTGAGCCAGCGGAATACCCTCCGCGGACCATTGGGCATAGGGCAGGTACTGGTACCAGGTTTTGCTGTCGGGTTGGTTGATCCAATTGAAGAAAAAGGAAATTCCGCCCAGGTTTCGAACGTCTTCATTTAGATTGATTCCCAGCCATACCGTGTGCTGGTACGTCAGGTTCTTCCGGTTGGATGAAACGATTCCGGTTCGTTGCATGCCATCCTCCATCTGCACCACTTCGCGGCTGGAACCTATGTATTGGATATTTCCGTCCACTATTTTGCTGGGATGGGACGGGGAGAAAAATAAATCCAGCGCCGGAACATCCCGTTTGCGGTCGTTGCCCGCCGAGCGGTAAATGAATTGGGCGTCCGGGTATAGAACCGATTCGGGTTCGGCGGATCGGACCTGGACGATTCCGTAAGCCGGTTTGACGGAGGCCATTCCCGGATAAAGAAGCTGGGCCAGCCTTTCCAGCATGCGGTTCTGCGTTTTTCCGATTTCACCGGCGATCCGTTCGAATTCTACGGCGCAGGCCTCTACCAGCAGGCTGACCAGCGGATCGAAATCATCCATCTCCGACTCGGCAAAACCCCAGATTTCCGCGGCCCTTTTGAGCATACGGTTGCGCGTTCTTTCACGGGAAAAATACTTTTGGCCCAATTCCTCGATGGCCATATTCGTGGGTTTTTGAATCCTGGTGGGTGACGACTCGAAAGTCCCCTTCCAGAATTTTTAAAAGTAAACGATTTTGCCCAATTACCGTATGGCCACTTTTGGGAATAGGCGTTCCGAAATAATTGCTCTATCTTGGCCAATAGAACGGGCGCCGGCTCTGGAGAAACAAGCCTGCGGCTCTTTCCAGTAAACTCTAATCAAGCAGCCCCATGGGCAATCCCGCAGCAAGAATCGGCGATATGCACGTCTGCCCCATGATGACACCGGGCACACCCCCCATTCCGCATGTGGGCGGTCCCATCACCGGACCCGGCGCCCCGACGGTATTGATCGGCGGCACACCTGCCTCGGTGGTCGGCGACATGTGCGTCTGTGTTGGGCCTCCGGACACGATCGCCATGGGTTCCACCACGGTCTTGATCGGAGGCAAGCCGGCGGCCCGCATGGGCGATACCACGGGCCACGGTGGATCCATTGTCCTCGGATGTCCGACCGTGCTGATCGGCGGCTAAGTTTTTTCCCGCAGGTAGAATGAAAAGGAGCGGGATTCCCCGGATTGCAGGGTGATCCCTTTCGGCAGATCCTGAGCAGGCATGCCGGCTAGCTTTACTGACCGGAGTTGCAGCTCCCCGTAATGCACGGTAATGCGCAACCGCCTTTTTCCCGCTTGGTCCCTGTCAATCTCCGCGCTGCCCCAGCTGTGGCCGTTGGACCAGAAATAGGTTCCTGCCCGATCGTTCATCGAGAAAGAGCCGGTAACGGCAGAATAATGAAATCCGCTGTACGCGGGGATCAGCCCCCAGCTGGCCATCGCCCGGGCATAATGATTGCCGCATTCTTCTTCGTTGAATGGATTCCGGTGGGAGCCGTCGTAGCGATTTCTTACCTGGGTGACCGTGGCCAGGGCCTCAGTCAGCAGGTCATTATAAATCATTTCCACGGCCGCAGTATATTCTAGTCCGGTCCAGGCTTCTGAGGCATAAGACAAAGGAATTGCGGGTTTCTTTGCCGGATCGGGATAGGCGGTCAATACCAGCCCGGATTCAGCCCCTAGGGCATAGGTCCTCATATTGTTAAACTGCCCGTTGAAGGAAGATACGGCATTGTATTTCCGGATACTCAACAACGATTTCCGCAGGTGAGCAGAGTCCGCTAGCCAACCCAGGCCGCATAAATGGGCCATACATTGCCCGGCCAGCTGATCGACCAGGCAGCCCTCCCCAATCTGGAAGTCGGGGTTCTTGAAATCACTAGCTCCCATCCCGGCCACGAGGCCCGGCGCGATTTCGGAACGGTCAGCCACCGGACGGACTTGCTGGATATAATATTGTCCATTGAACAAATGCTGGTCGACCCAGCGGCTGCCCGAAGCAAATAATCCGCGGCAGGTGTTCTGGAAACTACTGTCCTGCAGATAGCCAGCCATCGCCGCTCCCGCACGCAATGCACCCAGGTACCAAAATTCAATTTCCGGATTGGGTCCGAAATATTCGATATCCATGGTATTGTGCTGGCAGCCTTCCATCACCCCGTCGCGGTCGGCATCCCATCCGCCCTTGACCCAGGCAAAGGACAGCGCTTTTTTTACTAGGGGCCATTGAGAAACGAGGAAGCTGCGGTCGCCGCTGAGCTGCCATTCCCGGTAGATTTTCATGATCGTTCCCATTTGCCCGTCCGCCGCGGCCACCTTCCAATTGTTGGCCTTATTCAGCGGCAGGGCGATCCGAAAGCTCATCAGACCCGTGCTATCGTTGAGGCCATATTGGAATTCCAGCTGCCGCATGGTCATGGCCAGATTGCCAAACAAAAAAGGCGTGGCTTCTTCATAATTCCAAACGTGCGTACAATTTCCGTAACAGGATCCGGTGGAATTGAATACGCCCTCCCAGCCAAACAAATTACCATCTGGTGTGCGGAATACCGTTTGGGACCTTAGCGTGCTGCTGTTGAACAAGGCGGCCTCCTTGAATACTGCCGGGTAATCGCTGCGAAGGAAAGTCCGGACGAAATCCAGGGTTGCCGCTTCCAGTTTAGGCAGCCGGGGCCAGGTCTGGCCCGCAACGTCCCAGGCATCCGCGTACCGGGTGGCATAATAGTTCCCGACGGTCTGGCTATCCTGCCAGTCTTTGCGATTGGGAAATACCCAACTCAGCAAGAACGGCACCGTCCGGCTTTCACCTGGAGCCAATCGAAAGCGCAAGGCCAGGGCAGCATGCGGAGCATCTTTTTTTGACGCAAAAACGCTATCGTGGAATCGCCCGTCATCGGAAAAATCATTCCAGAGGTCACTGACGTCCGAATTCCAGCCTTTGGGATCCAGTTCTGTCCGGTAGCTGACTTCCGTAGACGAATCGGGAATCATAGTGGTCAAGGCCACCGTGCCCCAGGCGGCAGCTGTCCTCACCACGCTGTCTGAACGCATGAATATCCCCGCGATGGCCCCCACCCGGCGGTAAAGGTTTTTATTATTGCGCGCGCCCACCGGATACAGCACATGTTGAAAGTTGTCCCAGGCGACCTGCGATCCATCCATGCCGATAAAATTGTCCAGGGATCCGGCCACGGCCACGACTAGCGGATCTTTAGTGCGATTAGTTAACTCGTAGCGGATCACGGCGACTGGTATGCCGCTGGCCTCCGGGTCCCCGGGAATAAACGGGTTGAAGGCCATCACGCGAGCAGTCAGCGGAATCTCCGGATCTTCCAGGCTCACGGTGCCAAAGGGATATGCCGCGTCGAAGGCCGCATGACTGAATCGGGGAAAGCCGTTATTGGGGCCTTCGCTTCCCTGCATGCCCTGGTATTCCGAGGGAGGAACCGGCCCCATTAAAGCGCGGGTTATTTTTCGACCAGAGGGCGTTTGGACAAAAACCAGAAAACATGGAGCCATCTTAGCGGAAGCCGAGCCGTAAAAGCCAATCCCCGGTTTATTCATGATTTCCACATCCCTCCATTGGCCATTTCCGCCGAGGCAAATGTCCCCGGTTCCGATCCCTCCCACCGGCATGGCGATATGATCTGTAAAACGCCCTTCGTAGTGTCGGCAAACGGGCCATTGGGAATCCTGACCCTGCGCAATTAGGGCTAGCGATGCGAATAGCAGGGTCAATAAATGAATCCTTTGATATGGGGTAGACAATGCGTAGATATTACAACGTGAACACCCGACCCCCGGCCATGACCTCCTGGTTCTTTTCGTCAAAGACTACTTTTTCTCCGGTACGGTAAGCGGCATTGGTCATGATTACGGCAATGGCGTGCCGGTAACCCGCCTCAATGGGGGCGTTGGGCTGCTTGCGGCTGCGGACGCATTGCATCCAATTGCGTATATGCGCTGCCGTGAGTGGATCTGCACCCGTAGAAGCTCCCGTGGACGCCTTGGTAGCTAGTTCCCGGAGCGAAAGGTCCGGAAGCAGGTTCGCCTGCATACCCATGGGCTTGGCAAAGGCTTCTGTCAACCCTCCTTCCGGACTGATTCGGTTGCTGTCCAAATTCAGCGTGCCTCCGTTGGAATAATAAATTTCTTTCACGTCTCCGGCCGCGTTAGTCTGCCGGGAACTGAAAAGGACCTGGAATCCCTTGCCGGGATCTTCCAACGGCCCATAGTCAAAAGTTGCCGTAAGCGTATCTGCATTCTTCCGCCCATCTTTCCAGGCATAGATGCCGCCGTTCACGGCGACGCTTCGCGGATGCGGCAGTCCCGAAAACCAATGCACGGTGTCAATCTGGTGGCTCATCCACTGGACCGGAATGCCGGAAGAATAAGGCCAGAATAATCTGAACTCCAGGTATTTTCTGGGATCGAATTCCTCAAATGGCCGGTTGATGAGGTAGCGCTTCCAGTCCGTATCCTCCTGGCGGAGCTGGGCGACCAGCTCCGGCCTGCGCCAGCGGCCGGGTTGGTTTACATTCCAGATCAGCTCCACCATCACGATTGGTCCGAATTTTCCCGATTGAATAAAATCAGCGGCGGCCCGATAATTGGCTCCGCTCCGTCGCTGGGAACCTATTTGAACGATCCGGTCCGATTCGTTTACGGTCCGCAGCACGGCCCGGTTGTCTTCCATCGTTTCCGCCAGGGGCTTCTCCGTGTAGGTATCTCTTCCGGCCCTGACGGCTTCCATGGTATGCCAGGCGTGCTGAAAATCCGCCGTGCTGATAAACACGGCATCCACTTCCTTGATCTGATAGAGCGCATCGTTATTTACGCAAGCCTGGATCTCGTGCTGGAGTTTCTGCTTCAGGAAGGCCTGTCCGTCTTCCCTTTTCTTTTTCCAGATGTCTGAGACGGCAATGATGTCGAAATTAAGGTCCCGGTAAGAAAGGAGGAAAGAGGGCAAGTGCGCGTCTTTGAATCGATCGGAAAATCCGATCACACCCAAATGGATCCGGTCGTTGGATCCGAGTATGCGCCGGTATTGGGCTGCAGGGAGTCCCCAGTTGCCAAAGTATCCGGCAGTGCCGGTGAGGGTCGTCTTTCGGATGAAATCCCTTCGCGATTGGTTGCTCATGCTGGCAAGTTTCGGTGGGCAGGTCCGCAATTGGTTCTGCTACCAGCGGAATGCCATCCGGTAAATTACGAAAGTTCTACATTCGCCAGAGATTGCCTTCAAGACCAAATCCCCATGGCTGTTTACCGAGTCCGGCGCAGATCCAGTTTCCTAATGGCTTTATCAGTCATCCTGGCATTTGGGGAAAATTTATCCGCCCAGCCGGCGATTCCCATCAGCCTGACGCGAGGAGTAGGTTCATCGGTGACTATCCGGGCGGCAGGCCAGCCTTTTGCCCTTTTTCTTTACCCCGACAGCTTGGAAAAACCGGTCCTCTGTCCCATTTATGCCCCCGACGGCGCGGCCGTTACCCGAGGCTATCCACTATATCCAAAGCCTGGGGATCCCACCGATCATCCGCACCATGTAGGTCTTTGGATGAATTATGAAAATGTGAATGGTCTGGATTTCTGGAACAACTCCTTTGCGATTCCCGCTTCCCGGAAATCGTCCTATGGGTGGATCCGGACGGACCCGCGACTGCAGATAGCGGGCGGAAAAGAAGGCGTGCTGGCATACCGAGCCTCCTGGACCGATCAATCCAGGGTGGTGTTGCTCATGGAAAATACCGAATTTCGTTTTCGCGCTTTCCCCGGCTTGCGCATCATTGACCGCATCAGTACGCTCACTGCCTCTCAAAATGTTTCATTTCCCGATGCTAAGGATGGCTTTTTGGGACTCCGGGTAGCCCCGGAGCTGGAATTGCCCGCACCGGAGACCAGGCAATATTCCGATAACCATGGCGTGAGCAGCCAGGTGTCGGCGAGTCCGGCCGGCATAGCGAGCGGCAATTATTTAACGAGTGCGGGAAAGACTGGGAATGGGGCCTGGGGAACGCGGGCAACCTGGTGCCTTCTGTATGGGAAAATCCATGAGGACAGCGTCAGCATACTCATGCTGGACCACCCCAAAAACCCTGGTTATCCAACCTATTGGCATGCCCGCGGATACGGCTTATTTGCTGCCAATCCCCTTGGACAGGCGGTATTCAGCCAGGGAAGAGACAGCCTGGGTTGGAAACTGGCCCGGGGAGAATCGGCGGTCTTCCGATATCGAATTGTGATCGCCTCCGGAAATCACCGCTTGACCGACGGGCAAATAGCGCAGCTGTCCGCGGAATTTCGCCGCGAATAGTTGCCTCAGCGGGGCCAGGGCTCAAAGCGCGAAATGAAAATTCGTGTTGAGCGAGAACTGACGGGAAACAATTGAATACGTCGGCTCGAGGCCAATACCCATGATCTGGCCAACTGGGATCACATAGCGTATCCCGGTCGCCGCGTCCAAGGTTCCCAGGTTCACCAATTCGGGAGCAACAACCACGTACAATCCGCTCACCACTCGCATCTGACCTTTCAGGTACAAATAGAATTTCGCCGTCTGGGCCGTATTGGTGGGCTTGGTTTGGTCCAGAGTTTCCTGAAACCATTGCAATCGGCTGCCTAGAAAATAGCTGAAGCGGCTTTTTTCTTTGTTCCATTGCCCGGCTTCTACGCCGAATCCGATGGGAGAACCAGCCTGAACGCTGTAAAAGAGGGTAGCTGATCCAAAATCCGGATCGCAACAATCCTTGTACATTTTTTGAGCCCTCAGCTGGCCAAATGCAAAAGAAAGAATCAGAAAGAGGGCAATGCAGGCCCAGCGTTGGCGTTTGCTCCGACGGGGAGTATTCCTTTCGGCTGGGCTAATCAACGAAATGGTGGAGGAGTAAAGAGTCGATTTCATGCAGGAACGTATTATAGATTAAATATTAGGCGCACGCGGATGCTGGCCTTCCAGGATAAAGGGAAATTAGTGGGGTGTGTAAGACAGGCTAACCCAACGGTGAATTCAGGGCATGCCCATGTTCTTTCTTCTGAGGATTGGAAAAGTAAGATCGGATAAAGGAAAAAAGCAGATCAGTTCCGCTTTCTCATTGATGCTGAGGTCTCAAGAAAATACCATTGCAAGTATAACTAGAAAAATCCACTTTTAAAAGCCCCTGCCCGTTAATTTTCGGAGCCGCTGTCGGAACTGACCACGGGGGCGCTCCGGGATTCCCCGCATCCGGCTAGCGGGGTTTCCCGGCATTGTCTTTCTGAGGATATATATATACTTTGTCAGGCCGTTGGATGCCGGACCTTCCCGGATTCGGGTATGAAGGAAATTTAGTTATCCAACAAACCGGAAGATTTGTGCCGGGTCAATTTTTTTAAACCAGCGAAGCGGTAGCCGATTCGGAAGCACGCCCAGCCCTTAACGCATTGAATTGCAAAACAAATTCCTGAATTCGGCTTCTATAAGTCTGGCCTTGATGTTGATGATCCTCCCTTCAGCTTGTAAAAAAGGGCTGGGAACTGGCGATTCCGGCCTGTCACTGTATGTTTCGGGTGGGATAACTCCGGCGAATTCGGCCAATACGATCGCCGCATTCTGGAAGAATGGATCCCAGATACCCATGCCCATCCCAGGCGTCAATGCTATTTATGCCGTTGGAGAAGCCATCGCGGTTTCCGGCAACAACATTTATGTAGCGGGTTACGAGGAATCGGCGAACGGATACGAAACGGCCATGATCTGGAAGAACGGGCAGGGAACGGCCTTGTCGGGCGGCGCGGGGATATCTGTGGCGAATGCCGTCGCTGTTGATGGAAACAATGTGTATGCAGCCGGCGTAGTACTCGTGCTGGATGCAAATGGAAACGGTACCTACCAGGCAGTCTACTGGCAAAACGGGGTCCAGACGGTCTTGCCTGCCCAAGGCAGTTACGGTTCTTCCGCAACGGCCCTAGTCATTCAGAATGGCCAGGTGTACGCAGCCGGCTGGAATAATACGCAGAATTCCCAGGTGGCCGCATACTGGGCGAATGGAATCGAATCCTTATTGACGGACTCCAATGCCACCTACTCAACCGCTACAGGAATTGCCGTATCCGGCACAAACGTATATGTATGCGGCTGGGAGGAAAAATCCTCTGCTTCTACGGCCACGTACTGGCTAAATGGCGCGCCGGTCAGCCTTACGGACAGTTCAACAAACAGCAGCGCCACCGGGATCACCCTATCAGGAAATGACGTTTACGTAGCGGGCACCGGAGAAATCGTAAATAAAAACGGCATCATTTCTTTTGTCGCCGAGAG
>Ga0207040_1283_pt2 | contig 12599 bp, 6 predicted proteins | sample Alteio_BWMinCont_72_FD_153279 | JGI IMG/M metagenome (GOLD analysis project Ga0207040, IMG submission 153279) | Enriched cells from forest soil in Barre Woods Harvard Forest LTER site, Petersham, Massachusetts, United States -... | ecosystem: Environmental > Terrestrial > Soil > Temperate forest >... | reverse complement strand
GCGGGCGCCGCGTTGTGCGCGTAGGCGTGGTCGCCGCTCACTCCGCTGTCGGACCCGTCCCTCTCCATGATGTGCTTGGGCGTGGGGTCCAGCCGGGGATCGTGCGCTTCCCGTTCTTCGGGAAATTCCATCGCCTCTTCATGCGCGGCCGCGAAGGAGGTGCGAGTTTCCTGCGGACGCGGCCTGGCGGATGGAGCCTCGCGGAAGCCGGTGGCGATGACGGTGATCTTCACCGAGTCTTTCATCTTCTCATCCAACACGGCGCCGAAGATGATGTTGGCATCTTCATGCGCGGCGCCCTGGATGATCGAGCAGGCTTGTTGCACTTCAGCCAGTTTGAGCGACGCAGAGCCGGTGATGTTGATCAGGATGCCGCGCGCGCCATCGATCGCCCCAGCCTCCAGCAGGGGGGAGGCAATGGCCTTTTGCGCGGCTTCGATGGTGCGTTTGGAGCCGCTCGCCGAGGCCGTGCCCATGACCGCGTAACCCATGCGGGCCATGATGGTTTTCACGTCGGCGAAATCGCGGTTGATGATGCCGGGGATGGTGATGATGTCGGAGATTCCCTGCACGCCCTGACGAAGAATGTCGTCGGCGATGCGGAAGGATTCGAAGAAGCCGGCGTCCTCGGCCACTGCCAGTAGTTTTTCGTTGGGGATGACGATGGTGGTGTCGACCGATTCCATCAGTTCGGCGATGCCGCGCTCGGCCTGCTGCATGCGGCGCTTCCCCTCAAAAGAAAATGGTTTGGTGACCACCGCAACCGTGAGCGCGCCAGCGAGGCGATGATGGGAGCGGCTCCGGTGCCGGTGCCGCCCCCGAGGCCGGTGGTGACAAAGACCATGTCGGCGCCTTCCAGGGCTTCGATAATTTTGTCGGAATCCTCGAGCGCGGCTTTGCGGCCGACCTCGGGATTGGCGCCCGCGCCCAGGCCATTGGTCAGCTTTACACCGAGTTGCAGTTTGACCGGAGCGTGCGACATGCGCAGCGCCTGCAGGTCGGTGTTGGCAACGATGAACTCGATGCCCTCCACCCCGGCGTCCATCATCCGGTTGACTGCGTTGCCGCCGCCGCCCCCTACGCCGATAACTTTAATCTTGGCTTTCAATTGGCACGATGATCAGTGACACGCGGCTCTCGAACCAGCGGAGCGCTGTGATTTGATACCCATCATCGGCGGCTGTCGTGTGGGCGTTGGACGAACCTCGACGAGCTTTGCAGGATCGACCTTGTTCGATTCGCGGTAGCGGCTGTGGCTTGAAGCTCACGTGGGTTCCGGTCCGACACAGAGGTCCCGGTTCTGGAAAGTTGTTCAGTCTCAAATTGCCAATCCCTCGACTCCGGCCCTTGAACTAATTCCGAAGTATCACAGTTTCTTAATCGAGTACTGCAGCCATTTTTTACAGGAATTTCATTTTCCATTAATGCTCCGTCTAGCCACACAGGCGTACGATTCCTCGCGCGTCCAGCTTCGTTGATTACACACCAGGAGACTGACAATGAGATTTCGTCCCAATTTCGCACCCGAAAACAGAGAAGATTCCCGCGCAAGTGCTTGGTCCGGTTGCTACCGCCAGGCTCTTGCTGCGGGAACCGCGGTAGTCCTTGCCTTGTCCCCGGTGGCGCACGCATGGGCGGTTCCGGCAGGCGGTGTGGCTACATCCGCTGCAAGCGCAGCTGCCAAGCTCGCGGCTGCACCTGCAAGTGTTGCCGGAGGTTGCCAGCTCAACTCGCCGCGCGGCAAGGTCAGCCATGTCGTCACAATTATCTTTGACAATACCCATTTCAGGCGCGACCCCGCACGCGATGGCTCGACGCTCGTACCCTCTGATCTTGAACAGATGCCGCACCTGCTCAACTTCATCAAGAACAATGGCGTGCTTCTCTCCAATCATCACACGCCGCTGATCGCGCACACCTCGGACGACATCATCACAATCCTCACCGGTGTCTATCCTGACCGCCACGGTGTGGCGACGGCAGCCAACAGTTACCTGGAATATAGCGGAGCAAATGGCACCACCCAATCGCAGTCCGGGTTTACCTACTGGACTGACCTGAGCAACGACAACAGCTATAACCTGATCAGCGGCCCTGTGGATGGGGATCATCCGAACGGCGTAAACGCCCCTGCGCCATGGGTGGCCTTCACCCGCGCGGGCTGCGATGTCGGTGCTGCGGCGGCCGCGGACATGGAGATCGAGAACATCACCACTGACCTCGATACTATATTCGGACCGAACTCGTCGCAGAGGGCGGATCCCAACTCCTTCGCAAACTATGAGGGTGTGGCGATCCATTGTGCCAAGACGAGCACGCTTTGCTCAACCGCTAATGGCGGCTTCGCTGACAGGTTGCCATGGGAACCGAATGCCGACGGCTCGGCAGCAACCACCGATACGACTACAGGAACTTCCAACGCCTACGAGGGGTATAACGCCCTTTTCGGCCACAAGTATGTGACCCAAGCATTCCGCAGTCTCGGATTGCTGGGCGCAAATGAAAACTTGAAGGACATCAACGGTAACACCATCGTCGATGATTTCCGTGGCAGCATAACGCCGGGCTTCCCGGGTTTCAGCATAGCGCCCCAATACTCGCTAGGCTACGTTGCCGATATGCTGGAGGCTGGCGTCCCTGTCGTCTATGCGTACATCAACACCCCACACCGGCCAATCCAGACTAACCCCTATGGCTATGGGCGCGGGGACGCCAACGACTACGGGCCAGGTGAAGCGAACTATGTCTTCCAACTGCAGCAGTACGACGACTCGTTCAATAAGTTCTTCACGCGTCTTGCCAAAGACGGGATCACCCCGGCGAACACGCTTTTCATGATTATGGCCGAGGAGGGGGACCATGTGGTCGCGGCCGAACCCACCAACCCTGGCTGCGACGGAGTGACCACGCCGTGCACCTACGGCAGCACAGTTGGCAATGAGGTCGGCGAGCTGGCCCTAAACTTCAGGGGCTTGCTCCAGGCCGAAGGGAAAATCACCACCCCCGCCTCGGTGAACAGTGATGCTGCGCCCGACATCTACCTGACCAACAACCCCGGTCCAAATGATTCCGCGCTGCGGGCCTTTGAGCAGGCGTCTGGCGTCTTAACGGTGACCAACCCGATCTCCATGGCCACCGACACCATCGCGCAAGCTATGGCCAATCCTGTCGAGTTCAACCTGCTACACATGCAGACCTTCGACCCGCTCAGGACGCCGAGCTTTACCATTTTCGCCAACCCCGACTATTTCGTTACGGGCTCCACCACCTGCGGCACTAGCACAACCCCAGCAACCTCGTGTGTGACGCAACAGCCAGGCTTTGCGTGGAATCACGGTGACGTGCAGCCGGAAATCACAAACACCTGGCTGGCTATGGTCGGCCCTGGAGTCGATCAGGCAGGCATAGATAACGCGACCTGGTCGGATCACACGGACGTCCGGCCCACGATGCTCACATTCCTGGGTCTAAAGGACGATTACTCGCACGAGGGGCGCGCGCTGGTCGAGAAATTCAGCGGTTGGGCGCAGCCGTCCGCAGTCAAGCAGAGCGCGAACTTCGTCGTGTTAGCCCAGGCACTGAAACAGATCACGGCCCCGGTTGGGCCGTTTGGTCTCGCTAGTCTCCACGCGTCCACAGTCGCAATGGAAAGTGGCAACGCCGTGGACGACTCAACCTACACCAGCATCGAGAGTCAGCTGACTTCTTACACGGCCGAGCGCGATGCGCTGGTGGAGCAAATCCTACCGTTACTCGAGGCTGCCGAACTGGACGGCACACCGATTCCGGACGGTACCGCGAGCGGCTTGATTCAGCAGGCGGAAAATCTGCTGTCCAGTATGGAAGCCTACGCAGGCAGTTTGTAACAACCACACTGCAGGATTCTTGCGGCAAAGAAGAACATCAGGGGCGCGAGTTCATCCGTGTCCCTTTTTCTTTTCGCTCGGACAACGACGTGCCCGGCGGCGGGCGCGACGAGGCCACCAAATCATTTTGAGAGTTCCGGTTTTCTTGGGCCCCTTAGGCCCAATGAAGCCAAAAATCTCGCTGTCCGACACATCTTGATTCAGTGACCGGGCTGCGGTTATGCTTTACGTTCGGCCCCGAAGGTCAGCCGTACGCCAGATCTTCTAGGTGAATCACAGGAAAAAATCGAGACCTTCCGCCGCTTGCTGCGCGATGAACCCTTAGTCGCTCCCCAAGATCTTCTCTCTACGCAAAAGACCCTGCCGCACGGACACGTCGAAGCCATGCTGGTGGCCATTCGCTGGATCGGCCTTGATAGCAGGATCTCCGCCAAGCCCTGCCGCGAGCGCGATTTGGTCAAAAGACTCCTCTGTGACGTGGCTGCCAAGTCGCTTATATCCCCGCCCTGAACTGCGGGGTTTTACGCTCCCGAGGATAAACCTGCTGATATGTCCAAAGGTTTACCTTCCTGGTTTCGCGTGACATTCTGCAGAATTCTGCTGCGCAGTAAACTGGAAATCGTTGCCGGAACTTCTTCGTTTTTTTATCCCGCTCTTCGGCGCATTCTTATTTATGCTTGCAGCGTATACAAAGAAACGGTTCCTGGCTTGAGTTCCTCATGGATCGAGGTTCGCCCTGGACGGCGAAAATCAGCGGAGTGAAACCTCTCCTTGACCCCGGCATCTAGATATCTAGAGCGCGTAGCGCGGCGGGCCTGCTCGCCGGTTACGGTGCTTTTCTGGCTGTATTGGCGTTTTCGGATCATTTTCGCCGGCGGAAGCAGTCATGGCGCAGTGAGAAAAGTAATTCACATTGGGTAAGTATCTTTGCAGTAACTAGTAATGCATTACTGAAGGGGTGGGAACAGGGGTAATCGATGCCTATGTCATTGTGCCGTAACGGGTTAAACAAATACTCATGTTTTTTGTGAGGCAAACTTTTTCATTGCCAGCCATGGCTAAGTCTCGTAATATCAGCGAAGGCGAGTCTGTCGGCAGGTTACTGCCGATTGGCACGGTTCGTGCGCTGAAGTTGTGCAGCAATCGGGGAGCGAAATCAATCAGATGTTTACAGGAAAGAGCCTTCTTCGTCTATTACTGACCCTCAGTGCCTGTCTGCCCCTGGCGGGGATGAGCTGGGCGGCGCACATCAACACCAGCGCGCACTCTCAGACCAAGTCAAAAACGCCGCCCCGGAAGATCAGCGAGACCCAGCGCACCCGGCGCCGTATGCGCCATTTGGCGCGCAGCCGCAGCGCGAACCTCACTCATGTTTCGGTGAGCACGCGCCGCCGTCGCTCTTACGAGCGCTTTTCTATGAGTTCGTTCGCCGAAGGCATTGCTGCCGGTGACCTTACGGCGGGCGAAGATCCCGTGGTACGTCAGGCTGCCATGGACGCGCTGGGCAACATGAACGGCACCGTCGTCGCCATTGAGCCGACCAGCGGACGCGTCTTGGCCATGGTGAACCAGAAGTTGGCTCTTTCGAGTGGCGCCCAGCCCTGCTCCACCATAAAACTTTCCGTCGCTCTGGCGGCACTGAGCGAAGGCCTGGTTTCGAAGGAAACCGAAGTAGCTCTGGGCGGCCGCAGCCGTATGAATTTGACCATGGCGATCGCCCATTCCAACAACGCTTATTTCGAGGCGCTCGGACGCAAGCTTGGTTTTGAAAAAGTGGCCTACTATGCCCACCAATATGGACTTGGCGAACTCGCGGGTTACAACATCCCCGACGAACAACCGGGCAGCTATCCCGATGAAGCGATTCCCGAAAAGCTGGGCGGTGTAGGCAAGATGTGCTCGTTCGGGGAAGGCGTCTCCATGACGCCACTGCAGCTGGGTGCGATGGTTTCGGCGATTGCCAACGGCGGCACACTCTATTATTTGCAGCACCCCACAACTGCTGACGAAGTGGCGAACTTTCAGCCGCGCATCAAGCGCCAGCTCGACATCGCTCCCATCATTCCCGACCTCTCCGACGGTATGGCAGGAGCGGTCCAGTACGGCACTGCCCGCAGCCTGCGCCTCAATTTCAACGAAGAAGAAATCCTCGGGAAGACGGGAACCTGTTCGCACGCTGGAACGCGCTTCGGATGGTTCGCTTCTTATGCCAATACCAGCGTTGGGCGCGTGGTGGTCGTAGTCTTCCTGCAGGGCGGACGTCCCACCTTTGGTCCCAAGGCCGCAGAAATCGCGGGACGAATGTATCGCAATATGTATGACCACAATTTCTTCATTACCGCACACGGCTTTCCATCCGATGCGGCTGCAGTGAAGACGGTCATCACAACTCCGTAAACGGTTTCGCAACCATTTCTCCTGGAGACGTCGCTTCGCGACGTCTTTTTCGTTCCAGCGTCGAATCGCAGCCCCTCGGGCCTAGGGCGCAAAGAGTGAAGAATGAAGAGAAAGGGCCGAGAAGGGTTGTGGTCGCCGCTACCTCCGGGGCTACTGAAGTGAAATGCAGGTAGCTCGCGAGTGGTGGGGGCGAGGACGCACACCGAGACAGCCGCCGAGATAGCGGCGCTACCAAGCAAAACGCCCAGCCGCAAGGCTGAGCGTGATCGCTATACTGTGACGCTATACCGTGATCCTTGACCTCGAAAGCGTAACGCTCAGCTTCGCTGCCCGCGTCCCTTGCTCTCGTCACTGGCGATGACACCGTCTTTAATGTGAATAACCCGGTGGGCGTACTCCGCGATATCGCCCTCATGGGTAACCAGAATGATGGTATTGCCCTCTGCGTGCAAGCGATCAAACAGCGCCATGATTTCGACGCCAGTTTGTGAGTCGAGATTGCCCGTGGGTTCGTCCGCCAGAATAATCGAGGGTTTGTTCACCAGCGCGCGCGCAATGGCGACGCGCTGCCTTTGACCGCCGGAAAGCTCGTTCGGCTTGTGGCTCATGCGGGCTTCCATGCCTACCGCTGCGAGCGAATTCTTGGCACGCTCCATCCGTTCGTCGGTAGGAATGCCGGCATAGATTAACGGCAGTTCCACATTATGCAGCGCCGTGGCTCGGGCCAGCAGGTTGAAGGTCTGGAATACGAATCCGATTTCCTTGTTGCGGATGCGCGCCAGTTCGTCGTCGTCCAGTTCGCTGACCAGTTGACTATTCAGCCAATATTTTCCCTGCGACGGCGTATCCAGGCAGCCAATCAGATTCATCAATGTCGACTTGCCCGAACCCGACGGTCCCATGATGGCGACGTATTCGTTGCGTTGAATGCGCAGATTCACTCCGCGCAGAGCGTGCACCTGCTGCTCCGATCCCATATCGTAAGTCTTCCAGAGATCCTCGGCCGCGATCATGCACGATTCCGGCGGCGCCAGGTTTGCGGTGTTAGACGTACTGTTGGGCATGATAATGACTTCGGCGGTTGCCATGTTTTTCTCCTGGTCCGGTGCCACTGACCTCTCCCGATCGTTGGATTACGTTCTGTTCACAGGCTCCGTTTTTCGAGACTCCCTGGTCCTAGCTGGGTGGTTTTCACTCTCCATGTTCCAAATCGGCGTTCCAAATCGGCGGTTCGAGACCTCTGCTGGCTTTTGCTTTGGACGTACCAGGCCGGCTAAGGTTATGACTCTTCGTCGTCTTTCTTAGGAACCGAATTATCGATTTTGACGCTGCTGCCGGGACGCAAGGTCCGCAAAACCTTGTAACTCCCGGTAATCACCTCGTCGCCGTCCTTCAGCCCCTGGAGCACTTCGATATCGGTGGTGCCGGTAATTCCGGTGGCCACCGGAACGAATACCGCCTTCTTGTTCCGGATGACAAAAACCCCTTGCACGTCATCCTCTTTCTTTCCCTTGGATGCAACCTCCTGCGCCACCGGTGCCGCCGCATGGACCGAGCCGGGCGGATTATTCTGCTGCTCGATCTGCGCCTTGCTCCGCAAAGTCAACGCCTGGATCGGAAGCGTCAGCGCACTCGTGCGGGTTGCCGTCGTAATCTTGGCTGTGGTGGAGAGCCCGGGGCGCAGGTCGCGCGGCGCATCCTTCACGTTCACCACTACTTTGAAGTCTTTGGCCTCTTCGCTGGCGGTCGCCTGCTGCGAGGTGGAAACCCCGCTGGAGCGGACGATCGCGTTATCTCCAATCTCAGAAACCGTGCCGTGAAAGATCTTGTTCGGAATGGCGTCAATCGTTACCTCGGCGGGCTGACCCAGACGCACGTTCACAATATCGGTTTCATCCACCATCACTTCGGCGGTGATGATGGACATATCGGCAATCGTCATCAGCGTGCTGCCTGGCGCATTCTGGATGCCCATCACGACGGTCTCGCCCTCGCGCACCGGCAGGTTTGTGACCACGCCATCGAAGGGCGCGTTGTAGCTGGTTTTCTGTAGCACATCGGTGACCCGAGTCAAGTTCGCGCGGTTCTGAGTTACATGCTTGTTGGCAGAATCGGTTTGCGCCTTGGCCTGGGCCACGCGAGCCTGCGCCTGGGCCAACCCAAAGTCGGCGGTCGCCCAGGCATTCTTCCGGCTGTCGAAATCGGACTTCGAAATCAGTCCGTCCTTGTACAGATTCTGGGTGCGCTCCCAGTCCAGCTTGTTGCGGTCATAGTCTGCCTGGGCGCGCTGCATATCGGCTTGCGAGGTGTTCAGTGCGGCATCCGCCGCCAGTGCATCGGTCTGCGCCGCCTGCAGCGAGGCTTCGTTGGCATTCACATCCGCCGATGACTGAACGTTCTCCAACTGCGCCAACAATTCACCCTTCTTAACGTGATCGCCCTCCCTTACATACAGGTGGGTGATCTTGCCCATGGCGTTTGCGCCGACGTTGACGTAAGTCTTCGGTTTGATCTCACCCGAAGCGCTTACGATGGTTGCCAAATCTTGCCGCTGCAGTTTTCCGGTTTGTACCGTGGTTACGTTCTTGCTGCTCTGATGAACGGTAAAACCGACGATGATTGCGAGTAAAAGCGCAACGCCGGCGCCAATTGCAATTTTTTTCCAAGCTTTCATGGCTCCTGCCACCCTCCAAACCGATTCATCTCCCACAGCAGGCCAACTCTTGCCGCCAATTTTCTAAGCAAGTTGGCCCGCGCTGCTCGGGGTAGGGTGACGGGCACACACCGTCTGTTACGGTCCTGGCACCGAGAAAGTTCCCGATCAGGAATAGAAATAGAAGAAGAAGTGCCCGAGACCCGTTGCGCGTGGGAAGTAGCTACCGCCCCCGGAGCATCGATTATAGCCCTCGCTCCCTGGTGGCGGCCAGAGATTTGCACCACCTCGGGCAACTCCAGACGACACCCCCAGCTTCTAAAAACTCGGTTGCGGTGTGTTTTAATGGATTCTCGGGCACGACTTCACCTTGCTTTCACACGACGAACAAGCCTAAAATGGGCAGACTAGTTGTCTTGGCAGGAGTCCCTCTCATGTTCCGGGTCGGTTCATATCAAACTGTCCTCCGAGTTCTGTTTGTATCTGCGAGTGTGATGGTGGTTGGCGCGGTGGCTCAGGACCAGGCTCTTCCGAAGCCCGCCGACAAGCCGGCGAACGACACTGCCAGCACCGCGCAAGCACAGCCTGTCCCAGCACAGGAGCAGCCTGCCGCCGCGCCGGCGAAGCCCGACGCCGGAGATCCCCTCAAGCGTCCTACCAACGAAAAACAAAAAAGGAAGAACGAGCGGGCCCTCAAGCAGGAATTGAGCCGTCCTTATAAAAAGTGGCTGGAAGAGGACGTAGTCTGGATCATCACCGACGAAGAGCGCGCGGCGTTCAAGCAGCTTTCGAACGACGAAGAACGCGATAATTTTATTGAGGCCTTCTGGCAGCGCCGCGATCCCACTCCCGACACCGAAGAGAACGAATATAAGGAAGAGCATTACCAGCGCATAGCCTACGCCAATGAACATTTCGCGGCTGGCGTTCCGGGCTGGAAGACCGATCGCGGACGCATCTACATCGTTTTTGGCAAACCCGATGAGATCGAGGGCCACCCCTCGGGTGGAACCTACGAGCGTCCGATGGAAGAGGGCGGTGGCGAGACTTCGACCTTTCCTTTTGAAGACTGGCGCTATCGCTACATCGAAGGCATCGGTCAGGAAGTCATCATGGAGTTCGTGGACACCTGCATGTGCGGCGAATACCACATGACTCTGGATCGCTCGGAAAAAGACGCGCTGCTCATGACTCCGAACGCGGGCCTGACTCTCTACGAGCAGATGGGAATGTCGTCGAAAGCGAAGCGCTTCTCCGGCGGCGGAATGGAACGGCTGGGCATGGGACCCGACAGCGCCAGTCAGCAGACCAAAGAGTTTGATCGTCTGGAGCAGTACGCCAAACTGCAGGCGGCTCCGAAGGTGAAGTTCGCGGATCTCGAAGAAGAAGTGAACTCCAAGATGATCCTCAATCCCATGCCGTTCGATGTGCGCGCCGACTTCGTGAAGGTCACCAGCGACACCGTGCTGGTGCCGATCGCTATCCAGATGAAGAATCGCGATATCACGTTTGTCAATAAAGACGGCATTCAGCGCGGGACGGTGAACATCTTCGGTCGCTTGACCACGCTGACCGGCAAAGTTGTCCAGACTTTTGAAGACACCGTGCAGGTGGACGTGCCGGCTGAGCTTTTGCCGCGTACGGCGGAGAACTCCGAACTTTACACAAAAGCATTGCCGCTGCGTCCGGGCCTGTACAAACTCTATGTCGCGGTTAAAGACGTGAATGGAGACCGCAAGGGGATTTGGAGCCGCAGTATCAAGGTTCCCGAATTTTCCGATGACAAGCTCTCCACTTCCAGTCTGGTGGTCGCCGACCAGATGGAGCCGGTTCCTACCAAGGATATCGGCACTGGCAACTTCGTGATTGGCACAACCAAGGTGCGGCCTCGCGTGGCTGCGGCTGACGGCAAGCCGGCTCTGTTCAAAAGAGACAAGGATCAGAAGCTGAATTTCTGGATGCAGGTCTATAATCTCGGGGTGGACGAGAAGACCCACAAGCCTTCCGCCACTTTTGAATACGACATTACCAACCTGGCAACCAATAAACAGGTGGTCCAGAAGACCGAAACTACCGATACCATGGGCAACATTGGCGAACAAGTAACGCTGCAGAAATCGATCAAGGCTGACAACCTGCAGCCTGGCACTTACAAGATCGAAATCAGGGTGAGCGATAATATCTCGAAGCAGACTATTAATCCGTCGGCTTTGTTTGCCGTACAGTAAAGAGTAAAGAGTGAAGAGAAAAGAACGACCAAAACTAAGAATAAGGGTTGAGAAGTAACGACTAACTCCCTGCGGTTCCCCCCCCCGAGGAGTGGGGCGTTGTGAGACTGCATAACCTGAAACGGCGTAACCTGAATCCCCGGAGACTGGGAACCTGGGCGATCCTGTTGGGATTGTCTCTTCCGGTTTGGGCTGCCGAGCAGCCCGGAGCCATCTCGGGGTACGTCCGCAATAGCTCGGGCACTCCTCAAATGGGCGCGGTGGTGCAGATTCTCGGCGCGGCCAATCGCACTCTCACCGTGTTCACCGACGGAGCGGGATACTACACGGCCACCGGCTTGTTGCCAGGCTTCTATTCCCTCAAAGTCACGGCGCCTTCCTTCCTGCCAGCCTTGCGCGAAAAAGTCGGACTTCGGCCCGGCGCCAGCCTCAGCGTGAACGTCACCTTGAGTACGCTGTTGGGCGTCATGCAGCTCGGTTCCATCCGTCCTGTTCCCGATGAAGATGACTGGAAGTGGACGCTGCGTTCGGTCGCGAACCGACCCATTTTGCGAGTCTTTGACGATCCCATTTCCGAGGGCACTACGGAAACGGCGGAGAAGCCAAGCCACGAGTTAAGAGGAACTCTCTCCTTCCTCGCCGGCTCCGCTGCCGGCGGTTACGGTTCCGGATCGGATGTGAGCACCGGGTTTACTCTAGAGCGCTCGATCTTTTCCGACGGACACCTTTCCTTCAGCGGAGACGTCGGCTATGGCAGCTCGGTTCCGGCAGGGGTGCTGCGCACCACCTATTCGAGTCACCAGGACGATGGTTCCACGCCCACGCTGGGGCTCACCGTGCGCCGTTTTTCTCCTTCCGATCCCGCCCTGCACAATGCGGCGCTGCAAGCGCTGGCTCTTTCCGCTGGCGACAACTTCACCATCGCCGAAGTTCTGGAGTTAGAATTCGGCAGCGAGCTTCAGACGATCCAGTTTCTGGGCCATGCAACCGCCTTTCGTCCCTACGCTTCGGCCAATCTTCATCTTTCCAACAACACCGTTCTCGCCTACGATTATTCAACCTCCCGCCCGGACCTGCGCACCGAGAAAGGCTTTGAGTCAGCCCCGGCCGATCTCAGCGAATCGAATCCGCGAGTCAGCCTGCTCAACTTCACTCCCAAGATGGAGAGCGCCCATCACAACGAAGTGAGTCTGTCGCGGCGAATCGGCAAAAATAAGCTTCAGGTCGCCGCCTATTCCGATCACGTAGTCGATCCCGCCCTCCTGGGAACCGGCATAGCGAGCGCGGCGGGCGGATTCCTCTTGCCGGATATCTCTTCCGGCACTTTTACCTATGCCGGCAAGAACCTTGATACTGATGGCCTCCGTCTCGTGCTGCAGCACAAGTTCTCCGACGATCTTTCGGCCATCGTCGACTACGCTGTCGGCGGCGTGGTGAATCTCTCTCAGCCTGACG
>Ga0207040_1282_pt1 | contig 12717 bp, 20 predicted proteins | sample Alteio_BWMinCont_72_FD_153279 | JGI IMG/M metagenome (GOLD analysis project Ga0207040, IMG submission 153279) | Enriched cells from forest soil in Barre Woods Harvard Forest LTER site, Petersham, Massachusetts, United States -... | ecosystem: Environmental > Terrestrial > Soil > Temperate forest >... | reverse complement strand
CTCCTGCCTGGCAGACGGCCATGCAGCAGGCGTCGCAGGACGTCCAAAATCAGATCACTTCGCTATTAGGGGACAATGCCGACGCGACACTGGCGCAGCTTAGGGCCCGGGTTTACATCCAAAACCAGGTCCAAAACAGTTTTGCACCCGATTTTTCGGATGCCGGAGTGCCGCTGACCCCGGACCAGACGAACGGCCTCATCCAGGCCATGGCCGATGCCAATTACGCCGGAAAGGACACATCCACTCGCCCGGCGAACTACAATGACGCGGATGCCACGACCTGGCTCTCACCGCACGATGATCGGATCATCAACAACGCGACACCCGTCCTCAATCCGCAGCAGGTGCAACTCCTAGCCAAGGACGAGGCTGAGAACGAGCAGATGGCTGCCATCATGAAGACATACAACAACGCTGGAAAGCCGGTGATGATTGTCCCTTGAAGGCGGCGCGGCGCCAGGGCAGTTAGAATCGACGTTCGGCCGAGATGGAGCACGTTTACCTGAGGAGGTCGTCCAGCGGGTTGCTCGCGCGATCGACGACCGGATGGATATATCCGGCAGTCGTCTCGATCGACGAGTGCCCCAGCAGTTGGCGAAGCGACTCAATCGGCTCCCTCGAGTGGGTGGCATACGCATGGCGCAGAACATGGGGCGTTATCAACCCATCCAGCCCCACCTTTATCGCGGCCCGCTGGACGCTTCGCTGGATGTTGTCGTGGAGTAAGTGAAATCTCACGTGCTTCCCACTTCTCGGGTCGACGCAATGACTTTGGGCGGGGAACACCCAGAACCACTGCCATTGGAACGGAGCGCGGGGATATTTTGTCGACAAGGCATAGGGGAGGGTGACTCCAAACTCCGGCGCGTTCGTGCGATCCCAGTCCCACACCGAGCGGGCAAACTCCATCTGCCGCCGAAGCGCGCCGGTGCATGAGCGCGGGACGGGGACGCGTCGATCCTTCCCACCCTTTGCGCCCCGCAAGAGAAGGTGGCCTGTATCCCCATCTCCCCACAGGACATCCTTGACCCGCAATTCCAAGGGTTCGGAAACTCTGAGCCCGCAACCGTACAGGAGATCGACGATGAGCTTCGCCGGAGTTGCCACCGTATCCTCGACGGCTGAGCGGAAGAGCCGGATCTGTTCGCGCGAGGGAGACGTCCGTTCGCGGCGGGGCTGCTTGGCTCTCAATGCATCGATCCCCTGGAGCGGTCTTCCCAGAACCTGCTTATAGAGAAAAAGCAGCGCAGCGAATGCTTGGTTTTGGGTTCGTGCGGACAGCCTTTGTCTTACGGCTAGTTCGGTCAGGAACCGCTCCGCCTTCTGCTCGGGCGAGAGATTGGTGGGAAGGCCATTGCAGAAGTCATAATATCTGGCAATCCACCCGCAGTAGGCATCCTCCGTGCCCATCGCATAGTGGAGCAGGCGCACCTTTGACTGCACGAGAGTGACCATCTCGGCACGGGATTTCATCGCCACTTCAGTCTTGGAAATTCGTGGAGAAACAGATATAAGACATGTCGTATTTAGACTAACAACGGCGGTCATGTCAACTGATGGTACGATTCCCGTCCCGCAGCTGAGATCCGGACCACGCAAATTCGCGTAATATATTCTGTCGAAAATTGTAATATTTTCGCCTCAACTAGCCACAACGACTTCGAATCCAAGGACTCACATATTTGATTATGCCACAATCGGGACGATTATGACGCACCGTGCGGCAAAATTAAATTCGAAGCGGCGAATCAATATTAAAACCAATCCCCACTACGTTAATGCTTTATTGGTCAAATACTAGGCAGTTTAGTTACGCCACTTGATGTGGCAGATACAACGTTCGACGACCATGATGCGCAAAATTGGCATGCTGGCGTCCTTATTGCTTTCGGCTGCGATGTGCCCCTCCCAGGGAAACGGCACGTTGTCACCGGTCGGGTATCGCGTTGTCAGCCTCAAGGGCGTGCCGTTAGAGAGAGGTGACCGGATTGAAGAAATTGAACTGACAGTCGCCGGTGCCAGCTTTGACTCGGCCCACATCCCGATCGATTGGAGTTTTAATATCGGGGTACCTATATCGGGAGTGGCGACGCTCAAGGCGAGCGCAGCTCACGGCGTTGGGATGCCATTCACATTTTCGGGATTTCAGCGGTTTGTGACCTTGGCACTGTATGACTACGGGGAATGGAATGCGCCGCTCGCTATTTCAGGCAAGGTCACCCTTTATAATGACGGCGCGGAGAGAACTATCGATTTGAAGAAAGAAAATATAGTCGTGGAGAAATCGAACCAATCACCGGATCCGACGCCTGCGGCAGTCACGACTCCTGCGGGGCAGGAGTCGCGCCACGCCTAGGCGCGGTTCATATCAACGTTCGATCGACGCCTGACTCCCATGATTCGTATTCGTTCGGATAATACGCCAACAGTATTCGAAGAGTTGGGGCTCGCCGCAGCCGGGAGGTTGGCGGCTCGAAGGAGCCGGCCAACCGCCGCGGTCTGCGGCGATGGTAGCCTCGTAGCGCCACAGTCAAGGGGCGGTTTGGCAAAGATCTGGAAACGTCTAATTCGAGCCCAGAGGCAGGCGCGACAGAACGTTTGTCGTAGCCGGCAGCCTCGGATGTCACGCTTGCTGCACAGCAGCAAGCGCGCCATCCTTCGTTGCGGCTAACCAATCGTTAAGCGGTAACTCTCACATGCATTCGAAGCTCACCGACTGGAAGAATGGATGGTTCGGGTTGGAGTTGGGAATCGCTAGAGACGAGATCGATTTGATCATCGAAGGTCTCAACAACCTCAAGGAGGAGCCCGACCAACATTTCCACCTATCGAGCGATTACAAAGCGCAAGGTGGTCTTGGCGATATTGAGATCTACGTTCAGGAGCCCGAGGAAAAGGACAATATGATCAAAATCGGGAAAGCTCTCGCTCCAGGTGCGGATGTTCCCAACTCATCGCTTAACAATTCACTGGGTCCGGCGCCTGCGCCAGGCATGCCTCCTGCGGGGCAGGAGTCACGCCACGGCTAGGCGCGGATCATATCAACGTTATGCTGCACTGGGCATTGACAAACGTACGTGAAACCGTACGGTAGATTCATGACATCAATTCCTGTCACCCAAGCACGTTCTAGGCTTTATCAACTGGTCGACGATGCGTCCGCCACACACGAGCCTGTTCAGATAACCGGCAAGCGAAGCAACGCAGTACTGGTTTCCGAGGCAGATTGGCGAAGCATTCAGGAAACGCTCTATCTCGTTTCCATTCCGGGAATGCGCAATTCGATACGTAAAGGGTTGAAGGAGCCACTAACCAAGTCCTCGAAAACCCTTAACTGGTGAGTTGGGAACTTTTCTACACTAAGCAGGCGCAGAAGGACGCCAAGAAGACTGCTTCGACCAACTTACGACCCCAAATTGAGAAACTGCTCGAGATTTTGAAAGTTGATCCGTTTCAAAATCCACCGCCATTTGAAAAGCTTGTTGGTGACTTGGACGGTGCATATTCACGTCGAATCAACATTCAGCACCGGCTGGTCTTCCAGGTTCTAAAGGATCAAAGGGCAGTAAAGGTTATCAGGATGTGGACGCATTATGAATAGCCGGCAGCATAACCAATCACCGGATCCGGCGCTCGCCTCAGTCACGCACCCTGCGAGGCAGGGTGCGCGCCTTCGTTAGCGCGGATCAGATCAACGTTAGGCGAATTTATGGCGTACTTCACTCTTCGCGACGAGTATCGGGGTACCCCGCGAGCGCGATGGGCGCTCCGCACTTCCATGGTGTCACTTTCGTTCTTCTCCTTCGGTATAATCGCGCTACTCGCGGGGAATTTGAAGATTTTTGACTGCGCGCTAGTCGGGGCAGCGTTTTTTCAACTGCTCGCCGGCGAGCTCATGTTTCAAGGCTTCGTCTTTACGATGGCCCTCCTGGTAGGGCCGTTCTTTTTTGCAGTATATGGTATTCACCAAAACCGAGAAAATTGGCGTACGTGGCAGTTTTGGATTACGACAGCTGCGTGTGAGATTGTGGGGGGCTACATTTTAATGCGCATCACTCGAAAATATTGTACCCATAAATAATGATTTGTTCGCCTAACCAATCAACGGATCCGGCCCTTTCGTCAGGCACGCCTGCTGCGAGGCAGCCGGCGCGCCATCCTTAGGGCGGATCAGTTCAACGTTAGGCGAAAATGAAAACTGCGATCACAATTTTCGCGTTAGGCGCAGTCGTTAGTGCCGCGGTCGGCCTGAAGTTGGCGTGGCCGGATGAGGCGCAGCGGCGCTACGTTGGCGCGCACAACGAAATTGAGCAGATCGCTTTCCGGAAGGACAGTACCGATGAATTGCGAAGCGCAGTCACGCACGAAAGGTTGGTTGACGAGGAGCTTTATGCTGATCGCGCGCTAGGGAAACTGATGATCTACGTCTCGTTGGGTTTTTCGGGCGCGATCTTGTTCATGTGTGTGTCCGCAACGAAAAAAACGCGCTCGCCTAACCAATCAACGGATCCGACGTTTGCCTCAGGCACGTCTCGTGCGGGGCACGAGACGCGCCATCGTTAACACGGATCAATTCAACGTTAGGTGAACGATCAAACTCCAGAGGCGTCATTAAACGCCGCAATGCACCTTTACCTCCGTGAGCTCGGTGAACCGGGCGATAACTCGTTTCGAGTCGTTGTTGAAGAGGCGATTTCAGGTCCGCCCGGAAAATCTGCACGTTTGGCTATCTTGCCGAAGAACCTTGGGAAACTATTCAGCGACGCGCGACCGATAATTTCGGATTCAAGTTGTTTTTCGTACGAGTTGATTTGGCCGGCATACGTAGCATACGCGGTGCGCAACGAAAGTTTCGCCACCGTTGCCGACAAACAAACCTATGAGGGGACATGGTTGCGCCGTTATTCGAGTTCCTTATTCCTCGATTTTGTCGCAAAGGGTACGTGGGCCGATCGGAGTCACCCTGGACCATTTATTCATTGGGGACTCATAACCTTAAATCATATTGTCGATATAGCCTCCGTGAATGCCCCAGATATTCGCAGATTCAAGAACACCTAACCAATCACCGGAACCGGTGCTTGCCTCGGGCACGTCTCGTGCGGGGCACGAGCCGCGCCATCGTTAACGCGGATCAATTCAACGTTCGGCAGTCCGATGCAGATCCGCACATCGACTCGTATCCTATCCAGTGCCGCGCTGCTTCTAGGGGGTTACTTTCTGGGAGCGCACCTTGCAGGTTTGCATCCCGGAAATCCGGGTTGGGCACCAATTATCGGACCTGCGCGGCGGATCATACTCCGTCATTCCGATTGGGGTCCCTCAACCAATATTGAGCAACTGGACGAACGTTGGGCATGGGAGTCCACTTCCGAACTCGGTTCGGTTTGGGATTCTCAAGCGATTTACAATATCGAATTACCTGAGCATGCCCACCTTTCCGAATTGCGCTGGATTTCAAGCGATATGGCTATGGGATACGGGAGTTGGTGGGAGGGAAGTCTCGCATCATCGAGATTCTACTTTCTCTTCCTAAAACAAGATGGGCGGTGGGCAGTTTATCGTACATATAGACTAAGCATTACATAATTATGCCGAACAAATCACCGTATCCGGCGCTTGCCTCTAGCACGCCTGGTGCGAGGCACCAGTCGCGCCATCGTTAGCGCGGACCATATCAACGTTCGGCGAAACTATGCGCGAAAATCTGGCATTCGTTCTAATTCGCGTGGGGTTTCCGGCCACGGTCAATCGGATCGTGAGCATCGCGGGTGCCGAGTCTATGAGACTCGGACACAATTATATCGGCAGCGAGCATCTCCTGTGTGCGTTGGCTCGTCTGCCAAACTCCCCGCTTGGGTTCCATTCTACTCTACATGATACTGAAATTGAGAGGATCCGCAACGGAGTCATCAGCGTCGACAGTGTTGGCATGAGTGGACGCATCGTAAAAATCAGGCCGATTACGCCTCGGCTCAAGTCGATCCTAAAGATCGCAGCGTCTGAACGTTCCCGTCTCAAACACTTGACGGTCTCGCAGTCCCTACTACTCGGAATCGTAATCGAAGGAGGGGGAGTTGCCCCGCGTGTGTTAAAGAAACTAAATTATGATCTCGAGGCGATGAAACGCGTACTGGAAGCGCCGAACCAGTCACCGGAACCGGTGCTTTCGTCAGGCACGTCTCCTGCTGGGCAGGAGCCGCGCCGCCCTTAGCACGGTTCATATCAACGTTAGACAGACGCTGAGGCTTGACAATTCAGTGGTATCGCCGATGATACCACGATGCGAGTCGTTCTCGACACCTGCATTCTCTTTTCTGCCCTCCGCTCGTCGGCGGGCGCATCACACCGAATAATTAAATCGCTGCCTAGTTCAAAATTTCGTCCTCTCGTCTCCACGCCTGTATTTTTTGAATATGAGGAGGTACTGAGGCGGCCCAAACAATTCCCGCATCTTTCCGCGCAAGATATCGAGGCTTTCCTAGATTACCTCGCATCTGCATGCGATCACATCCGTATCAATTTCCTTTGGCGCCCGCACCTACCCGATCCAGATGATGATCTAATTCTTGAACTATCTGTATCGGGCCAAGCGGACGCGATAGTAACGTACAATCAGCGCGACTTTGTTGGATGTAATCAATTCGGTATCCATGTCATTAGCCCCAAAGAATTTATAAAGGAGATAGACTTATGAGCACTCTCAGCCTGCGACTTCCCAACTCGATTCATCGTCATGCCAAGCGCCTTGCCGAGAACGAAGGAATATCCGTCAATCAATTGATCAGTACCGCAGTGGCGGAGAAGCTGTCCGCGATTGATACCGAACGATATCTTTCGGAGCGTGCATCACGGGCGAGCAACGTGAAATTTCGCCGGATCCTTTCAAAGGTACCACGGGCAACACCGGATCCTGGCGATGAAGTCTGACCTGTCTAACCAATCAACGGATCAGACGCTTGCGTCAGGCACGCCTGCTGCGGGGCAGCCGGCGCGCCTTCCTTCGCGCGGATCAATTCAACGTTAAGCATCCGACAAAAAACCCATGAATCCCGAAATTCATCTGTTCCCCCGGACATCTGGTCCGCGGAAATCCTTTTGGCCGCCCTCCAAACGCCGACTTATGAGTTTCTGCTTTCTTTTCCTACCCGGCTGCGTCGGCTTTCTGGCAGGGATTGTTAGAGTGGAAACAGACTCACGTTACCGCATGCTCGCCGCGGCCGGATTATGTTTGATGGCGGCCAGTTACTTCGTGGCTTCACCTCGGGATAAGCGGATTGATGCTTAACCAAGCGCCGGTTCATATCAACGTTAGAGGTCAGAGGTCTTCCGGACTCAATCCAGTATGACGTGCGATTCTAGGCAGCATTTTGGGGCCGATTTCGTCGCCGTCATGGAAAGCGAAGACGTAGTCCGCCTAACCAGCCCGCTCCAGCACCTTATGGGAACCGCTTTGGCGCTTCACTCGCCAACCAATTCGAAGCAGGGCGGCCAAGACGATCTTCGCCTTGCGGGCACCCCATACGCTCATGCCGGCACCGAAAAGACTTCAGTAATTTGAGGGACAGACTCTCCGTGCTCCAACTTATCAGCCAGAATCCTTAGGACGAGAGCCTCGGCCTTGGCAACAGCTTCGTCTCTGGTCTGGCCATAGGCCATCGCACCAGGCAAGCTCGGTATCTCCGCGATCCAGCGGCCGTCGGACTCTTGTTCGATTTCCACTTTCATAGCGTCAGGTTGATCGAATCGTCCCCCTGAGCAAGTTGGTTTTCTTTTCTTAATTCAGCAACGATGTCTAACCAATCAACGGATCCGACGTTTGCGTCAGGCACGCCTGGTGCGGGGCACCAGTCGCGCCACCGTTAGCGCGGACCATATCAACGTTAGGGCAAGTAATGGTTGACGTAGCCAATCGATCGATCCATCGTACAACGGTATGCAAACAGTCACAATCTCACCAAAATTTCAGGTCGTTATTCCGCAACGCGTGCGCGAAGCCATGGGCCTGCGTTCGGGCGAAAAAGCTCACGTCATCTCCTTTCGAAACCGTATAGAGATAATCCCTTTGCGTGACGTTCGGAAGCTTCGCGGATATCTGAATGGTATCGACACCACTTTTGAACGTGAGGCCGATCGTGTATGAACGTCGTCGATTCCTCTGCCTGGTTGGCGTATTTCGCGAACGAGAAGAACGCTGGTTTTTTTTCGGAAGCGATCGAGGACACTGAGCTCTTGATTGTCCCCGTGATCTGCATTTACGAGGTGTTTAAGGTAATACTAAGAGAGAGAGGTGAAGACGATGCACTTCAGGCAGTATCAGCAATGCAACAGGGCGCAGTAGTGAATTTGGATAGCGATCTCGCGCTCTCCTCCGCTTTGATCGGTCACGAAGAGAAATTGTCGTTCACCGATTCGGTCATTTACGCGGTTGCCAGAAGGCACGAGGCAACCGTTTGGACCCAAGACGAACATTTCTCCGGCAAGACAAATGTCCGCTTTAAGGCAAAGAAGCCCTAACCAATCAACGGATCCGACCCTTTCGTCAGGCACGCCTGCTGCGGGGCAGCCGGCGCGCCATCGTTAGCGCGGACCATATCAACGTTCGACCGACATGAGAACCGACCAAATTGTCGCGCCGCCAAATCAGAATGTAGAACGCGTCGTTGTTCGGGTCGGGACCTCCACCTACTTCGTTTTCGGGATACTCTCTGCTTTGCCGTTAATTACAGGGGTGGAGTTCCTGAGGCAGCATCAGATTTTAGGTGGAATTGCCTGTGTCTTAGCAGCCGTTGCGTTCTTCAGCTTTTATACATTTCAAAGCATCGTATTTGACGGAGGAACGATGTTTGTAAGGAGGTCACTTTTCCCAGATCAGCCCATACCGGTAAGCGAGATAAGTAACGTTTTAGTAGAATTGAGAAGCCGAAACGGACGCCCATTTTGGGAAGGTGCCTTTAGCAACGGAGCGACGGTATTGGGTAAATTTAATCCTAAGTTATATTCCTTCGAGGCGCTCGACACCATTTTTGAGCAGATCAGATGCCAGTCTCCAAACGTGATAATAATTGACGGCACTCACGGGCTTCGGCGCAAAACAAAGACTTAGGATGTCGAACCAATCAACGGATCCGATGTTCGCGTTAGGCACGCCTGGTGCGAGGCACCAGTCGCGCCATCCTTAACACGGATCAATTCAACGTTTGGTCGGATCAAAGAGCATGCATACATCCACTCTAGCAATTCGATCTTTTTCGGATGGCGACGCCGAAGCAGTCCTTAACGTCCATTACTCGGCAATTCATGGCTGCACGTCGTCCGATTACGACGCGGATACCCTCAACGAGTGGGCGCCGCCTGTCGACCCAAAGCGAGTTGACGGCCTCCTAAGGGAGAAAGTGGCCGATGGGATGACAATGCTTGTCGCCACTGAATTGGATAACGTTGTAGGGTTTGCGAGCATCGTCCCGTCAAAAAGTACGCTTCGCGCCGTTTATATAGCTTCGCGATTTCAGCGACGTGGAATTGGTAAAAAATTGCTTGTGGCAGCCGAAGAGTTTGCGAAGCAGCAAGGTGTTTCAACACTCCACCTCAATTCGTCGCTGAATGCCGTGGCATTTTACCTCGCTTGCGGCTACGAAACAGTTGGTGACGGCGTGCATCGTCTGCGCTCAGGTCGTCAGATGGCGTGCATACAAATGAGTAAGAGACTATGATTGTTGATATTGGTATTATGCGACCGAACCAAGCACCGGAACCGGTGCTTTCGTCAGGCACTTCTCGTGCGGGGCACGAGAAGTGCCTTCGTTAAAGCGGATCAATTCAACGTTAGCCCAATCGCATGGCCGAATTCAGGACAATACTCACCTATTCGCAGCCGATCGACGCGGACGTAGATAAATCGATGCTCCGATCGGAGGGTATTATCGCCAATCTACTCAATAGCGATTCATCGTTGAACGGATTCGGTGGCCCTTTTTCGGTTCAACTCCAGGTTGGCGATGAGGATTTCGCAAGAGCGTCCGCGCTGATTAAGTTGAAGCGACCTGACCGTTTCGGCAGGAATGAAAACGTATTGGTCGCACAAGCCGCGGTAGTTCGCGGTACCCGGCGGTTTTTGTGGTTTGGGGTATCTTCGGTCTGCTTTACCTATTTGTTGTTTTTGTTCGCGAGTGGTGCCAAGGGCTTGACTGATCCGATGGGATTTGGCGTCGCTATAGTACTTGGCTCGTTTGTCGCCATCCCGATTTGGCTGATTTATGAGTTCATTCTTAAACTCACAAAAAAGGGCTAACCAATCACCGGATCCGGCGTTTGCCTCAGGCACGTCTCGTGCGGGGCACGAGCCGCGCCATCGTTAATGCGGACAATATCAACGTTCACCAGTATATATGCGGGAATTATTTCGGTTTTTCGTAACACTGGCACTTTTATTGGCGACTGGTGTTAACGCGGCTGCACCGCGGACGATGACCTCCTTTGCGGGTCCAAGTAAGTGTTCCCTTAAATTCGCGATTACATCGGAGGGTAAGGCAGTAGTAGACGTTCTGTTAGATGGTGAGCGCCATACGCTGTTCTTGGATACCGGCTGTACAACGGTTTTAGACTTAGCGGTTGCACGCCAGCTTGGCCTTAATCCGGTTGAGACTTCCGAAGTTGCCACGAGTATAACCGGGATTGGTGGAACTATTTGGCTTGCGCGAGTGGATATGCAAATTGGCGAAATGAAGATTATAGGAATGCCCATTGGCTGTTTGGATCTTTCAGGTCTTCGCGCCCTTAACAAAAACCAAGGGCAACCTGACTTAGCCGGATTAGTTGGCGCAGATCTATTGGCAATTCTACGCGCGCAGATCGATTATAATTCAAACAAACTCACGATCAGGCGACCAGAGCATATTCCATGAAACGGGCGAGCCAATCAGCGTATCCGACACCCGCCTCGGGCACACCTCCTGCGGGCATGAGTTGCGCCATCGTTGGCGAGTATCAATTCAAGGTTCGGCATGAATAGGCGCGCAAAAATATGGGTCATCGCACTTCTTGGCATCTTGGGGTATTTCGGCGCATGGGCTGCGACAATAGAGTTTTGTGGTACCCAAGTGGATGATTTGGTTTGTAGATTATCCAGACGCGATTTTGGCCTGATTCCAATCGGCGGCTTCGCGTCTACGCCGGAGGAGGAAGCATTTAGAAAGTGGGCGGTTGATCACAAAGATGCTTGGCGCGCCGTGTATAATACTGGGGCCGTATCGATTAATGCCCCATGCCCGTTTTTAGCTAACGTGGAGTGGATGGAGGATGCATCAGGCTGGATGGAAGTGTTCCCGCCACGGCGTTTCCACAGGGAAATCACACACTCCGCATGGTTTCTGCTGATACCTTCTAAACCAATGGTGCTTTCACAGAAGGCAACATATGCGTATTGATCTGGGAATGCCGAACCAATCGTCGGAACCGACTCTCGCGTCAGGCACGTCTCGCGCGGTGCACGAGCCGCGCGATTCTTAGCACGGTTCATATCGACGTTAGGCGAGAATATGTCTGCCCTCGTCCGCGAAGCCGACGTTAGTGATGCCGAAGTCATAGCGCGCATACACATTGATTCGTGGAGACACACGTACCGCGGAATTATGCCCGAAGCATTGTTGGAGTCGCTGTCTCTGGCGAAGCGGAAGGAGGAATGGGTAACGCGACTGCAGCCATCAACCAGGCGAAACTTCGTGTTGGAAGACGAGGGTATCGTTTTGGGATGGGTATCGATTGGTCCAGTTCGGGATCCCGATTTGAATCAAGATTTCGGCGAGCTTTACGGTATTTATGTCGCTCCAACCCAACTTAGACGGTCGCTCGGTTGGCAATTATACAGCCGGGCTGAACAAGAGCTGTCCAACGCGGGAAAGAGCAACGTGTCGCTTTGGGTCTTGGAGCGAAATGCAAACGCTCGCCGGTTTTATGAGAAGATGGGGTTCAACTCGGACGGCGCCACAAAAATGATCACTTTGGGTGGTGTGGATCTTCCCGAAATTCGATACGTTAAGAAGATCAAAATGCCTAACCAATCACCTGAACCGGCGCTTTCGTCAGGCACGTCTCCTTCGGGCCAAGGGCCGCGCTATCCCTAGGACGTTATGCATGAACGTTGGCGAGCATGATAAAAACCCACCTCACGACTGGAGGATTTCCATGAGGAAACTGATCGCATCCACGTTTGTGTCCCTGGACGGAATCATGCAGGCGCCCGGCGGACCGGAAGAGGATCCCACTGGGGGCTTCGGCCTTGGCGGCTGGATGTTCAACTACGGTGTCGAGGGAATGGACCTCTCCGCATCGGGTTTCGACGGCAAGGATCGCGAGCTGGTGCTCGGGCGCAGGACCTATCAGATTTTCGAGGGGTACTGGCCTTATCAGCCGGATGACCACCCGATCGCGAAGACGCTCAATGCGGCGAAGAAACACGTCGCCTCTCGAACATTGACGGCGCTCCACTGGAATAACTCGGCGCTGCTGCAGGGCGATGTCGTTTCCGCGGTCGTTTCCCTCAAGAACCAACCGGGCCCCGACCTCCAGATGATTGGAAGCGGCAACCTGATCCGGACGCTCCAGGCCGCCTCGCTGATCGACGAGTACAATGTGTGGACCTTTCCCCTTGTGCTTGGGAGGGGCAAGCGCCTCTTTGGCGAGACCGCCAAGCCCTCGGGGCTTCGGCTTGTGCGC
>Ga0207040_1280_pt1 | contig 12804 bp, 17 predicted proteins | sample Alteio_BWMinCont_72_FD_153279 | JGI IMG/M metagenome (GOLD analysis project Ga0207040, IMG submission 153279) | Enriched cells from forest soil in Barre Woods Harvard Forest LTER site, Petersham, Massachusetts, United States -... | ecosystem: Environmental > Terrestrial > Soil > Temperate forest >... | reverse complement strand
TGTTGGAGAGTCAATGAGGATGACATCCAAGGCCATGACACCACTCCGCAATTAAGCGCCATCGCTGCGTTGCCATTGGAGAAGCGCTACGTCTGGCGTATCGCATCAGCATTGAAATGGGCCTTCGCTGACCTAGACGACGTTTCGGTTGGCGCTGATGAGCAGACTCTCGGCCCGGAGGACTTCGCAAAGGTCGCAGAATTATTGAAGTTTCGTCCGATTCAGTTCGCCATGTTTTTGAAGGCGCTGCTCGGCGAAGAAGTGATGGAGAGGCTGATGGCCGAGGCGGTGGCGGCGGCGAAACAGGGATAGGCATTAACTGAAACAACAAGTCGTGCCTGTTTCCAGCCTGTGAGAAAATAGGCGTTGCTGCGTGGTGCTGTCTTCATGACGCTCCACCATAGAGGACTGCATTGCCGTGGACAATGAAGACGTCCGACTGATGACAACGGAAAGAGACAACATGTTCAGGGTAATTGAGCATGTTGGTCTCGCTACCTCGTGCTTTCAATGGCGAGAACTCAAGAACTACATGGAGCCGTCGGAATATGGCTCCAGTTGGACCAAGGCGTCTGTGTTGGTTCATGTCCCTTCGGAATATTTTTACACGTTCGGCAAGTACGTGGATCAGTTCTCTCCTGGGCGAACGGATCGTGTCGAAAGTAAAAGCCTTTACGAGTACAGCAACAGCGACAAATGGTCAAGTCGCTGGCAGTCGGTGGAGACGTGGATAACGAGACTCAAGGAGGAGATCGACGCACCCGATCTGTGGAGCCAACTGCTTAAAGATCGTGAAGTATATCAACTCGCTTCATCCACGGTGCAACCGGGTGACGTGTTCACGGCGCAAGACAAGCACTATGTGGCCCAACAGTTCAGGCAGATACAGAATCAATTGTCTACCGTGCATCGGTTGCAGGAGCAACAGGTACAAGCGATGAATCAGAAGTTCGGCGAAATCGTGGAGGGTATGAACCGTTTCGGAAAGAAAGATTGGCTCAATTGGGCTATCGGAGCGCTGACGGGCTTTGCACTCAATGCGGCTTTCTCGCCAGCGGCAGCGAGAGATTTGTTTCATGGCTTCATTGGAGCAGTGGGTCCACTTTTCGATGCCGTTCGGAACCTGATTTCATAGACTCGACCCGATGAATCGGCGGATTGGCTTCGAGGCACGGGGAGCGGATGTCGGCGCTACTCTTCGACGGTCACGCTTTCTTGGAAGTCTCCTTAACCCGTTTTTGGGATCGTTCATACGGAAGGATGTAGACGAAGCGGATGATCTCACGAAGAAAGTTGAGAGAATATTCGGCGTCATCTTGAGAAACATCTTCCCATTCCGGGTGAGCGCCGTTGCGCCCAAGCACTCGTAATTCTTCCGCCCATTCCCAAAGATCCGGCGTAATCAATTGTCTGCTCTTCAAGTCTTCCAGTTGAGCAAAAAGATCCTTTCCCGTACCGCCTTTGTCCTTACACAAAGAGTGCATCGCTCGTCGAGTCATGACGGCGCAAGCGTTAAAAGCCCCGACCGACAAACATTTTTCAGCTTCAACCGCAGCGGAGCTTACACCTGCATTGACGGCGGGATGGGCAACGGGGGTTGAAACCGGGTACTGATGCCGCACTTCGGCAGGTAGCTCCGCAAGTTCGTTGTTGCTGCTCCTGTCAGTGAATTTGGACCTATAAAGCAAGTAGGTATCTTTCTGGCAGTTCACGCATCTGACAATAAAGTGGGTATGGTCCGCTTGGAAAAATGCTACGACTGGACCATTCTCAACCTTCCGGCCCTCGCTATAGCCCTGCTGAATCGGCAGTTTATTGTGGATGCTCAGAATGGCACAATGGGGGCATTGGAAAGTTGCGTGCGGTTTGGTGGTCAATCCTTCAGGTGGAACCATGTGCGAACCTCTGACAGTTTCTCTTGATAGGTCAATCCTATCGCCCTTGGCTGCTCGTTTGCTTTCGCCTCTGGCCGGTTTCGCCACAGCGGGAGCCGACTTCTTCGCCGCCGACCGTGAATCCTAGCCTTGCTTGATCATGACCGTGCCTGGACAAAACGCCGCCAGTGGCGACGAGCGAACGGACCGGTACGGGAATTCTTAGCGAGTCAGCCATTTCCTCAACAAGTGGTTTCGTTGACTGGTGCATTATTCCAAGGTAACGAAGGCGCTCAATCGGTCTCGGGATTACGATTAGTCTGCCTCCAAACCGCTTACCCCAAGTAAACGGTACTGTTTGCTCCAGCGCTTGACAGCTTCCACCCAGGTGATCGGTCGCTTGGGTCGGCAGCTTCTTTTTGGCCGGAAGGCACTTCTCGCTTGACAGCGAGGCTGATTTGTCCCACAATGTAAAAAGAATGGCAAAAGGCGATACCCTCGGCGAATTCGAGCTTCTGATTCTGGCGGCTCTCATGATGCTCGGCGACAACGCATATGGGATGACGATCCACGAGCAAACAGAGAAGCTGGCGGAAGGATTGAGGACTGTTTCCCTGGGTGCTGTCTATACGACATTGGACCGGCTGGAACAGAAAGGCTACGTGAAATCGTGGTTCGCCAATCCGACGCCAGAACGTGGAGGCCGGTCGAAGCGGTTTTTTGAAATCACAGGCACCGGCGAATTGGCGGTTAAGAACTCGATGAAACTGGCGGGGAATGTGTTGGCTGGATTGCAGGAAATCGGAGGACTGACGTGACCGAAACGTTGGCCAAATTCGATTATTTAACGAGTCGTACCCGAGAATTGATAATTCATACAATCCTGGAAGTCAGCGGTTCCCGGATACAGAATCGAGTTCTCCGCACAAGCGTGTTTGTGCTGACGAAATTTTTCATTGTGGTGTTTTTTTTCCCGCTGCAAATTATTGTGAGCGGATTGGTTTTGCTTGCCTCGGTCTTTCGGCAGCGGGTGAAGGTTGGCCCACCCCGCAATGCTGAATTTCTCTTTTATGTCTTCATGCCCCCGCAGAATTGCGATGCAGTGGTCGGCGATCTGGAAGAACGTTACCGTCTGATCCACAAGAAGTTCGGACGCCGCCGTGCGAATTTTTGGTATTGGACTCAAGCGGTAAGGTCCCTTGGCCCGATTGTTTGGGTGTGGACGAAGAAAATCTCGCTGAAGCCTTTTGCCGCCGCTGTCGCATGGGCAATTGCGAAGGGTCTGATCGGCCACGATTCTAGGCTGGCGGTGCTGGTGGAGTTGTATCGGAAGATCAGGTCTTAGCGGTCTTACGGAGTCACGAATGAGTGAAACGAAGCAGAGTAAACCACCCCTAGACATCTCAGGCATTCTCGCGGTTTTCATGTCTGAACAGAATCTGGAGAGCTTCATCGGCGACCTTGAGGAACGGTATTCCCTAATCTTCGAGTGCGAGGGCCGTCGTTCGGCGACCGTCTGGTATTGCGGTGAAATCATTCGTTCCTTGCTGTCTTTAAGTTTCGAGTCCCTGAAGCGGCTTTCCGGCTTTGAGAAACTAGTGGTAGCACCTGCCTATAGCCCGATAAGGACGGGAATCATGAAATACGAGATCGCATACTGTGATGTTCACCAGACAAGTGCGATGGTTCCGGTGACCATCGGTCTTCTTGCAGGAATGGGAGACCACAATACTTTGAATGCGGATCGATGCGGTCTGCCGGGTTGTACCCGACACTATGAACCGGACTTCGGATACTTTACGTCTGTGATTGGTGAAAAGCTGGAGATCGGAGACGTCGCTCAGAAGCGTCGTTGTTCGAACGGGCATGAGCCAAAGGCACTAATTCTGGCACGGGTCGGCGGCTTGCTTGTGTGGACGTGTCCATCTGCGGGATGCGAGTACATGGAGCCTGTGGATGGGGGCGGTAAGAACGTGGCATAAGCCATGAGGATCTAACCGAAGTGCGGATGCTGCCCGGTGGCGCTCGACAGCTTCAGCCCGAGATGATCGCACGGCGCATCCGTCAAATCCTGTTGGACGCCAAGGTAACGTTCTGTTGTTTGGATACTCGCATGGCCCAGGGAAAGCTGAATCTGTTCCAACGCTGCCCTGCCTTTGTGCGCCAGTTTCGCAAACGTTCGTCGGAGATCATGCGGGGCGATTTCCTTCAACCCGATCTTCTCCCCATAGAATTTGATCGTCTCGAAGATGCTCTGCGCCGTCATCGAATCGCCGGTCACACGGCCACCCTTATTGATAGGTCGGAAGACCCTCCCCGAAACGAAAGCCGCTGCGCCGGTCCATTCGTCAATCGCTGCTTTGGACCACGGCGGCATCGGGACCGTTCGCACCCGGCCACCTTTGCCGATGAGATCCACGATCACCCAACGCCCATCTCGTTGTTGAATGTGTTCGAGCGTGAGAATCGCTGTTTCCTCCCGGCGCAATCCGCAGCCGATCATGATCGCCAACAGCGCCCGATCACGTTTGCCTTTCAGCGTGACGACATCGGGCAAGTTGATGAACGACTCGGCCTGTTGGAGCGTTAGCCAGTTGCCAGTTCGAGTGCCTTCTCGCTTTACACCTTTCACTCTCCCGATGCCCGATGCGAGTTCTGCGTCCATCAGTCCGTTATCGGCGGCTTCGACTGCCAGTCGGCGGATGGCGCTCATTCTGACGTTGACGGTGGAAGATGCCAGCCCGAGCGAGACCAGATGCGCCTTGTAAGCCTGGACCGTTGCCTTCGTGAATCTGGAGCCGGGGAGTTTCGCCGACCGCCAGATGAAAAAGTCGGTGATGCCTTTGCCGTAGGCTCGTTTGCTCTCGGGACTGGTGACCGAATCGAGAACCAGGGATTTAAGACGTTCGAGCGGGTCCGGGGCTGGAAAACTGATCGGAACGGGTAAATTGGACAAAACCCATTATAGCCTTTGAGAAGCATGATTACCATAGCCTATTGTGGTTATTTCCATGGACCAGCAAAACTGCTCGGCGGCGTGGTCGCCGTCAGCGTAAACGCCGACTAAAATCGAAATCAGCACCCCCGATGAAAAAGACACCAGCCCGTCGCCTTTCAAAAACGAAGACCGAAAGCCGAACGACCGCCGACACCTGGCACAACGGCGGCGATACCGAAATCCTCCAGTACGCCCGGTCACTCCAGAAAGCGGCCACAACTCTCGTTGGGAAGCTGGAACTGGATCAGAGCAGCAGAACCGCCTGGGATGTGTGCCCGGTGGTCTCGTTGTATCGACAGGCTCTCGAAATCCATCTGAAAATGCTGGTCGGGGAGGGTAGCAAGTTCTTAGCGTCTCCGACCGATCCGATCTCGCTTTCCACCACTCACTCACTGAGATGGCTGGCGCAGATCGTTTGCCAGATCATCAAGAAGGTCGGCTGGCAGCGTGAATTCAAATGTTTGGGTGTGTCGTCGTTGGCCGAATTCAGCGTCCTGGTGAACGACGTCGAGGGCTTTGATCCCGTGGCCCGTTCGATCCGGTCGGCGGAAACTCCGAACTCAGTATCGGAATTCTATCGAGACTTCGACATCCTGACATTTGCAGCGAATATGGATGCACTATTGACTTTGCTGACCGTCACCTCTGACGCACTGGCGGCAACTTGGGACCTTCAAGAGGATGCGACGGCGGGTGCGGAGTTCGGTAGCAGGGATGATGTCGGGCAGACAATTCAGTGACAATCCGAACGGTGTAACGTGAACATCAGCGGGATTAACTTTGGCCGGTTTCAGAATTCGAAGCATTCATCATGACCAACAAGACATCATTTGGCACTCGACTCTTCGTTTCCAATCCAGGACCCCGCAACACGGCCCTCAATTGGAACGGTTCACCGAAGGACGAGTTCTATCCTTACGCCGGTGCGTTTCGCAACGCAGCCGCGACACTGGTGAAAACCTTGGATCTCGACCGCATGGCACGCTCCGATTTCGACGCATGTCCGGTCGTCTTCCTGTATCGTCACGCACTGGAGCTAATGATGAAGGCGATCATCACTGGCGACGGCGGCAAGTTCCTGCGTTCAGAACCGAAGGCCAAGTCGATCTACAAAACACATTCTCTCTCAGAACTGTTGGCGGTCGTATTCGAGATCATTGAGGCGGTCGGCCCGTCTGAGAACTTTGTTGGCGATGACACGCCCAATGTCACGGACATACGTTCTTTCGTTGAAGAACTCGATGCCATTGATCCCGGCTCGTACAGCTTTCGATATCCCGTGAAGCCTGACGGGAGCGGATCAGTAGAGAGGCAGATGACTTTTAGCGTTGTCTCGTTCGCCGAACGAATCGATACGGTTCTGGAGTGTATCTTGACACGGTTGCCTTTGCGCTTCCGGTGATTTGGGAGCAGAAGCAAGAAGCTCTCGCTTACGACCTCGAAGCACGGTAATGAGGACAAATCGGGCCGGTTCGAGCGAAGCGTACCCAATTCGTAATCCCTGCCACCATGTGACCACAAAATAATCGCCGTTGGACAATTGTTGTAGGCATTTACGATGGCGACGGACTTCCAATTTTCGCTACTAGAGAACGGCCTCGATTTTCTCCGCTCGTCGCTGGAACATCTAACTGAAGCATCGGCAATTCCCCACACAACACCGACGAAGGTCGAGCAACTCCGACTAGTCTATCAGCAGAAACGACATCTCAAGTATGCACTGCTTCACCTGTGTTCGAGCATCGAGTTGATCTTCAAAGAACGATTGCGGCAACAGGATTGGAGGCTGATATTCAGTGACGTCGATAAAGCAGATAAGGATGATTACCAATCTGGCGATTTCCAAAGTGTGAACTTCAAAGATGCGCAGCACCGCCTCGAAACGAAGTGTGGCGTCGAGCTTACGGAAAAACATAGGGCCGATCTAAAAAGCTTGCGGCATCGTCGGAACAAGATCGAGCATTTTGGTGCCGTCGATTCTCTATTAGCAATCCAATCGAGCGTGACTCAGATGGTCAACTTCCTCATCGACTTTGTCGAAGAAGCTTTCGAAGAAGACGGCCTCGAAGAAGAAGAGGCGTTACTTTCCGACATCCGGGCCATGCTGGGGAATTGCAATGCCGTCGTTGAACAACGTTGGAAGCATATTCAAGAAGAAGTTGACCGCCAATACTCAACCGTGGAATGCCCCTCGTGTCGGCAGGAGGCACTGAGCGCTGATGGTGGGACCGTCAAGTGCCTGTTTTGCAACTACGGTGCGGAGTCACAATCGGCTGCTAACGAGTACGTATCTAATGTGCTCGGATATACGAGCAGATACGCCGTCGTAAAAGACGGCGGCGAGTGGCCAGTGCGAACCTGCCCTGACTGCGGCAGCAGCACATTCGTCGTGGAAGTTCCCGGAGCTTACGACGCCAACGACGGCTACTGCTTCACTTGCGGTGAGGCGCATGAAGCGGGAGAACTTGAAGAATGCTACGACTGTAGTGAGCTTTACAGTCACCGTGGTGATCCGGGCCAACATATTTGTTCTGGCTGCTTCCAAGCAAGGGTCGCTAAAGACGATTAGCGAAGCCCACTTGCTATCGAAGCGTGACCGACGCAACGCCTCGACGAAAAGGCTTGTCCACATGGCCCACCAGAACGCACTCAGAGTCGAATTGGTAGTAATCGATCAACCGAACAAACCGGAACCCGGTCACCTTGCCGAAAAATGGGCACGCACCGCGAAATTTAATCAAGTAGTCTTGCATCAGATCCGGCAGCGCCGTCAACTGTTTCTCCAGCGGGACGTCCAGAATCATCTGTGAAAGCTCGATCAAGTTCGATTTTCCGCCGGTCATGCCAAACAAAGTGATCCCATTCGGCACGGTGACCTCGCCCTCGACATGGACGTAGGGCACGAATCTTGCCGCTTGCGCCCTACAAGACTCCAGCATTGCTGCTTCACGATCCGCTTTCTTCAGATTCGCCGTGTCGGTTATGGCGCTCCCCAAAGCGTGAGCTTCAGACGGATATGCGGCGGCGATTTGTCCGAGTATTCTCTCGAATCCATGGCCCTCCAAAAGCCACGGTTCCAGGCGTCGGAGACCACGTTCGACGTTGCGATATCCGAGGGACTGGACGAACTCCACCGGCGAGTATCCATGGTTGTGCATGAGCCTGGTGATGACTTGAGAAATTGGATATCGTGAAGCGCTCTGAGTCATCTTTTCTCCGTTGCGAATTCAGGACGAGATTGATTGACTGCAACCGCCGCCCACATCGCCGGGAGGCTCTCCGACATCCGATTGTCGTGCTCTAGCGAGACGATTTTCTCCGCATCACCGCAAACAACGGGATTGCCGCTCCCAAGGACGCCATCATGGCAGTCGATGGTTCCGGCGTGGATTCCGTCCAGACGCCTGGGTCGTTGGAGTTGTAAAACGACTGAGAGTAGTTGGTTAAATCTTGCTCCTGAACGGAGGGAATGTTAATGGTGTTAAAAAAGGTTGGAATATCAGGCTCTATTGCAAACACATTTTGTCTAACTACCTGAACTTCCCATTGGATAATATCACCGGAAGCATCCGTTGCGAACCACATTTGGTCAAAGTAGTCCCCTCCAGCCTGAGACAGAGTATTAACTTGGTCTGTGAATGTCCAGTCTAAGACTGCGGAACTTTGATCGGAGTATGCCAGGTCGTCAGGCAATGCGCTGGCGAAGGTAATAGAACCGGAGATGAAGTCCGAATAGGACAAAAAAGGAACGCCATAGTTCAGCGGTCCAAAATCGTTTCCAGTGTACGTGTACGTCACCGGTGCGGCTGACGAGGTCGCGGCAAACACCAATAGAACGCCGGGGATGACGGCGAAGATAACCCTAAAGAGCGGCATGTCATTATCATGACACGGTAAGGGCGTGAAATCATAGTACCGGTACGTCCCGTATTCTTTTCACGGCACTGATATCAAGTGTTCGAAGCTCCGGGTCCGCTGGCATCGGCTTGCCGAAGTCCGATGTAAGATCGTCACTACGCTAAAGCGTCACTACCTGACTTCCACCGTGGTTCTCGAAAACCGGTTGCCAGCGATAACAAACCGCTTTCCTGATTCTCGATACCCGAACGCCGGTGGTCGGTGCCGGGTTGCAACGATCATTTTTGATTTTGGGGAATGGAGAATTGGGCGAGGGTGATCAACGACGCCAGTGACAACAGCCCACTGGCGAGAGCTTTGCCCTCCTGCGACTTGACAGCCCCGAGTTGATTGCGCATCCGCAGCAGGATTGCGACACTCGCCGCCTTCATGGCGAAGCCGTTGATTCCTTCAGTCAGGTCGGTCAGATTCTCGGTGTCCGAGACGTGTTGCAGGAACGATTTCATATATGACTATTTATCTGGAACGGCCTCTGCATGTTCGATTTGGATCAGCAGCCTTCCGCCAAAAGGCATACACCGTCACCCGCTTTCTGCGATACCAACCCCGACGCTGATTCTTCGACGACACCGTCTATTCAGGGATATCTCGTAGCGGTGGGCTGGGTGATTCAGAGGCGTCTTAGAGAGCTATCGAGCTACCAGATCACCAGGCGAAGATAGACCATGTCGTGCCAAAAATATCCGTACTGATTCGAATGCGGCGTCCCGGTGCCGGTCGAATTCGCCCCGATCAAGCTGCCAGAACGCCTTCCCCTCGCAGTAGAAAAGCCGCCTCCGCTTGCCGGGGATCTCCATGGTGCGAATAACGATTTCCCGGTGCAACGGTGGGAGGGTCTGTATAGCCGCCGTGAAGATGTCGGTCCATTCAATGAACATGGGAATATCTATCGCGCCGTTTTGGACGCCAATAGCGAGTATCAGAAAATAGACTCGTGCCAGCCGCCGTCGTTGCATACGAACTAAAAGTCACGCTGATCGGTATTGATCCGCCGATCTGGAGGCGGCTCCAAGTCCCGAATACGATGTTGCTCTGTTGCCTACACGACGCCGTTCAAGCGGCGTTCGGATGGACAGACAGCCACCTGCATCACTTTGAGAAGGACGGGAGAGCCTGGAGCGATCCGGAGTGGTTCGAGGACGGCGACATCGACGTTGTGGATGAAAGCCGGGTGCCTGTGAGCCGGGTCTTGAAAGCCGAAGGTGATTCACTACTTTACGAGTATGATTTCGGGGATCGATGGCGGCACAACGTGGTGCTTGAAAGAACCTTGGTCGCCGATTCAGTACCGGTCCTTTGCCTCGGCGGTGATCGCCATTGCCCACCGGAAGATGTCGGTGGGGTTCGTGGATACAACGAATTCCTTGAGGTCATCTTCGATCCGGAGCACGAGGAATTCGAGCATTATCGGAAATGGGCAGATGGCTTTTCGCCGGAACATTTCGATCTGGCCAAGGTGAACGAAACGCTCACTCGGATGCGCTGGCCGAAGCGACATCGACGGTCTTTGTGAATCGACGCTGGCTGGGCGGCGTGAACCTGGACGGCGTTGTTCTACACAGGATTGCGGCGATCCCGGTCTCAAGGCTCAACATTGGTTCGCCGAAACTTGTACCGGCAATCGTACACAAGGAGCAGGTCAGGATGGCCTACACAGCCTCGTCACGTGACCGAAACCCCCTAGCCTGAAGGGTTGACCGTACTCGCCACAAAAAACCGCCCCGGCGTGTTTTCGGAGGGGAGAAACACACCAGAGCGGTCAGAGAAAACGAAGAACGGAAAACCGCCCTTCGTCAATCGGGTAGTGCGGACACCCGATTGGTAATTCTCGTTAACCAGACTGTAGAGGTTCTTAGAAACGGTGTCAAGCCTCGCTAAACCCGCGAACACCGCCACTTGTCTGGGGGGCATTGCAACCGGCGAATTGGTTTTGGCCGTGGGTCTTTAGGCCGCTTGTGCGAGTGGCTCAACATCAGTCAGGCGTTTCAGGATTGCCGGTAGCTGACCAACTGGAAAGAAGCAGTGGACAAAACCACATGAATTCACGGACAGATTCCAGAACAGAATACCCTCTAACTCCGGACCACAAGCTGCATAAACCAGCATGTCAGCATACATGAAATTGGGCACGGAAATCTGTATCACATCGTCTCCGTTGAAGTTCTCGCAAGACAACTCGGTCGGAATTCCACGCTTCCAGATTGCCTGTACCAGGTCCACGATGCCGCAGTCGATTCTGACTCGCTGCTTTTTCCAGACCTTGCCGTCGAACACTTGGAACGGCGGCGTAATGCGTTTCGCTTTGTGCGCTCTCACCTTAACGGCCTCTTCGCCATCGTTACACCCTTGAGCATCAGAGCCTGTTCCTTTGCCGCAACCATCAGGGCGTCATAACCGCACTCCGGGTCGTTCAGGAGTCTTGCAAAGTCGTCCTTGTGGAGTTTGGACATGTCACGTAACGCTCTGATCTCCGCTGCCGTGTGTTTGTTGTCGGTCGGTTCCTGCGGTTCAGGAGTTTCGAGAGTTTGCTGGGTTTGCGACGGTTCGTAGTATTGCCTGGCTTGCTGACCTATCCGAAGAAGTTCACTTTTCGGAACGAAGAACCGTTTGCCGAGTTTATGAGCTTTCATCTCACCCGACTTGATTAATTCGCTGACAAATGTGACGGACACTCCCCATAATGCTGCGCATTCAGTCGGTCGGTATACTTCGTCTCCAAATAACGGATGTTTCATTACTCAAGGCTACATCTGATCCGAAATACGTCAATCGTGGCCGCACCGTCGTGACCGATCTTGATCGTTGATTGACTTTTTTCGCAATCGTAGGACGATTAACGACATGACTTATACAGAAGTAATAAGCTGGACACGGTACGGACTCGTGATCCCGCTCGACATCTTATCCAGTGAACCCATGGACAACTGGTGCTGGGCAAAGTACAAGAAATGCAGACCTACCGACGATCCCTTCATCATACGAATCTGGTACGACCGTTATCCGGGTTGTAATTGGGCCTTGATGCCGACCAAATGTCTCGTTTTAGACGCCGATATGAAGGACGGAAAAGACGGAGTCGCCTCCATCGAGGCGGCTGGTGGTCTTCCTCGTACCATGAAAATCGGCACACCATCTGGCGGATTCCATTATTATCTGGCGTTCGACTCGTCGGTACCCTTTATCACGCACAACAAGTTCTTGCGTGGAGTCGATGTCAGGTACGGACGAGGCGGATATGTCGTTATTCCAGGTTCCATCAAGCCCAATGGAGTATACGAAGTCCTCATAAGCCAAGATTCGCTCGATGATGGTCTACTGGCTCCTATTCCGACCTGGATTAAGGACAAGATAACTTTAATACTGGCGGAAAGAGAGCGGAAAGCAGCCCTTGATGCACCTGGAAAGGCGAAGCGGAAAGCCAAGAAGAAAGCGAGGAGGAAAGCCGAACGAGAACGTCAAAAACAGGAACGACAGTTTTCTACTTCTTCTTCAATCCAATCCATCACACACATCACTATACCCAAATGTAACACATTGTCTCCCTTCGAACAGTCCAACTTACAGGTAAGAGCTAAGTGGGAAGGGATACGAAATCGAGTTCGTTTCATGTTCTTTAGGAAGAAGGTTAATTGTAATATATGGAACCATATTCCGGTCGAGACCATGAAGGACCGATCCCAAAGCGGCTTCGAGTACCAGCTTGCGATGCGGTGGTGTAATGTCGGTGCGACTGACAAGGAAATCAAGACCGCATACCGTTATTGGTGTATGAAACACAAGCTTCCGATAAAACCACGATTCCATTTGAGCGTGCTGGAGGCAGCAAGGAATGCCACTGACGCATATGTCGCTGCATACGAACTGAGCCATCCACCCGGAGTGAAGCACGGGACCACGACGAAGATGATTCTGGACGCAATCCAAACCGGGTCCACGACACGCAAGGCCATTGTGTCGAAAACAGGAATCACCACCAACACGGTAGGAGTGCAACTATCACGGTTGATCAAGTCA
>Ga0207040_1265_pt2 | contig 12858 bp, 11 predicted proteins | sample Alteio_BWMinCont_72_FD_153279 | JGI IMG/M metagenome (GOLD analysis project Ga0207040, IMG submission 153279) | Enriched cells from forest soil in Barre Woods Harvard Forest LTER site, Petersham, Massachusetts, United States -... | ecosystem: Environmental > Terrestrial > Soil > Temperate forest >... | reverse complement strand
AATCACACCCGCAGGTTTGGTCACCACTCTGGCGGGGAGCAAAAGCGACATCTCAGGCGCGACGGACGGAGCCACCACCAACGCCCGGTTTCTCCAACCCTCCGGGGTCGCGGTGGACAAAACGGGCAATATTTATGTGGCGGACACCGGCAATAGATTGATCCGGATGGTGACGCCCGCGGGAGTTGTCGTCACTTTGGCAGGTTCGTCGGGGCCTCCGGGCAGCACGGACGGAACCCAGGCCCGATTCAACGGGCCTCTTGGCATCGCGGTGGACAGCGCGGGTAATCTTTATGTGGCGGACTCCGGGAATTCCCTCATTCGCAAGGCCTTTCCTCCGGGAACCGGCGCCGCTCCGAGTTTGCCAGGTCCGCTGGCGGACCAAACCGCGACCGAGGGGACCACCATCGTGATCGGGGCGAATGTGGCCGGTTCCACTCCGATTAGTTTTCAGTGGCAATTTGGAGACGTCAACCTCGCCGGAGCGAACAGTTCGACTTTGACCCTGACCAACGTCTCTCCGGCTCAAGCGGGACAGTATCGGCTAGTCGCGACCAATTATTTTGGCACCGCCACAAGTTCAAACGCGATTCTGACCGTCGTCCCGGTGGCGTCCGGAGTAATTATCAACCTGTCGCGGGTGCAACAAACCTTTAGTTTTGCCATTCCGACCGTGACGGGTAAATCTTACACCCTGGAATACACGGACTCGTTGTCGAATCCGGTCTGGACGCAGCTTCAGACGGTGGTGGGAAATGGCGCGGTGGCCACCCTGACGGACCTGGGCGCCTCCTTCCCCACCCGGTATTACCGCGTCCTGATACATTAGCCAAGCAGTCCGGAGAATGCTTTGTGAAGATCCTTTCCATCATTGGTTACCTCGGCATGGTGGGGGCGTTGCTCGGCTTGCTGCTGACGCGAAAACTTTTTTCATTATCCCCGCTTGTCATTCTCTTGCAGGTGGCGGCATTGCTTCTGTTTATCTGGGCAAGGGTGACATTCGGCCGGCGCAGTTATCATGTGGTCGCGGACCCGACTGCCGGAGGCCTGGTGACTGGCGGGCCCTACCGCCATATCCGGCATCCGATTTACGCCGCGATGTGCCTCTTCACTTTGGCTGGCGTGGCAGGTCACTGGTCTTGGAGTGCGGGTTTGTGCGGTGGACTGGCCGTGGCCGGCGCCGTCACGCGAATCTTTTGCGAGGAAACTTTGGTCGCGTCGCGCTATCCCGAGTACGCGCGATACGCGGCCACAACCTGGCGAATGATCCCGCATGTGTTTTAAGGACGACTGCGGTTCCGGAGCCGGTCCTAAATCATATATTCCATCATCGGCGGCGGTTCAGCCGCCGGATGGCTTATCGGCTGGTCCAAAAGGGCCTCGGTCGTCCGGCGCGCCTGCCCGCGCAACTCGGGCACGGCGGTGGTTTCCCAGAGCGTGCCGCGCAGCAGGGGTCCAAGCGCGAAGAGGACGCCCGAGCGCCGGCCGTCGCCTCCAATGATGGCATGCCCGCCGTCCACCCGCGCCCCCATGTCCATGTCATCGGGGGCAATCAGGCCGCGGCGGAGGAGGTTTTGCAGCAGCACGGAGCTCGTCGCGGTGAACTTGGGATTGGGGCCGGTGGCGTTGATGACGAGGTCGCCCGCCAGGGATTTGCCGCCGCTGAGATGCGCGCGTACTTGATTGCCGTCGGCTTGCACACTTTCGATGCGCGCCGCATGGACGCGCAACTGCCCGGTCAGTTGCGCGGTGGTTAGTTGCGCGTAAATCTCCGGCGCGACGCGGTGGCGGAGCACGTTCCAGCGGGCGGCGTGCTTCCGCGTGAATTCCAGCCGCTCTTTGCGGGTGAACTGCTGCCAGACCCGCTGGGTGTGCGGGCGCATCTTGTCCACGATGATCGCTGGATTGGCCCCGAGGTCCCGCAGCCGCGCGCAGTGCCTCTCCGTTAACGCCAGCAGTTTTTTCAATCCGAGTTCCGCGAGGTCCAGCCCCGGTGGTGGGAACTCGGGATATTCGATGCCGCGAAAGTGGGAGTGGGGCAGCCAGCCCTGCCGCGACACGGCATGCATCACGCCCTGCCAACCCATCGAACGAAGGGTGATGACCGCGTCCAGCGTAGTCAAACCGGCGCCGAGCAACAGAACCGTTCCTCCCGAGGCGGGAAGGCGGTTCTCCCAACTCAGCCAGGGATTGCCGATCCAAGCCGGGTGATCCCGGAGTTCGGCGCTGCCGGGAGGCCCGGCCGGCGATTCGTTCCCGGTCGCCAGCAAGATACGGCCCGCCTCCACGTGTCCGCCGTCCGCCAGTTGAATCCTGGCGCCACCCTCGTGCGTCCGCACATCCACCGCCGTGCCCTCGATGAAAGTCGTCCGAACGAGGACGAATTCGGCCGGGGACTGCAAATGGTGCTGCATCAAGCCTCGCAGGTAATCGCCATAGATCATGCGAGGGATGAACCGCTCGCGCAGTTCGAGGTCGGGCGCGGTGTCGTATTCCGAGCGCGTGCGCAGCCATTGCGCGAAGTGGTCCGGGAGATCCGGAAACGCGGACATGTTTCGCGCCGCCACATTGAGGAGATGCTCCATCCGCCGGGTGCCGTACGCCAGACCCCGCCCCATCGGACGGCCCTGATTGATGATGGTGAGATCGAGCGGTTGCCGGCTAAGGCGCGCCAGATTAACGGCGGTCATCACGCCGCTGAAACCGCCGCCAATAATGGCAATTCTTTGTGGAGGCAGGGTCATCATCTTAGATTGTTCAGCACCCGCGGCGTCTGGAGGCCGGCCAAGCTTTGAAATATTATCCCGCAGAGTCGGCAGTGGCGAGACGAAATCGGGGTCGAGGTCCTGTTTGGAATCTGCCGCCCTTGATTCCCGGGCCAGCCAGAATTCTCGCGAAACCATTCGTTTTTCGTCGTGTTCCGGAATCGAAACAGAACCTCGCAAAAATGAGAAAATACGGATTCGCAACAATGAGAAATCAGATAAGGCGCAATAAACAAGGCACGCCGAGCGGTTCGAGATCAAGAGTTCATCGCGGCACGGATCGTGCTTTTTGCAATCTCAATCTGTGAAAACCAACCGAGCCCGGCTTCTATTATCGCTGCTCTGCGTCTCGTTCTTGACCTGCCATGCGCAGTCTCCTCCGCCTAATCAATGGATTTGGCGCAACCCGTTGCCTGCGGGGAACAACCTTTCCGCCGCAGCTTATGGCGGCAACCAGTTCGTGGCGGTGGGTTTCGGCGGCTCGATCCTGACCTCGCCGGACGGTTCGTCCTGGACCAGCCGGGCTTCGGGAACGTCCACCTTCCTTTCCGCCGCCGTTTATGGGCAAAACCAATTTGTGGTTGTGGGAGGCGATGGCAATCAAAGGCTCGTGATCCTGACCTCGCCGGATGGCGCCACTTGGACCAGCCAGCTCTCGGGAACGGGCGACCAACTCGTGGGTGTCGCTTATGGCAACAATCAGTTCGTGGCGGTTTCCGTCGGACGCGAACTTTTGACCTCACCGGACGGGCGCGTCTGGACCAGCCAGGTCTCGCCCGGCACAAACGGTTTGTTCGCTGTCGCCTTCGGTGGCAACCAGTTTGTCGCCTTGGGCACCACCGCTGCAAACAGCAGCACCGTCTTCACCTCGCCTGACGGCGTCTCTTGGACGAGCCGCGGTGTCATCGCGGCCAATCCGCTTTCCTCTCTCGGCTACGGGGCGGGCCAATTTGTGGCGGTGGGCTCGGGTGGACTGGTTCTGACCTCGCCCGACGGCGTCGCTTGGACCAGCCGTGCCACTGGAAGTTCGGCCGGTCTCGTGGCGGTCGCTTATGGCAACAACCAGTTTGTCGCGGTGGGAGGTGGCGGAGCGGTTTTGACCTCCCCGGATGCGGTGAGTTGGACCAGCCGCGCCACAGGTACCTTGAACGACCTCTCCGCTATCGCCTGCGCACCCGGCGAGTTCCTGGCCGTGGGAGGAGTCGGCGTCCTTCTCACTTCACCGGATGCCATCACTTGGACGAATCACACTTCGGGACCGCAGGATCTGCTCTATGCGGTCACTTACGGGGGGGGGCCAGTATGTCGCGGTGGGAGACCTTGGCGCGATTCTCACCTCACCGGACGGCGCGGTTTGGTCGCGCCAAGTCTCGGGAACCACCAACGCATTGAACGCATTGGCTTATGGAAACGGCGGGTTTGTGGCGGTGGGAACAGAGGATTTGGGGCTGCCCGCGCCCCCGCGCCCTGGGGCCACCAATTCCACTCCACCCATCCCACCAAAGCCCGAGAGCGTGATCCTGACCTCCGGCGACGGCGTCACTTGGACGTCCCAAAACCCGGGCGTCGCCGCCCTAAACGGGATTACTTATGCGAACGGTCAATTTGTGGCGGTCGGCGGCTTTGATCCTTCGACGACCAACGCCGCCATTCTGACCTCACCGGACGGCGTCAACTGGACCCACCGAGTCTCGGGCACAGACTATGATTTCTCCGCCGTCGCTTATGGAACCAATGGATTCGTGGCGGTGGGGGCGGACAATGCCGTGGCGACCTCGTCGGACGGGGCGGTTTGGAGTAGTCGCCAGATCGAGTTCAGGACGGGGAACTTCTTCGATTTCTCCGGACTTGCTTATGGGGCCAACCTTTTTGTGGGAATGCCGGCGGGCGCCCCGGCCGCAATTCTCACCTCACCGGAGGGCGTCAACTGGATGGAAAATCTTTACGGAGTGTCGGACGGATACCTGAATGGAATCGTTTACGGACACGGCCAATTCGTCGTCGTTGGACAATTTGGCACGATCCTGAGCTCCTCCGACGGCCTCAGTTGGACCACCAACGCGAGCGGGACGTTTGACTATCTGAACGGCGTCGCCAGTGGCGACAACGGGTTTGTGGCGGTGGGGAAGGGCGGCGCGATCTTGCAATCGAGCGCCGGAGCTATGCGGCCCACTCTGCTCTCGAGCGGCCTCGGCCGGTTTACGCTCAGCGGCCCGCCTCGAGCCCGGTTCTCGGTCCAAGTCTCGACGAACCTGGCGCGGTGGGTCAACCTGACCAACATCATTCCGACCGGCCCGGTCGCGACGTTTGTCGATCCCGCCGCAACCACGGGTTCGCAGCGCTTCTACCGCGTATTGATCCCGTAGCCCGGCGGGTTGTTGAACCACCGCCGATTACAGGCTGTTCCGCCGGTCGTTCTGCTATTCTCCTGACAATCGACCTTGTTCGCGTTATTTCGACCTCTTGCGACTTCTTACGATTTCCCGCAAGCTCGCACGAGCTCCTGATTTTTCGGCTTCCGGCGGAATATTGACAGACCGCGCTTCCCATATCACCCTCTTCTCATGTGTCACCTTGAAATTCAGTCCCGCCCTTCGCTCAGGGCGTCCGCCCGCGTTGGTCGAATCAAAAACGCCCGGTCGGTCGCATTGACCGTGTTGATCCTGACCGGTCTTCTCGCGCGGGCGGATTGGCCGGAGTTTCGCGGGCCTGCCGGCGACGGCCACGCTCCGGATTCGAACGGGACAAAGAGCATCGGCCTCCCTTTGCACTGGAGCGAAACCAACAATGGCACGTGGAAAACGGAGATTCCTAACCGCGGTTGGTCCACGCCGGTGGTGATGGGCGGCCAGGTCTGGCTGACCACGGCAACGGAGGACGGCCATGATTTCTTTGCCGTGGGCGTGGATCAAAAAACCGGGAAAATTCTTTTCAACGAAAAGGTCTTTCACACCGAGGCCCCCGAGCCGCTGGGAAACGGGGCTTCGATGAATTGTTACGCCACCCCCTCGCCGGTGATCGAGCCGGGCCGCGTCTATGTCCACTTCGGCAGCTTCGGGACGGCCTGTCTGGACACGGCGACCGGCAAAGTTCTATGGAAACGGTCTGATCTGCGTTGCCGTCATTATCGGGGCCCGTCGTCGTCGCCGGTATTATTCGAGAACCTTTTGATTCTCACTTTTGACGGGGCGGACCTGCATTACCTCGCGGCGCTGGACAAAAAAACCGGGGAGACCGTTTGGAAAACCGACCGCTCAGTGGCTTGGAACGATGAAAATGTCCCCGGCCAGATGGCCCGAGACGGAGACCAGCGCAAAGCCCACGGAACACCGTTGATCGTGACTTCGGACGGTAAAACCCAACTTCTCAGCGCCGGGGCGAAAGCGGCTTACGGATACGACCCGAAAACCGGACGCGAGATCTGGATGGTTCAATATCCGGATTTTTCCTCCGCCCCCAGACCGGTGTTCGACCACGGCCTCGCCTTCTTCGTTACCGGCCTGACAAAACGGGAAATGTGGGCGGTCAAAACAGACGGACACGGTGACGTCAGCGACACGGCGGTGGTCTGGAAGTCCAAGAATCACATCGGCGTCTATGGGTCTCCGCTTTTGGTGGATGGCCTGATTTATACCCCGGCGGCGGAGAGTTTCGTGACTTGTCTTGAAGCCGGCACCGGCGAAACGGTCTGGTCCGAACGAGTCGGAGGCAAATACGCGGCTTCGCCGGTTTACGCGGACGGGCGCCTGTATTTCTTTGATGAGCAGGGCGTGACCATGGTGCTGAAACCGGGCCGCGCTTTGGAAATCTTGGCGGCGAACAAGCTTGACGACGGCTTCATGGCCTCGCCAGCCGTCTCGGGTCACGCGTTCTATTTAAGAACCAGGACCCATCTCTATCGAATTGAATCCCCGGCGTCCTAACGTTCAGATGAAGTTCATCCGCTTCGCGGGCCACGGGAAACTTTTCGGCAGTGGACTCGCCGCCCTGGTGTTCCTTGCCTTCGGTGGGACCTCAAGGGCCTCGTCCGGGGGACTGGAAGTCACTTCCATTCGCGGGATTGATTACATTTCCCTCTCCGATTGGAGCCTGCATCACCGGTATGAGATTCATAAAAGCAGGGCGGGGGAGGGGGTTGAGTTGGTGCGTGAGAGGTCGCGTCTTGTTTTTGAGAAAGATTCCAATTTTGGCTCGATCAACGGGGTGAACGTCGTCCTCTCCTGGCCGGTCGCCTCGCGAAACGGTTCTTCCTTCATCGCGGCCTTGGATGCTCGCACGATTCTGGACCCGATTGCTTTCCCGATAAATTCCGCCGCCCGGCGGATCACGACGGTATGTCTCGATGCCGGGCACGGAGGCAAAGACCCCGGCACCCAATCGGGTCCGACGCAAGAGAAGCGTTTGACGCTTCTGCTGGCCCAGGATGTCGCCCGCGAACTTCAAGGCCTGGGGTTGAAAGTGATCCAAACCCGGACCCGGGATAAATTCGTTGAGAAGACGGATCGGGCGGAAACGGCCAACCGCAAGAGCGCCGGTCTCTTCGTTAGTTTTCATCTCAACTCGGCGGCGGATTCCGCGGTTAGCGGAATCGAGACCTATTGTTTAACTCCGCCGGGAGCCATCTCCTCCAATTCCCAAGACGAAGGATCATCCTCCGTGTTCGCGGCGGGAAACGGACAAGACCGCCAGAACATGCTTTTGGCCTACCATATCCAGCATGCGTTGGTGCATGAGTTGCGGGTTCCCGACCGCGGCATTCATCTGGCGCGATTCGCCGTGCTCAAACCGCTGATCATGCCGGGTGTGCTTGTCGAAGCGGGCTTCATGTCCAACCCGAACGAGTCCAAGCGCCTTTCCGACCCCCAATACCGAAAAAGAGTCGCGCGGGCGGTCTCGGATGGAATCGAAGGTTTCTGCCGCGCTGTCGAGGCGCGCGGATTTGCCTCGAATCATGAAATCCGGGAATAGCCTGCCGATTGGCATCTTTGACTCCGGGATCGGCGGCCTCACGGTGGTTCAACAGGTGCGGCGCATTCTTCCCGGCGAAGATTTGATTTATCTCGGCGACACCGCCCGCGTCCCATACGGGACGAAATCCCCTGAAACGGTCGTGCGCTTTGCCTGCGAGGACGCGCAGTTTCTCGCCAACGAAGGGGTGAAGGCGATCGTGGTGGCTTGCAATACGGCTTCCGCGTGGGCGTTGGCGGCGATGGAACGAAGTTTTTCCGTTCCGGTCTTCGGGGTTATCCTCCCGGGGGTTCGGCTGGCTTTGCAAAAAACCCGCAACCACCGGATCGGAGTAATTGGCACCAACGCCACCATTCGGAGCCAGGCCTACACAAAAGGGTTGCATGCCCGCAACGACGAGGCCCGGGTGTTTGCCCGCGCATGCCCGTTGCTGGTGCCGCTGGTCGAGGAGGGGTGGCTCAGTCATGCCGTGACAGATTCCGTTCTCCACGTTTACCTCGATCCGCTTCTCACCCGGCGAATCGACACCCTGGTCCTGGGCTGCACGCATTATCCGCTGTTGAAACCGGCGATGCGCAAAGTGGTCGGAAAAGGGGTGGCCTTGATTGATTCCGCCGAGAGTTGCGCCCATTTCGTGCGGGACCGCCTCGAAACGATTGGACTCCTCGCCGCCCGGCGCCGCCGGCCCTCGTTCATTAAACCATTCCTGACCGATGAAACGCTTCGATTTGAAGAATTGGCCGGACGCTTTTTAGATTTTCCCATGGAGCCCGCTCAGAAAGTGAATTTGCCGTCTTTCTCGACTCGCTAGGTTCCAAAGCGCGACTCAGAAAAACCACGTTGCGCCGGCCGCCGACATCTTGAAATCACACCATCACTAACTGCTGGGGCGCCAGTCCGCCACGCCCCTCGAGAGCCCATTTTTCCGAACATGTCTGTCCTGAAGCAGGACAGTGAGCGTGGAAGATCCGCACGGCGACTCGCCCAATCTCGAGAGCGAGATTTGCGGCGCGGGCGGCGGAGGTCCTGATTTTGGCGGTGACGCGAGAGAATCGCGGAGGAAGGTTTCTCAAAAATGGGGGACGGCACGGATCATGCTTAAGCCAAAGAAGTTCTTACTGGCTCACGGATGACCGAAAGAACAATTTGCATGAAACACTCTGATCAATTTGGTTTTGAATCGAAATCGCGCCTGGATGGATCCTCGGCGCCACGTCCTCAAATTCTCGTTCTTGACGATGATAAAACCCTCGCGTGGATGTTGTTTGAACTCCTTCGCCTGATGGGCTATGACGCGACCGTCTTCATTTCGCCTCACGAAGCGTTGGACGCGACTGAACGACGCAGTTTTGACGCGATTGTTTGTGACTACCACATGCCGGTGATGAACGGGCGCGAGTTCTATCAGCAGGTGGCCGCGCGGCGTCCTGAACTCGCGAGGCGCATGGTCTTCCTGACCGGGGATATGTCCGACGATGGGACTCTCGAATTCCTCGAATCAAACGCCAATCAGCACCTGTTCAAGCCATTTCAAATGGTGGAGCTTCAAAACGTGCTGAACCATTGTCTCGCCCACGATTTTGGACGGGTCATTGCGAACGCCGCCTGAAAGAACGGATCGGCACGGAAGCATTGAAGTCCAAAGCGCCTGCCATTCGGCGGACCAGGAAGCGAGATCTCTGATTGGCCGCCTGCGTTTCTCCTCGAAATACTTTCCGCCTCGAGGAACCTCGGAGGTTGGCGACCAATTCCTTCGCCGGTCCGACGCGAGTACTTTCCACCTCCGATCTTTTCAATCGGCACTCGGCAATCAGCAATCCACCTCACGCCCGTTCCATATACTTGCCCGTGCGGGTGTCGATCTTGATCTTCTCTCCGGTCTTGATGAAGAGCGGGGCTTGCACGATTATGCCGGTTTCCAGAGTCACCGGCTTTTGGACGTTGTTCGCCGAGTCGCCCCGGATGCCATCGGGCGCGTCCGTAACCTTGAGCACCACACTCGAAGGAAGCTGAATCTCCACCGGTTTGTCCGAGACGAACGTCATCGTCACCGAGGCGTTCTCGACCAGAAAATCTTTGGCTGACCCGACGATTTCCGGGGTTACCGTGACCGTGTCGTAGGTGTCCGGATTTGAGAAAACGTAATCGTCGCCGTCCTTGTAGCTGTAATCCATTTTGTAGGTCGTGAGGGGTACCACTTCGATTTTTTCGGTTGAACTGAAGCGGACATCGGAGGATTTGCCGGTGCGGATGCTGCGAATCGTGGCCTGGACGAAGGCGCGGAGATTGCCGGGAGTGCGATGCTGGCTGTCAAGGACGATGGCGACGTCGCCATTGTAACTGATGGCCATTCCCTTGCGAAGATCATTTGCTGTTGCCATAACTTTCGATACGAATTGCGCGCCGCCGAACCGGTTCAAGTTCAGCGGAGGGTGGAAGTTAGCCGATCACCCATCGATTGCAAGCCTTCATTTGCAGCCGGGTCCGCGCCCGAAATTAGCGCCCGGGACGGCTGGAAAACTACTGGAAATATTCGACTCATCCGCTAGCTTGTCCTTGTTTTGAAGAACTTTTTCCATTGAGAGCCGGAGGATGAGCTTGAATCCGCCGGAGCGCGTCAACATTTTGGGAGTCGGATTGAGCGCGATCAATCTGGACCTCGCCCTCGCGGCGGTCGCAGGGGCGCTTGAACGCAAATCGAAAGGGTACGTGTGCGTCACCGGAGTGCACGGGGTCATGGAGGCTCAGCAAGACGAACAATTTCGCGCCATCTTAAACCGGTCGTTTCTCAACACTCCCGATGGGATGCCGATGGTCTGGATTGGCAAATTGAGCGGGCGCGGGCACATGAACCGGGTTTACGGGCCGGATTTGATGAATCTGGTCTGCGAATTCACCCGTACCCGCGGATATTCTCATTTCCTGTATGGCGGAGGCGAAGGCGTGGCTCAAGAATTGGGGAGGCGGCTGGAAAAGCAATTCCCGGGCATTCAAATCGCTGGCAGTTATACCCCCCCCTTTCGCGCGTTGTCGTCGCCGGAAGAGGCGGAAATGCTGAGAATCATCAACGAAAGCAAACCAGACATCGTCTGGGTGGGATTGAGCACGCCGAAGCAGGAAAAATTCATGGCGCGCTACCAGGAGGCGCTACAGGCGACCCTTCTCTTCGGGGTGGGCGCCGCCTTCGATTTTCACGCGGGGAAAGTTCGACAGGCGCCCCGCTGGATCCAAAGAAGCGGTCTGGAATGGTTGTTTCGCCTCGGATGTGAACCCCGGCGCCTGTGGCGGCGCTATTTGCGCAACAATCCGCGCTTTGTTTACCGGGTTTTTTGCCAGTGGATTGGACTGAAGAAATATGTTCTTGAGCAATAATGCGCGTCACCTTAAGCTCCCTGAAAATCAATTCTTGAGTCTGCCAATGGATTTTTGTTGGACAGACCAGGGAAGTTTTTCTTGCGCTGAACCTAAGGTTCGCGCCCTTTTGGTCCGATTTGAAACACTATGAATAATGACAAGATTGTCGTTTGCGGCGCCGGCGGGTTTATTGGCGGTCATTTGGTCGCGGACCTGCTTCGGCAGGGGCACAAGGGGATCCGGGCCGTGGATGTCAAACCCTTCAACGGTTGGTATCAGGTTTCACCGAAAGTCGAGAATCTACGGCTCGATTTGCAAGACAAAGACGCTTGTGACAAGGCCCTAAAAGGAGCCCGCATTGTTTATAATCTCGCGGCGGACATGGGCGGAATGGGATTCATCGAAAACAACCGCGCCCTTTGCATGCTGTCGGTCCTGATCAACACCCACTTGTGCATGGCGGCGCGAAAACATCGGGTCGAACGCTATTTTTACGCCTCTTCCGCCTGCGTCTATGCCGCGGACAAACAAACTTCGCCGGATGTGGTCGCCTTGAAGGAGAGCGACGCCTATCCCGCCATGCCGGAGGACGGCTATGGCTGGGAAAAACTGTTCAGCGAGCGGATGTGCCGGCATTTCCGGGAGGATTTCGGACTGCTCACCCGCGTCGCCCGCTACCATAATGTTTATGGACCATTAGGCACCTACGACGGCGGGCGTGAGAAGGCCCCCGCCGCCATCTGCCGCAAAGTGATCCAAGCCAAATTGTCAGGAAAACACGAAATAGAAATTTGGGGCGACGGCCAGCAAACCCGCAGCTTCATGTACATCGACGATTGTCTCAGAGGGAGCCAGGCCATTCTTGCAAGCGACATTCTCGAACCGATAAATTTGGGGAGCAACGAACTCGTCACCATCAATGGCCTGGTCGATATCGTCGAACAGATCGCCGGGCTTAAATTGAAGCGGCGCTACAATTTGAAAGCTCCCAAGGGGGTCAACGGACGAAACAGCGACAATACCCTAATCCAGAAACACCTTGGCTGGCAGCCCGGGGTCCGTCTCCGCGACGGGTTGGAGAAAACCTACGCTTGGATTTTCGATCAGATGGCCGGCAAGAATAATCACAAAACTGCTGCTTCCCCGGTCCAAGCCCCCAAGCCTTCCGCGAAAGCAAAACCTTCCAAGACAGTTCCGAAACGCGCCGTCGCGAAGGCTGGTCGGAAATAGCGGGTTGACAGCGCGAACCGTTCTGCGATAAGGCTGAAATTCCCGCGCTCACCACGGCGCGAGCGGCGGACGAATCCAAAGAGCGCGACTGGGCGAGTGTTACGCGCCTGACGGGCACACGCCCGCTGGCCACCCAGTCGCGCTCTTTAGATTCGTTCGCCGGTGGAGAACCGGCGGCTTTGCTTCGGCTTGCATCCGATTCCGCTTATGCGAATAGCAGCTTGCTTGCCAGACCCGCCCCTGAACCCCCTCATCCTCTCACTTCGACCTAAACTTCGTCAAGACAACATCCTGCGTTGCACAACCAAGCTCGCCGGCGAGGGTTGGCCCGCTCGGAACGGACGGTTTTGTCTGAGCCGTTTTGAACTCTCTGCCCGGTTTTGCCCACTTCGAGATGGCGCGAGCCGCACTCGGCGCGCCCGCCACGGCGTGACCGGCGCCGCGAAATGGTCCGGGTTTGTCCTCATCAAAACCTTAATTTCGCGAGAGGTCTTCGGGCGCCTCGCTCAAGAGCCGGTAAAGCGGCCCCATCTCTTGGAGG
>Ga0207040_1278_pt1 | contig 12908 bp, 9 predicted proteins | sample Alteio_BWMinCont_72_FD_153279 | JGI IMG/M metagenome (GOLD analysis project Ga0207040, IMG submission 153279) | Enriched cells from forest soil in Barre Woods Harvard Forest LTER site, Petersham, Massachusetts, United States -... | ecosystem: Environmental > Terrestrial > Soil > Temperate forest >... | reverse complement strand
ATCAAACCCAAAGGAGGGGATGAGACGGCCCGATTCAACCGCAATTTGGATTTCAGGTCTCCGCTGTATGAAGGCTATATCGCGGCCGAGATCTATCCCACGGTTTTGCTGGAAGACGATGATCCATCAGACGTTCAAGGCCGGTTGAGGCCCTACGGCTTAATTGGCGTAGGCGTTTTTCACTTCAACCCCCAAGGTTCGTATACCGATCCCAATACGGGACTCACCAATTGGGTCGACCTGCGCCCGCTGCATACCGAAGGCGAAGGATTCCCGGAATATCCCAACAGAAAAGAATATTCACTGACTCAAATCAATATCCCGATGGGAGTTGGGGTGAAATATTACTTCAGCCAAAACGTAAATCTCTCCTTTGAGATCGTTCACCGGAAGACATTCACCGATTACATCGACGACGTAAGCACTACCTATATCGATCCCAGTTTGTTCTTTAAGTATCTTTCACCTTCTCAGGCAGCGATCGCGGCAAACATTTATAACAAGAGCCCGCTGCGCAATACCCCGGGAAGTGGTTACCAGGTGGGCGACAAGCGAGGCGACCCGACGCAGAAAGACGCTTACTTTACAGCAGGCTTCAAGTTGTCCATCCGGATCAACAATGGCAATGAATGGGATAATTCCACCCGTTGTCCGTTGTTGAGGTTCTAGGAGGACCGAATAAAGCATTCGTTGATCCGTACCCTATTTTTTTAGAAAACTGACGTTAATCCATACCATGACGAAAACTGTACCCGCATTCCCTGCTGGATTCCGATCATTTTGTCTCCTGGCCTTTTCTTGCGCCTTGTTGTGCGCGAGCCAGGGGTCCATGGCTTTCACCACGCTCCCCAGGTCAAAGCCGTTTAGCTGCAGTATCCAGTTGTACAAAGTGCAGAATTCGAAGAAACACAAATTGCGTCTGTATTCTGAGCCCGACCGCCAGGCGTTGCTCTTCAGTGCATCAGGGAGCCGTTCGGAAGGAAAAACTTACCAACTTTTCGTTTTTGACATGGATGGCAGGCTTGTAACCGAAGCCCATATCCGCAACAGCCAAACGACTGCCCTGAATAACATTTCGTCGGGAAATTATTGGTTTGAGGTATATCTGGCCGATGAAGAGGTGGAGAATGGCCAGCTGATGGTAAAGTGAATTAATCAGCAACCGCAAAATACATTCAACGAACAACCAATAAGCAGCAGGGAAATTGGTAAAATCCGAATATCCGAAGGTTTAATAAACCTGATCCGTTCCCTATATTTAGGTACCCTATACGATTTTATTGATCACTCCCTGCACATGCTTATTGGTTTCGAAAATTTTCTGGTTCTCCCAGTATCCTTAGTAGCCGGCGATGAGTAGTTGCCGGCTATTTGTATTCAGCTCCATTTCCCTCATCGGAATCCGTGGCATCCTTTAAAAGGAATATATTTTCTGCTTCATTCCAGTCGTTGATCCGTTCATACCCCGTCTCATTGAGGTTGTGGGGGGAAGTGAATAGATAGGGCTTGCCTTTGAAGTGCTTCAGATGACGGGTGTGATCATCTATCATAAAGTCGCCGGAAATGGCTCTTTTGTCCCCACAAAGGATCAACTGCTTCCAGGTGAGGAAAGGGAAATGCTCGCCCAGCCATTCTAATTTGTCTTTAAGGGAATTCGGGAACTCGGTCGCGGCAGATGCGATATATATTTCATAGCTGTCGTTCAACTTTAGGACCGCTTCGATGCTGTTTTTGATGACCGGCAGGTGACGGAAAAAACCGGGAGAAAGCAGTCGCTTCATGACCAATTCCTGGTGTTGCGATGGGAAGCCTTTTACCCAGGAACCGCCTAGCATGGCTCCGAAATCGATCGGCAGACCATAGGTCTTGCTGTACCAGTCGATCATTTCGCTCATTGGGTCAGCGATCACCTCGTCCATATCTATGATGATGCGTTTCATGCGGTCAGCTTAGGCCAGACGCCAAAAACTTGCCGGTATAGCTTTCTTTGTTCAGGACTAACTGCTCCGGCAAGCCTTCAAACAAGATTCTGCCGCCATCATCCCCGCCTTCGGGGCCCAAATCAATGATGTGGTCGGCGACTTTGATGACATCCAAGTTATGTTCAATCACCAGGACCGTATTCCCCCGATCCACTAGTTTGTTCAATACTTCCAGCAGATGGCGAATGTCCTCGAAATGCAGGCCGGTCGTAGGTTCATCCAGGATATAAAAGGTGCGGCCCGTATCTTTCTTGGACAGCTCGGTGCCCAGCTTTACCCGCTGAGCCTCGCCCCCGCTTAAGGTTACCGCGGACTGGCCCAGAGTGATATAGCCCATGCCCACCTCCTTGAGCACTTTTATTTTGCGGTAGAGAAAGGGAACGTTTTGAAAAAATTCCACGGCTTCGTCGACGGTCATATCCAGGACATCACTGATGGATTGACCATGGTAGCGGATCTCCAGGGTTTCCCGGTTATATCGCTTCCCGTTGCACTTTTCACAGTGGACGTAGACATCCGGCAGAAAATTCATTTCAATCACCCGCATCCCTCCGCCTTCACAAAGGTCGCAGCGTCCGCTTTTCACATTGAAGGAAAATCGTCCCGGTGCATAGCCCCTGATTTTGGACTCGGGCACTGAGGCAAACAAGGTACGGATATCCGTAAAAAACCCGCAGTAGGTTGCCGGATTGCTCCTCGGCGTTCGTCCGATCGGCGACTGGTCGATCTCAATGACCTTATCGATGAATTCCAAACCTTTGACCGACTTATATTCCAGCGCGGTCATCCGCGATCCGTAAGCGTGTTTACTGAGCACGGGGTACAGGGTATCATTGATCAAAGTCGATTTTCCGCTTCCGCTCACGCCGGTAACAACAATAAATTTTCCCAGTGGAAACTTGACGTTCACCGATTTCAGGTTATTGCCCTTCGCTCCATTCAGCTCCAGCACTTTTCCATTCCCTTTCCTCCTCTCCTTCGGCACGGCAATCTCCAGTCTGCCGTTCAGGTAGGAAGACGTGAGGGTATCTAACCTAAGCAATTCTTCCGGATCTCCCTGAGCCACTATGTATCCGCCCTGGGCTCCGGCCCTGGGGCCAATGTCAATCAGGTGGTCGGCGGCTAGCATAATGTCTTTGTCGTGCTCAACTACCAGTACACTGTTTCCGATATCGCGAAGGTTTTGCAATGCGGCAATCAGCTGGTGATTATCCCGCTGATGAAGGCCGATGCTGGGTTCGTCCAGAATATAAGTAATCCCCTGGAGACGCGAACCGATCTGGGTGGCCAGCCGAATACGCTGGGATTCTCCTCCACTCAAGGAACGGGAAGGCCTGCCCAGGGTGAGGTAGGTAAGCCCCACGTCCAAAAGAAATTGCAGTCGCTCCCGGATTTCCTTAAGTAAGTCCTTGGCAATCGTTTGTTGCCTGGCGGACAACCTGTCTTCCAGGCCATCGAGCCATTGCATGAGCTTGTTCAAGTTCAATTCGCCCAGCTCAGCGATATTTTTGTTGTCGATCCGGAACCAAAGGCTCTCCTTCTTCAGACGAGCGCCCAAGCAAGTTTCGCAGGTCTTCAGCTCCATGTATTGCTCCACCCAGCCTCTCAGAGAATCTGAACTGCCTGATGAAAACCAACGCTTGAGCTGGTTGACTAATCCCTCATATTCGCTGGCATACAGCTGACCGTCGGCAGGAAGCTCTCCAAATTCAACGGAGGTATCCAGGGGACCGGTGCCGTTTCCATACAATACCAAATTGAGCCATTTCTGGGACAAATCCCGGATGGGCATGTCGAGGCTGAACCGGTTCTTTTTAGCTAATTGCTGAACCTGACGGAAAACGTAAGCATCCCTTTCTTCCCCCAGGGGCGCTATCCCCCCTTCATTGATTGATTTGCCTGCATCGGGGATAATTGCATCCAGGCTGATTTGGTATACGGCACCCAGCCCCTTGCACGTGGGGCAGGCGCCGTAAGGTGAATTGAAGGAAAAGCTATTGGGGGAAGGTTCCTCATAACTGATCCCGCTGTCTTCACACATCAATTGCTTGCTATACTGGACCAGGCGTTCATCCGGGCCCGGGCGCTTTCCCTTTCCTTCTCCTTCAACCAGCAAAAAAAGAAGGTCCTTGCCCACCTGCAGCGTCCGCTGGATGCTTTGACTGAGACGGACCTTCAGGTCCTGCGTCACGGCCATGCGGTCTACGACTACTTCAATATCATGGATCTTGTACCGGTCCACCTGCATCCGGGCAGCGAGATCTTTGATCTCCCCATCGATCCGGACCTTGAGATAGCCCTTCTTGCGGATATCCTCAAATAATTCGCGGTAATGCCCTTTCCGGCCGCGCACCAACGGCGCCAGCAGGGTTATCTTTTTGTTTTTGAATTTCCGGTATACGTTGCCCACTATCTCTTCCTCGCTGAATTTAACCATGAGCTTGCCCGTGTTATACGAATAGGCCTCCGCTACGCGGGCATAAAGCAGCCGGAAAAAATCGTAGACCTCGGTGATGGTTCCCACCGTACTCCGCGGATTGCGGTTCGTCGTTTTCTGCTCAATTGAAATGACAGGACTCAGCCCCGAGATCTTATCCACGTCGGGCCTTTCCATATCCCCGATAAATTGACGGGCATACGCGCCAAAACTTTCCATATAGCGGCGCTGACCTTCCGCATAAATCGTATCAAAGGCCAGCGAAGACTTTCCGCTGCCACTGATCCCCGTAATTACGACCAGCTTGTTTTTGGGAATATGAATGTCGAAATTCTTGAGGTTGTGCTCGCGCGCGCCGCATACTTCAATCACCTCCCCCGCAGAGGGGTCGTTTTCTTTTTTTTCTGTTGTTGACATACAGGATGAGCCGCCACCTTGGATTGGGTGCACGACAAAACTGGACAGGCCAAGATAAGAACAAAAGCACTTGGTTTTGGTTCAAGCGGCATTCGGCTTGCTCTCCATGGGCGCCTTGGCAAATATCTCTACCGGACCAGACCAGGCAAAAATAGGCGTATTTAGTCATTTACTAAGAAATTTAGCACTTTGCCAGGACAGAGCAAGAAAAAACCCCGCTGCTGGCGGGGTTTTTTCAAATCGTTGAAGCGATTATTGATGTAGCGTGATGGTGGGTACCGTGGTTACCATGCCGGAATCGACCACTATATTATTGATCGTCGTATCCTGGTAGCCGTTGCGGCCCTTAATATTTATGCTGTAGGTACCTGCAGGAACACCGCGGATCTGATAATACCCATGGTCTCCCGGTATGGCATATAGGGTATCCGAGCCAGAATAAGCGGATACGAGTGCACCGGCCCAGGGCGGCAATACTTGGCCCTGCAACTTCGCCATCATGTGGTCATTGAAGACGATAATATTTGGTCTGAGCAGGAATTCTCCGCTCCAGAAGAAAATGGATTTAGCCAGGTTGAAGTCCAGCCACATCTGGAATTCGTTGTTGGTGACGGAGGAAACATCTTCGCGGCGTACGTTGATGGTGAAATACGGATGGCGTCCGTATACCTCGAGCGGATAGCTGGTTAAACTGTCTGTGTAGACACTGTTATCGGAGCCGAGGGTGATTTCCAATTTGAGGATTTTGCCGGTGGTATAAAGGCCAGAACCCAGCAAAGTATCCGTGCCATTGCGCAAATCAAGCAGATTGTAAACGCCCGGCGTAATGGAAAGGGTGTCCCAAATCAGGGATTTGTGATCACGGTCGCGATGCCAGCCGCAATAATCATCATCCCATTGGTCGTCTTCATCCGGCGTCGCCTGATTAGAGGCCGTGTCTACTTCAACCCTCACCTGCCGGATATCAATCAATACTTTATAGAATTGAATCGGGTCATCCATTAGGTAAACGGAGACTTTAGATTCACCCGGCGGAATGCCCGAAGATCCTCGCGAATTCTCCTTTTGACAGGCAAAAAATAAAAGGATGGAAAGGGCACTGAGGCCAGCAAGCCATTTTGTGAATGTTTTCATATTTGAAAATTTTAGGTAGACGTGTTCCCAAGTAAGGGTTTGTTTTCAAAAACTATTCCAAACATCCATTCAGTTTGGATTCTTGGCTATTTGATTTCCAAGTTATTGGGAAGAGGGGAATTCAATTGGTCCTATTTAACAATCCGTTAGGACGGCGTTATGACTGCTGCTCAGGCCAAAAGTTTAATCTCCGGCCAAATTTTTTTTATCCATCCCGTTTTTGCTTTGGCAAATAGCCATCCAGACAATAAGGAATTGATTCATAATTTAATATATCAAAGATGCCTAGTCACATTGCAGCGAGTTTCCAAAAAATGGAACGGTATTCCACCATTAATTCTACTAAAACTATAGACTAAATGAAAAAAAAATCATAGCAATTTGGTAAAGCCAAAAAAGCCGGGCTATCTTTGCGCCCAGTTCTTTAACATCTCTTATCAAGAAAGGCTGAGGGATATGGCCCGTTGAAGCCTTGACAACCTATTTCGTTCCGGCGCGACCGTTTGCAGTGCCGTATGAGATAAGGTGCCAATTCCATCCCGGATGAACCGGGACAGATAAGTCAGATCCAGCTTGACATGGTGACCCCGTCAACTATATGTAAGCCCTTCTGACTTTCCAGAAGGGCTTTTTCTTGCCCGTACTGATCCTAGCCTGCTCCAGGCGCTTTCTGATGAGAATTTATTTTAACTAAAATCATTCCGTCCGCTACCAGCAGATGGGAAAAGGAAAATCTATCATGCATCCAACCACGTCACTTATCCACAGTATTCCGGTCGATCCGCTTACGGGAGCCATTTCCGTTCCCATTTACCAGACTTCCACATTTGTTCAGGAGGCTCCGGGCGTGAACAAGGGCTACGATTATGCCCGAACCAATAATCCTACCCGCGCTGCACTTGAAAATATCCTCGCCCAATTGGAGAAGGGATCTGTCGGAATTGCTTTCGCCAGTGGGCTGGCGGCTATTGATGCCGTCCTAAAACTCTTGCAAAGCGGCGACGAGATCATTGCTATAGATGACCTGTACGGTGGAGCTTATCGATTGTTTGAGCAGGTGTACCGCAAATTCGGAATATTCGTTACATATGTAGACTGCACCCGCTCCGAAAATATTCTTCGTGCGGTCACTCCGCGCACGCGCCTCATCTGGATCGAAACGCCCACCAATCCGACGTTGAAAATTTCAGACATAGAAAACATCGCCCGGATCGCCCGGACAAACCAATGCCTGCTATGCGTCGACAATACCTTTGCTACTCCGGCCCTTCAGCAGCCGCTCACCCTTGGGGCGGATCTGGTCGTCCATTCGGCAACCAAATACCTGGCTGGCCATAGTGATTTGATTGCGGGCGCAGTGGTCGCGCGCGACCGGGAATTAGGGGAGCAAATCAGGTTTTATCAAAATGCTTGCGGCGCGATATTATCTCCTTTTGATAGTTGGCTCCTGATTCGCGGTTTGGAAACGCTTCCTTTGCGGATGCGCCAGCATTGCCAAGGCGCAACCCAGATTGCCGCCTATTTAAGCGGCCATCCCAGCGTAGACCGGGTGCACTTTCCCGGTTTGCCCTCATCGCCGGGGTATGCTATCGCGCAAAAGCAATCCACAGGATTTGGGGGCATTGTTTCCTTTAGTCTCCGGGAAGACACCGAAGAAGAAGCCACCCGCCTGGCCTGTTCTACGCGTCTGTTTCAACTGGCGGAAAGCCTCGGAGGGGTCAAAAGTCTGATCAGCCATCCCGCTGGGATGACCCATAAATCCATACCTGCGGATCGGCGCAGGGCTGCCGGGGTGGCTGACAGCCTGATTCGCCTTTCCATAGGTCTGGAAGATCCAGCAGACTTGATTCAGGACCTGGAAGAGTCCTTTGCTCAGGCGTTAGGCCGCAATCAGGTCGCTGATGGCCTTGCCGTAGCTTGACCTTCAATAATAATTGGAATAAAAGCAACAATTCATGGGAAAAGCCTACTACTTTTGTCGGATATTTAGGGCGCTATGGAATCCATTTATCCATCCCTTTTCCCTTCGGCGGCCACCGGCAGGCCCTTCATCGGCTGTTGCTGTTGTATTCCAGCCGGAATACAGTAAATTTCCATTCCTATCCGGCGGACCATCCTGTAAAAAAAACTTCTAACGAGCTATTCATAATCATTTCAAAAATTATCACTCATGAGCAATTATCATTTCGAAACACTGCAGCTGCATGCCGGCCAGCAAATTGATCCCACTACCCGCGCCCGGGCGGTCCCGATCTATCAAACAACCTCCTATGGTTTTGAGAATTCGGAACATGCCGCCAACCTATTCGGTCTCAGACAATTCGGGAATATCTACACGCGCATTATGAACCCGACGACCGACGTCTTCGAGCAACGCATGGCAGCCCTGGAGGGTGGCGTGGCCGGTCTGGCGACCGGTTCCGGCCAGGCATCGCAGTTCCTGGCCCTGAGCAATATTCTTCAATCGGGCGATAATTTTATCAGCACTTCATATCTATATGGGGGAACCTACAACCAATTCAAGGTTTCCTTTAAGAAATTAGGCATCGACGTGCGGTTCGCAGATGGCGATGACGTGGAAACGTTCGTGCCCTTAATCGACAAAAGAACCAAAGCCATCTACCTGGAGACTATCGGCAATCCCCGGCTGAATATCCCGGATTTTGAAAAATTTGCGGATTTGGCCCGGGACTATGACCTTCCCCTGATTGTGGATAATACCTTTGGAACCGCAGGTTATCTGTTTCGTCCCATCGAGTGGGGCGCCAACATTGTGGTCGAATCGGCAACGAAATGGATCGGTGGTCATGGAACCGTAATCGGCGGGGTTATCGTCGATGCCGGCAATTACAACTGGGGCAATGGCAAGTTCCCGCAGTTCACGGAGCCTTCCGAGGGATACCATGGTCTTAAGTTCTGGGAAGTATTCGGAGAAGGAAATCCCCTGGGGTTGCCCAATGTCGCATTTGCCATCCGCGCCCGGGTCGAAGGATTGAGGGATTACGGCGCATCGCAAAGCCCCTTCAATTCTTTCCTGCTGCTGCAAGGGCTGGAGACGCTTTCTCTGCGCGTGGACCGGCATTCGGAAAATGGATTGGCCCTCGCCGGTTGGCTGGAGAATCATTCCCAGGTGGACTTCGTTGAATATCCCGGATTGGCCAGCAGTCCCTATCATGCCCTGGCGAAGAAATACCTGAAGCGCGGTTTTGGCGGAATTCTCAATTTCGGAGTCAAGGGGGGAAAAGAAAATGCAAGCAAATTCATTGATTCCCTGAAACTGGCCAGTCACCTCGCCAATGTGGGTGATGCCAAGACTTTGGTCATTCACCCAGCATCCACAACCCACGAGCAGCTTAACGAGCAGGAACAATTGGCTAGCGGAGTGCGCCCGAACCAGATACGGATCAGCGCCGGAATAGAACATATCGATGACATTAAAGCGGACTTTGAGCAGGCTTTCGAGAAAGTATATGCCCCGCAATTCGTGGGTTAAGCAGGGCCAGCCTGGAATTAATGAATTGAAATTGGGATACGAATCATTCGAATATAACAGACCTTTTCGACTGGAGAGCGGTTTCGAACTTCCCGGTTACCGGTTGGCCTATACCGCCCATGGCCGGCTGAACCCGGAAGCGGACAATGCCGTTTGGGTTTTCCATGCGCTTACCGCAAATAGCGATCCGTTGGAATGGTGGCCCGGTCTGGTCGGGCCCGGTAAGCTCTTCGATCCTAGCGACTATTATATTATTTGCGTAAACATGCCCGGGAGCTGCTATGGTAGCCTGGGGCCCTTGGACCCGGCTCCGCACAAGCCTGGACCCTGGTATCATGATTTCCCATTCTTCAGCATCCGGGATATGGTGCGGGCCTACCGGCCACTCCGGCATTTCCTTGGGGTTCGAGGGATCCGTGCTGGCATCGGTGGATCCATGGGAGGGCAGCAGCTCCTGGAATGGGCAGTGGAAGAGCCTGATCTTTTTGATTATATATTCCCCTTGGCCACCAATGCCGTGCATTCGCCCTGGGGAGTAGCCTTTAATACTTCCCAGCGCATGAGCATTGAGGCTGACGGAACCTGGAAAGAAAACAGGGCAGATGCTGGCATCGAAGGGATGAAGGCAGCCCGGGCGACTGCCCTGCTTTCCTATCGGCACTATGGAACCTATGGTCAGGCCCAGCAGCGATCTCCTTCCTTTCCCTACGGGTCCGGCGGCTGGGATGGGGCGGCCTCTTACCAACGGTACCAGGGAGAGAAGCTGGCAAATCGATTTAATGCCTTTAGCTACTATGTTCTCAGCCAATCGATGGATTCGCACGATGTGGGCCGCAACCGGGGCTCGGTTCAGGCAGCCCTGGCCGCCATTCGGGCAAAGACCCTGGTTATCGGCATCGAATCGGACATATTGTTCCCCCTTTTCGAGCAGCAGTTCCTGGCGACGCATATCGCAGGGGCAGCGTATAAATCCATTGAGTCCGTTTTTGGTCACGACGGGTTTTTGCTTGAATTCGAAGCGTTGAGTACCCTGATCGGACCCTTCCTGCGCAAGGAAAAAATCATCCACAGCAGCTTGTCAAGCATTTAGAAAAATATGGAAGCACACAAGGAATTGACCATCGGATTATTTGGGTTTGGCGTCGTAGGAGAAGGATTATACAAGGTTTTACAACAAACGCCCTCGCTCAAAGCGACGATTAAGAAGGTTTGCATCAAGAATCCGGGGAAGAAAAGAAATGCGCCGGCCGAACTATTCACTACGGAGGCTTCGGTATTGCTGGACGATCCTGAAATTAATGTAATCGTTGAGGTGATCAACGAATCAGAGCCCGCATTCCAGATCGTTTCCACCGCGCTCAAGAACGGAAAAGATGCCGTAAGCGCAAGCAAAAAAATGATCGCAGAACACCTTGCGGACCTGCTGGATCTTCAACGGCTCACCGGCCGTTCCCTGTTGTATGAAGCGGCCGCCTGTGCGTCTATTCCGGTCATTCGCAATTTGGAAGAGTATTACGACAATGATCTGTTGCACTCGATCAAAGCGATCGTCAATGGGTCAACCAATTTTATTCTTACGCAAATGTTTGAAGAGAAGCTGGAATTCCGGGATGCTCTCCTGCTGGCGCAGCAATTGGGATTCGCCGAATCCGATCCTTCCTTGGATGTCAATGGTTTTGACGCCGTCAACAAATGGACTTTCTTGCTTACGCATGCGTACGGGATCGTGGAAAGGCCGGAAGACATTGTGTTCACCGGCATTCAGAATATCCAGCTCAGCGACGCTCAGGTTGCAAAAGAGAAGCATTTTGACATCAAGCTGGTCGCCCAGGCCAAGAAGCTGCAAAATGGGGCGGTTGCGGCATTCGTATTGCCTCAATTCGTCCGGCACGACGATCATCTGTCATTTGTAAAATTCGAATATAATGGAGTGGTTATTGAAAGCGGCTTCGCCGACAAGCAGTTTTTCTATGGAAAGGGCGCGGGGAGTTTCCCAACCGCCTCCGCCGTACTGAGCGATTTGTCCGCCCTCCGGTATCAATACAAATACGAATACAAAAAGCTCTATCACCACCGGCCACATCAACTATCGGAAAATTTTTACATCAAAGCCTATATTAGCTTTGATGACTGGAACCAAATACCCAAGGACGAATTCGAATGGATTGAAGAATGGCACGCGGAAACAGACCGCAAATACCTGGTCGCGGTTTTGCCATTCCGTTCTTTGCGGCAATCCAATTGGTGGCGGGACCAAAATACTTCCTTGGTCCTCATGCCGGAACCCATTATTGAAGATATGGATCTGCGCCGGCTCAAGAAAAAGAGTTTGGAATTGGCCGGATTGGGGTGATCGCAATCTCCCTTTCAGAATGAAGTGACCAGTGCTAATGCGAAAACCTCCCGGACTTGCGGCCGGGAGGTTTTTTATTTGAGTAAGTGAAATCGAATCAATAAGGGATGATGATCGGGAAAGTACGGCCATTCGGTAATGACCAGACCACTTCCAAATAATAATTGCCTGAGCCCGGACAGGTTGTTGGGTTGCCGGAAGCGTCGAGGCCATACGTAATGGTTGAATTCAAGCTGTCGGAACGAAGTACTTGGTTCTGACCGCTGACCAGGCGAAAATCGCAATCCTGGCGGAATACTTTGGCTTGGGTAATTAGCGATTCAAACGCGGTTCCAAACCGGTTCGATCCCCATTCGGCTACATTGGTATTCCCTATATTGTCGGAATGGATACCCGTAGTGGTCATCACGATCCCGTTGTTATAGGTGAAAACGCGCTGTTTGGAAATGCTCCAGTACCGTGTGCTTCCATTGGGGAATTTGATCGACAGGCTGTCAGCAGCCACCGTGTGCGTAATGCTCTGCAGGTTGGCCAGGTCGGTCAACAGGCCGCCGGTTACGTTGGTCATGGTCTTGTTGCCGTTCAGCGTTATGCTGGTATTATCGCTCAGGCGGGTAATGACCAGATTCTGAACAGAGACGGTAACCGTAGCCCCAACATCAGACCAATGTTCTCCTTGCGGGATGGAAACGACAACAACGCCCGTGCGGGTGCGGTTGCCCCAGCAATTGGTACCGTTGTACGTGATTGTGATAGTTCGGGGATTTACCGTAGTGTCGATTACTACCGAAGCATCGCAAATCAGGCTGTCATTCGGCGCACCGGCAGAATCGACCTGATCCTGCAATACAGTAGTGGATCCCGATTGGCGCGAAGCGCTCTTGGAGGTTCCTCCAACGGACGAATTACTGCTCAAGGAGGTGTTGGCGTCGACAGCCACATTGTCTAATTCCGTGGATACCCTGTTTTCGTCGTCACTTTGGGTTTGCAGGGTGTTGGAATCGGAATTAGTGCTGGAGGAATTATTCTTGTTGCAAGCCAGCACTAGACCTGCTCCAGTAATAAGGACAATCGCAGCAAGGCGAAATGGAA
>Ga0207040_1259_pt1 | contig 12960 bp, 11 predicted proteins | sample Alteio_BWMinCont_72_FD_153279 | JGI IMG/M metagenome (GOLD analysis project Ga0207040, IMG submission 153279) | Enriched cells from forest soil in Barre Woods Harvard Forest LTER site, Petersham, Massachusetts, United States -... | ecosystem: Environmental > Terrestrial > Soil > Temperate forest >... | reverse complement strand
TTAGGGGGGCGGGGACGTTTAGAAAAGTTCCGAACGCCATGCACACGATGCGTTCGGCTTCTTCGAGCTCGGTTTTCTTGAGGGGGGAGATTTTTATGGATTGATTTATCGGCATTGTATGCATCGCTCGGGGAGGCCGACGTGGGCGTCCGCCCCACTAGTTGTTGCGGTAGTTGGCGGATTTGCCGTCCCACGGGCCTACGTAGACTACTGCGCCTGGTTTGGCGGCGCGTAATTTGGCTGCACCCTGCTCTGTGACCGCGGTTCCCTGGAGATCGACCTCATGCAGGGCCGGCATGGCGATCAGGGTTTGGACGGAATTATCGTCGATATGATTGCAGCCCTGTAGCTTCAGGCGCTCCAGCTTTGGGAGGGACTTCAGTTGATCGAGCCATTTTGGCGTTACGACTAGCATGCTGACGTCGCCCAGTCTGGTGCCTTCGATCCCGACGCCAATGGTTACGCAGGCGAATCGCAGCTCTCGCAGATTCTTAAGGGTCAATACGGCTTCGAGTCCTGTTTCCGACATGGCGATGGTCCACACGTTTTTGTCGGTGCCTTGTCTTCCGCTCAGATCGAGATAGGTCAGGCCGGGCATTTGGCGGAGCGCCTGCAAGCCGGCGTCACCTAGTTCGTTGCCTCCCATGGTTAGTTCTTTCAGGTTGGGCAAGGTGGTCAGGCGTTCCAGGCCTACGTCTGTCATCAGGGTGGAGCCGACGTTGAGGGATTCGAGAGATGCGATTCCGGCGATGTGTTCAAGGGCGGTATCGCTGGCTTTCGTGCCGTGCAGGTTCAGGTGGGTGAGTTTTTTCCAGTCTTTGATGGCGGCTATGCCTTCGTCGGTTACGTATTCGGCGTAGTAGAGGTTGAGGTCGGTGATGTTGCGGAGATTCTTGATTTCCGACATGCCCTGATCTGTGATGTGGGTCAGGGAGAGATCGAGGGCGGTTAGGTCTGGCAGGTCGCTGAGGTGGCGCAGGTCGGGATCGCCTACCCAGGTTCCTCGCAGGCTGACTGCGGTGATGCGGCCTTGTGGGTCGTGGGTCAGGTGGCCGCCGAGATCGTCGATCCAGTGGGTGTCTGGAGTTTTGATGTCAGCTGGGAATGCAGATACTGCGAGGATAGCCAGCATGAAGAGGCGGATTTTCATTACTTGCTCCTTCGGTTGGGCAGGGCGGAATCGCGGTCGAAGACGACTTCGCAATCCGGCAGGGCGGCTTTCAGGGATTGCAGCCCTTTTTCTGTTATCAGCGTGTGATAGAGGTTCAGCGATTTCAGCGCGGTCATGGATTGCAGGGCTGGAACGCTTTTGTCGGTGACGTTTGTGGTATCGAGACTTAGCTCCACAAGTTGAAGGGCTTTGAGAGATTCGACGCCCTTGTCGTCTACCGATGTGTAATCCAGTTTGACGACTTTCAGGTTTTTCAGCGCTGCCAGCGCGGCGGCTCCTTCGTTCGTTGTGCGCGTACGGAATAGTTCGATGTGTTCCAGTTGCTGCAACGGCTGCAAGGCGGCGAGGCCTGCATCGGAAAAGCGACCGTGATTGAGGTAGAGTTCGCGCAGGTTGGTGAGGGCGGCTATTGGTTTCAGGCCTTTGTCGGTGATGTCTGTGCTGGTGAGGTCTAGTTTTTCTAAGTTGGTGAGTGGCGCGAGATTTGCCAGGCCCGTGTCGCTGATTTCGTCGTAGTTCAGTCTGAGGCTGGTGAGGCCGGTGAGCGCGCCGAGGTTGGCAAGACCGGTGTCATCAAGGCGTGAGTTGGACAGATCCAGTTCGCGCAGTTCGGCGAGCGATTTCAGGTCCACGAGGCCGGCGCCTTTTACCAGGGTTCCTGCGAGGCGCAGCGTTCGTAGTTTACTTAGTGCGGCTAGTTTGGCGAGTCCGGCGTCGGACACGGTGGTGTTGCTGAGATTGAGATCTTTCAGGTTGGTCAACCGCGCTACGGATGACAGGCCGAGATCGGATATCTGGGTGACCCCTAGATCCAGCTTCTCCAGACCTTGCAGATTCGCGAGGCTTGAGAGCTGCGCATCACTGATCGGCGTGGAAGAAAGATTGATGGTTGTGAGATGGCCGCTGGTGGATTCAGTTTTGCCTCCGAGAGCTTTGACCCAGGCGGAAATCGCTTCGTCGGTTGCAGCCGCCGGATGTACTGAACCGGGCGCGGCGGCTTTCGGCGCAGCGGAACTGACGGAGCGAATTCGGGCCGCGGGGATGGCAGCATGCAGGGCGTCGAGTCCGTTGGGTGTGACCAGGCTGTAGCGTACGTCTACATCCGTCATGCCTTTGAGCCCCTGAAGTTTCGCGAGGCCGGAATTGGTGACGCGTGTGCGGTAGAGGTTCAGAACTTCCAGATGATCCATGTTTGCGAGAACATCCATGGAGGCGTCGCTGACCTGCGCGCCGAGCAGATTCAGGCGGCGCAGCGACTTTAGATTGCGGAGGTATTCGATTCCTTTATCGGTGATGCGGGCTCCGGAGAGATCGAGTTCCTGGAGGTTGGCGAGGCCTGCCAGATATTTGAGGCCTTCATCGGTGACGAGTGTGTCGCGCAGCATCAGGCGGCGGAGATCTTTGAGGTTGGCTAGTCCGGCCATGCCTTCGTCGGTGAAGGGGTTGTTGCTGAGATCCAGATCCTGTAGTTTGGCGAAGGGCGCGAGGCTGAGTTTGGAGAGGCTGCATTGGGAGCAGCGAAGTTCTTTTAGATTCGTCCATGTGGACAGGGCGGCGATTTCTTTGTCGCCGACTTCGATTTGCGCATTGTAATGCCAGCCGAAGCCCAGGCGCTCAACGTTGGTGAGAGTGGCGAGGGCTTTGAAGACGCCGGTTTTGTTTTCGTTGCCGCCGCCGGGATTCCAGATGGGGCCGGGGAGATAGAGTTCTCGGAGGTGGGTCAGTCCTTCCAGTTTGAGAAGTTCGATGGGATGCATGACACCGCCGGTCAGTTCGATGGCGGCTATGTGGAAGTCGGCGGGCGGTAGTTGCGAAACATTGGTCAGGGGCGTGGCCGCGCCTTCGAGCAGGACGGTGCCTTCCCAGCGCAGAACCCATTCGGCTACTTCGCGTTCTGTGGCGGCTTGCGCGGCGGCGGTGAAAAGGAATATTCCGGCTATGGCCCAGCGCATCATGCGTTATTCTACTGAATGTTGTTGGGTAACAGCGAGGAGCAGCGTTGCTTAGACGGCTTTGCGTGATCATCGGGCTTGGCGCGGGCGCGCTTTGCGCACAGGGCACCTTCGGTTCGGGCCTTTACCAGGTGATGGAAAGGGCGAGTTGCCGCGCGTGCCACAATCCGGATGGCGTCGCCTCCGGTACTCGGCTGCATTTTCCGGATGCCGATGCGTCCCCTGAAAAGATCGAGGCGTTTGGAAATTCTCTGGTTGCGCTGGTGGACCGGGAACATCCGGAGCTTTCGCTCCTCTATCGGAAGCCTACTGCCCGTATCGCGCACACCGGCGGTGAGCGCATCAAGCCGGGAAGTCCGGAAGAGGTGTTGCTAAAGGGATGGATCGATCACCTGGCGCAGCTTTCGGGGGCCGAGCTTTCGAACGCGCTTCGTTATAAGGAACTGGAAGAACAGGGTGCTGGTGCGGCCGTGCAGGATGCGGAGCTTCGTCGGTTGACGCACAGCCAGTACAACCATACGGTTCGCGATCTGTTGGGCGATCAGACCGATCCGGCCAATCAGTTTCCGCCGGAAGATTTTGTGAATGGATTTCGCAATCAGTCGCGGGGGCAGAGTCTTTCGCCTCTGCTGGTGGAAGGTTATAGTTCCGCGGCGGAACGGCTGGCGAAATCGGCTTTTCGCGGTGGCGATACACACAATCTGATTCCTTGTAAACCTTCTGTAGCCTGCCGTGCCAGGTTTGTTCGCGAGTTCGGTCTGCGGGCATTTCGACGTCCGCTGGATGCTGGGGAGCAGACTCGCTACGAGGCATTGTTCAGGAGCCAGGCTGATTTTTTTAAGGGCGCGCAGGTGGTGGTGGAGGCGATGTTGCAGTCGCCGAATTTTCTGTTTCGGCTGGATTCGACGCCGGATCCAAAACTGAAGGCTTGGGCGACGGCTAGCCGACTTTCTTATTCTCTTTGGGACACGATGCCGGATGCGGATTTACTGGCGGCTGCGGCGCGGGGCGATCTTGCTACGCGCCCGAGTGTTGAGAAAGTAACCCGACGGATGCTGGCCGATCCGCGGGCGCATGAAGCTCTGGACGAATATGTGAGCCAGTGGCTGCGGTTCGATCGTTTGACGACGTCGAGCAAAGATCGTCGCAAATTTCCGCTCTACACGCGTGAGACGGCCAGTTCGATGACAGAGGAAGCCAGGGTATTTGTGTCCGATCTGGTCTGGAACAGCTTCAATTTCATGTCGCTGTTTACGGCCGATTATGGGCACGTGAATCAGGAATTGGCGCGGATTTATGGCGTGCCGACGCCTGCGAAAGAGTTTGATCGAGTACCGTTTCCGGCTGGATCCGAGCGCGCGGGATTGCTGGGCGAGGGCCTGTTTCTGGCGTTGACAGCGAAGCCTGAAGAATCTTCGCCTACAGCGCGTGGGTTGTACGTTAGGGAAATTTTCCTTTGCCAGCACGTGCCAGATCCGCCTCCGGGTGTGAATACGAATTTGCCGCCGGTTACGGAGGCCAAGCCTCAAACCAATCGCGACCGCATGACCGAACATGCAACCAATCCGACTTGTGCGACTTGCCATAAATTGATGGATTCGGTTGGGTTCGGGCTGGAGAAGTTTGATGCGGTCGGTGCGCGGCGGGAGCAGATTACGTTCGAATTCAAGGGCTCACCGGGGGCAACTGGCGGTTCGGGCGGACGTGGCACTCGGGTTGTGAATCTGAAGATCGATACGAGCGGGACTGTGGCGGGTATTCCGGATTCGCAGTTTTCATCGCCGGTGGAACTTGGCGCTGTGTTGGCGAAGAGTGCGCAGTGCCAGGAATGCATGGTGAAGCAGTATTTCCGGTATACGGCGGGCCGGATGGAGACGGCGGCGGATCGTCCGCTGATTCTCAAAGTGACGGATGATTTTCGCAACTCGCAGTTCCGGTTCCAGGAGTTGATTGTGTCGCTCACTCTTATGAGAGAATTTCCAGTAGCGGTAGAAGTGCCGAAAGGATTAGCCCATGTCGCAAGTAATCACTAACCGGGTCAGGACTTCGCGACGGTCGATGCTAAAGGGCATGACTGTGGCGGGGGCCAGAATTGCTGTCGGATTGCCGCCACTGATTTCGATGTTCAATTCGGCAGGGACGGCTTACGCGGCGATGCCCGAGGCCGGTACTCCGGCCAAACCGATCGAGACGCGTTTCGTTTTGTGGTTCAACGGCAATGGTATTCCCGAGCGTTATTGGATTCCTTCGGAAGAAGGCCACGATTACGAATTGACGCCTTGCCTGGCACCGCTAGCGGCCTGGCGGAAGGACGTCCACGTTTTGAGCGGCGTGGATAATGCGGCGGCCGCGGGTAAGGGCAACGGGCATACGAACTCGATGAGCGGCCTGATGACGGGCACGGATTTTACGGGGCGTGGTCCGAGCGGGCCTTCGATTGACCAGATCATTGCGGGGAAGATTGGCGGAGATTCGCGGTTCCGGTCACTGCAGATTGGGGTAGCGCAGGAATCGTTTGGCGAGAGTATGCAGCGCAATATGAGCTGGGCGGGTTATGAGCGGGCGCTGCCGCCGGAGATGATTCCGCACAGGCTTTTCGACCGGCTGTTTGGCGCGCAGGAAGAAGGCTGGGTCAATCGCAAGAAAAGTATTTTGGATACGGTGATGGCGGATGCGTCGGCGCTGCAGAAGAAATTGCCGACTGAGGATAAGTCTCGTGTGGACGAACATCTTTCGGGGATTCGCGATCTGGAGCGGTCGATTGCGGGCCTGCCGCCTGGATATGATCGCGTGGCGCCGCCGGATTTCGACGGCGATATGAAGGACTGGCCGCGTATTGCGAAACTGCAGAGCGATTTGTTGGTGCAGGCTTTTGCTACGCGGCAGACTCGTGTGGCTTCGTACATGTTGACGAAGTGCCAGAGCATTACGCGATTTCCGTGGCTTGGGTATACGTCCGCGCGGCATCACGATTACACGCATGCGGAAGGTAAGGTCCAGGGAGCTGATGGCGTGGAAGGGCAGCGTGTGCTGCGCGACATTTGCCGGTGGCATGTGGAGGAGTTTGCGTATTTCGTGTCGAAGCTGGAATCGGTGCCGGAGGGTGACGGGAATTTGTTCGATCACACGACTGCGATTTACGCGCATGAGCATGCGGAGGCGAATCCGCATAAGAACAGCGGGTTGGCGATGATTGTTGCGGGCGGGAGTCCGAAGCTGGCTCGGGGTAGTCACACGCGAGTCACCGGGACTGTTGGCGATGTTTATGTGACTGTGGCGGATGAGGTTGTGGGGGCTGGAATTGGGAAATTCCCGACGGCTAGTAAGAAGCTTGGGGCTTTGCTGACTTAAGGTTTTCCGCGAATTGCTCTGGTAATTGCCCATGTCATCAAGGCTGGTACTGGCGATGATCGCGTTAGTCGTCCGCTGTTGGGCCTGTAGCGTTTTCTATCCAGAAGTTCGGGTTGGTCCGAACTTTCGTGTGCGTGTCGAGAACCACGGCAGTCCAGTGACAGGACTTCGAGTGCAGATCGGCAGTTTCGCCGGCGGCAATCTGTTTATCGCGGAAACAGATAAGAATGGCTTCGCCATGTTCCGTGGCGTGCGCCCCGGTTCTTACCATTTGAGCGCGGATCATGATGCGGGAATACCGGATGGCGCCAATCTCGAAGTAAAAGCAGATGGGCCAACCAATGCTACTGTGCCGCTGAGGTGGCCGAGTATTGCTCCTATTTCGGTTCGCTCCCCGAAAGGGACAATTCGCGGGCCGGACTATCTCCCGTGGCAATCTCAGGGCAACGTGTCGCTTGACCTGCTGGACGGCATAAACGGACGAATGCTAAGAAGTTTGCAGACCGACGAGCGCGGTGAGTTCAACTTCGGAGACGCTGCGCCCGGTCTATACTCCGTGAGGGTGAAGCCATCTGGACTGTGGGGATGGTCAGGGGAGCAGATTGCCGGGCTAATTGTTGTCGATGTCGAGCGTGATGCGCCGATCGATCGCCTGGATCTCGACTTGGGTTGGTCTAGTTGTGGCCTGTATTATGCGGAGAGCAGCAAATGTTCACAAAGCGACTTTCATACTGCCCGGCTTGCCGGTCAAGTTGTTGATTCCGGTGGGGCGGCGATTGCACGCGCGAAGATATTTCTAATTGACCCTTCGGGGATGTTGGCGGACGAACTTCATAGCAACGGCGAAGGCAGGTTTCTTTCCTCGTCTTCCCTGGCAGGAACGTATCAGTTAATGGTGACTAGCGGAGGATTCACGCCTTATCGCCGAACGGTACACTTAGGGCCGACCGGTGACACTGGCGGCAGTTCATCGTTGACTGTAAGACTTGGGCTGCTGGGAAACTGCGGCGCCACGGATTCACGATAGTTCCTTTAATGTACGGCCAGAATGTCGTGTGGTGTCAGCGGGCTCCCGTGCCCTCGCGCTGTCACGCGTTCCACTCCTTGAATCTCGCCGCCGATCACTATGACGGCCTCGTCGAAATTGTTCACGGTCGGACAGACGTGGCGCGGCATCAGGTATAGATGGCTACCTATGGCGGGGAGCTTTCCCGATTTCGTTACTTCAATTGGCAGATGTTCTTCGCTTGGCTTTGACGGTTTGAGGTCGGGACGTCCGATGACCCGGCAAGTTGGCACTCCGGCGTCTGCGGAGACGCTCTTGTGTCCGGCATCGCATGTGAACACGTTTGGCGCCGGGTGACTGATGACTGCGGTAAGCACTACTGCGGCTGCTGCGTAGCCGAGGTTCGGGAGCTGCTCCAGACTTGTCATGTCGTTATAGACTACTGTGCCTGGTGAAATTTGGTGCCGGAATGGGCCTGCTTGCAGCCCGACGTGGCTTAGCGCGTGGGGCGCGGCTGGTGTTCCTGAGGTTATGACTTCTCCTGGCGCGCAGCCTGCCTTCGATAGTGCGTCGACGATTTCGAGGAGACGGTCATAGCCGGCGTGGGCTGTGGTTCCGTCTTTCGCTACGCCTGACGCTGAGATGTGCCCATCGTAATAGTGGAGGCCTCGGAAGGCCGCTCCAATCCGGCGGGCCAGATCGCGGATGTCGTTGGCGCGTTCCTGGCTGATGCCGGTTCGGTTCATGCCTGGATTGACGTCGATGAAAATTCCGACACCGGAGTTTGCCCATGAATCTGCTTGTTGCTGCGACTCAACGAGAACTGAGACTCGGGTATTGGGGAATTGCGAGGCCAGGTCGGCTGTGCGGCTTGCGTTCGCTCCTGTCACGGGAAAGGCTAGTAATATGTCGCTGGCTCCGGCTTCGCAGGCTGTTAGGAGTTCGAGGGTGGTGGAGCATTTGAAGGTTTTGATTCCGTGGCCGATCATTTGCCGAATCACGTAGCCGAGTTTGGCCGTTTTGATATGGGGCCGCCAGCGATTTGGATCGCCGCCGGTTAGTCTCAGGGTTGCCTGGATGTTCGAGTCGACTATTTCGGGGTAGATCAGGAGGGCGGGGGTCAGGATTCGGTCGGGTGTTTCTAGGGCGTATGCGGATGCTTGGTCGTCCATCTAATACAAGATATCCCGCACAAATGGTTCCGGACCGGTGGGATGCCGGTCCGGGGTGATTTTGAGTACCGCTTCCTTGCTCGAAGACGAGTTACGGTCGCGGCTCGGTATGAGGAGTCCTACTTTTTTGGTTCGTGCTTGTCGTTGTAGATGGCTTTGCTGGCGTTGTTTTGCTTCTGGTTGACCTGTTGCTTCTCAGCCGGAGTCAGTTTTCCGCCATTGGCAGCTCGGTCAGCCGCCACCTGTTTGTTGATGTTTTGTTCCCGGCCTTCCAGCTTTGCTGTTTGGCCGGCCGACAATTGTCCGTCCTTAATTCCGTTGGCGATTCGTTGCTGTTGCATCGCCTTTCGATCGCCAACCGGGTTGTTGCCGTTCTGCTGATTGGCTGCGTTGTGCTTGTCATTATAGATCGACTTGCTCAGGTTGTTTTGCCGCTGATTCACCTGCTGGCGTTCTTGCGGTGTAAGCGTTCCTCCGTTGGCTTGCCGGTCCGACCTGATCTCGCCGTTCAGATTTGCTTCGCGGCCTTCCAGGTTCTTGGTTTCACCGGCGGTCAGGCGCCCGGACGCTACTCCGTTGGCGATGCGGCCCTGTTGGTTGAAACGCCGTCCGTTTACTGAATCCATCGCCATCGCGCCGGGATGTCCGGCGTTGGCCGATGCCAGTTGAGCGCGGTCCTGGCTGGCTGTTTGCTGATGCGTGAGCTGATTCTGCGTCGGCTGGAAATGCTGTTCGCGCATGGCCGCCTGCTCTTGCGGAGTGGGCACAGTCCTGACACCTCCGGGGCCGTTGAAGCTGGCGCGATTGACGATGGTCGTGTTGTTAATCACGGTGTTATAGCGGAACGCGCTACCCACCCAGACGCCGCCGCCAAAACCCACGCCTGCATAGCCAAAGCCGTAATTCACACCGCCGTAGAAGCCGACGTGCGGTCCCCAATATCCGGCGTGCCAGAGATACGCACCGCCGGCGAAGCCCCAGTATCCGGGGGTCCATAAGACGCCTACGCGTGGCGGAGCGACCCAGACGCCGGGTACCCAGTAGTAGCCATCAGGTCCATAAGCCCAATATCCGGGATTCCAAAGATAGCCGTCGGTGGGGCAGGGAGGCTGGACGTAGACCGGCAGGGCGGGTGGCCCTATTGTGATCGAAATCCCCACGCCCGCGGATGCTGCGGCGGGTGCGATAAATAACAGCAACCCTACGGCGAGGCTTTGTAGTTTATTGTTGAGGCGCATAAAATATTCCCTTCTGCCTGCTTAGCACGGTTTGGAAGGGGGAGTTGCGCGGTTTAAAGACTGCCGCTATTAAATTGCTTTCATCGTGACAGTCACTTGCTCTCGTGGAAATCCATTTCCGTGTTGATATCCCAGAGATTAGATTTATCAGTGCGGCCGCCGATGATGTTGTCTACCGCGGTCATGGCGGTCAGCATGGAGTGGTCCTGATTGTTGTACTTGTGCATACCGTTGCGCCCGATCAGGAAGAGGTTTTCGAAACCGTTGATGTAGGCCTTGATCTCTTCGAATCGCTCGTAGGCGCCGAAGTATGCAGGATACGTTTTGGGTACGCGGATCACGCAGGCATCGATCACGTCACCGGTTTCGATTATGCCAATTTTCGCCATTTCGCGTTTCGCGAGATCGATCATGTCGGCGTCTGGCAACTTCCAGATCGGGTCTGTCTCGTAGCAGAAATATTCGAGGCCAATCCAGACATTGTTGGGGTCCGCGACGAGATACGGACTCCAGTTATTGAAAATCTGCATTCGGCCCACCTGAACATCGGGCTCCTGGATGTAGATCCAGTTGTCAGTAAGGAGGCGCGCGCCGCCTGGAGTCCTGTCGCTGATCTTCAGTTTGGTTAACAACAGCCCCACGGTGATGAAGTCCCGGTAGATCAGACCGTCACTCACTTCGAGCACGTTAGCCGGGACCGGGGCGTCGAGCGCCCGCATGAGTTCCTTGATCGGCATCGTGGAAAAAAAATACTCGGCGGCGATCGTCTCGTGCGTGCCGACGGCCGTATCCTCCACTTCAGCTGCAACGATTCGAGAACCTTTCGTCAGCAAGCGGACCACGTTGCAATTCGGCCTGACCACTCCGCCACGGTTCTTCACATCTTCGGCAACATACTCCCAGAGCTGACCTGGCCCGAGTTTCGGGTACATAAACTTTTCGATCAACGAGGTCTCGGTACCTTCTTGCGCGATGTCGCCAGCGGATTTCTTCTGGCCAAGGGCGCTTTTCAAGAAATGGCGGATTGCGCTGACAATGGAAAGGCCTTTGATGCGCTGTGCACCCCACTCGGCGCTGATCTCATTGCAGGGAACGCCCCAAACCTTCTCCGTGTAGGACTTGAAAAAAGTCTGATAGAGCTCGCGTCCAAACCTGTTAATCAGAAACTCTTCCAGCGTGCGTTCAGGCTTTAGCTGATGGACAACGCTGCGCGCATAGCTCGTGCCGATCTTCATTGTGCGCGCGAGCCCGAGCTGCTTCAGCGTATCGGCACTGAGGCGAATGGGGTAATCGAAGAACTGGCGCAGGAAATAGATTCGGGATTTGCGATTGCGAATCAGCATCACGCGGTCGCCATGGGATGCCAATGGTGCGGCGGCAGATGGCGTCACCTCACGAGTCTGATTCTGGTAAGTGATGGATTGCGGAGTGCCGGGCGTGCCTTCGATCGGCATCACGTCCATCCACCACTTCATAACACGGTCGGACTTGGAGAAGAAGCGATGACCGCCAATATCCATGCGGTTTCCCTTGTACCGAACGGTGCGGGAAATGCCACCCATATCCGCGCTTTTTTCGAGGACGATGGGCTGGATATCGGTTCGCGTTGCCAGTTCGAAGGCCGCGGTCAGTCCGGCTGGTCCGGCCCCGATGATGAGCGCCTTGCGGCCACTCATATTTTGCGGCATTAGTGTGGCGGCGTCGCGACGAATTCCGGCGGCGGAGCGGAGCCTTCACCAAAGAAATATTGTTCCATCTGCTGGAGCAGGAATTCCTGCGCTTCTTTGGTGCCGAGATTGAGCCGATACTCGTTCATAAGCATCTTCATGTGCTCGACCCACATGCCCCACGCCTGTTTCGACACATTGTCGTAAATACGCCGGCCGAGCGGATGTCCGTCAAAGGGAACCTCGGTGAGTCCTTCCATTTCCTTTTGAAGTTTGACGCAGAAAACTTTGCGGGGGACGGCCTGCGGTTGGGTGCTCATCGTTTTCAGGATACCAAGCACCTGAAATGGAAAACGTCCAGGATGCAGTCTGGCTGCACCCTGGACGTTTGAACGTTTCTCGCTGTGAGATCGGTTTACTTCCTGTGCTCCTCAACTCGTCTGCCGCCGACCCGATCAGCCTCGCGTTCTTTCGCGGATCTCTCTTCGAGCTTATGCCCTTCGGGGTGCGCTGCCACTGCGACGGGCCGACCGCCCGGCCTGTCGAAGCGCCTGAGGCCGGGGTAGTTATGCACGTACACCGTTCTGTTCCCCCAGTTCCGGCCCCAGACAGCGTCATGAAAAAACCACCCGTGAGAGGCCCAGTCGAGCCGTACCGAGCCCCAGCCCCAGGGCGCGAACGCGACCCCAAAATTGAAGCCAAATCCGAAGTTTATTGCACCGCCGACCACAAATCCCGGGCGCGGCGCGTAAAACACCACCGCCGGATCGTAATAAGGAACATATACAAACGCCGGGTTCACGGGCATGATCGTAATGAAGGCGCCGTTCCGCGCGACGACAACTCGCGGGCCAGTCCGGAGATAACCGTATTGCATCGACAGTGCGCGCTCACGCTGCACGGCGTCCATCACGTCAGGGCGCTGGGCAAGCACCGCATTTCCCAGCTGAGTTGTCCAGCCAATATCGGCGGCCATCATGTCGAGCACCGAGGGAAACGGAAGGATTGCCTGCACGCTGGGATCAAAGGGAAGCTGATCCTCTGCAATCGCGTGTGCGAGCGCATCGCCCGTGAGGTAGTGATGCTGGTCAGCCCACTTGGCGGCATCCGGAATTTCATCGGCGAAAGTGGAGGCCGAAAGTACCTGAGCCAGCAGAGGGTCCGGATAGAGTGCGACGCGCTGTACCAACTGGTCCAGTTGCGCCGGAGGAAACGAAGGCGGAGCCTGGGCAAAGCAGAATCCGGATACTGCGACTGTGAGCAAAGCGATCTTGAGTCTCATAAACATTCCTTCCATTTGGAATAACGCGCGCGGCCGCTAATTGTTTCGCGGATGAAATGAATTTCATGTGCGGCGAGCGGGCATGGCACTTCCTTTTCATAGTAAGTGATGCGCCTGTTTG
>Ga0207040_1276_pt1 | contig 13004 bp, 6 predicted proteins | sample Alteio_BWMinCont_72_FD_153279 | JGI IMG/M metagenome (GOLD analysis project Ga0207040, IMG submission 153279) | Enriched cells from forest soil in Barre Woods Harvard Forest LTER site, Petersham, Massachusetts, United States -... | ecosystem: Environmental > Terrestrial > Soil > Temperate forest >... | reverse complement strand
AATCCAAATGGATGGTCCATCAGCCGGTTGAAGTAAGGAATCGATGCGGAAATCAGAACCACCGCTACGGCAATAGCAAGCAGGCTGATCAACAGCGACTCGGTCATGAACTGCCGGAATAGATTCAACCTGCCGGCTCCCATAATTTTTCGGATCCCGACTTCCCGGGTCCGTAGGCTAGCTCTTGCCGTCGATAGGTTCACATAATTGACGCAGGCGATAAATAAAAGAAAAAACCCGACCACGGCAAATAGCGCAACTTCCCTGGGGTTTTCATGGGGAATGCTGTCGTCCGAACCATCGAGGAAATGGACGGATCGTAAAGGGGTCAAGCTGGATTGCAAGAGATCGTTTCCTGGTATCGGAGGCATGACCCGGTCGATATTCTTGAGGAGGTGGGTAAAGCTGCTTCCTGGCTTCAGGATTATATAGGTCTGAAACATGAAGTACATCCAGGAGCTTTCTCTCCGGTAGACCTCAGGGTTCGACCAACGTGACTCCATCGGTACCATCAGATCAAAGGCAAAACTGGAATTTGCCGGATTATTTTCTACGACGCCCATGACCCGGAAGACTGCGCTGTCCAGGCGAATGGATTGGCCCAGAGCGAGCCTGTTGCCAAAATATTTTTTCGCCAGGGACCGGGTAATGACCAGCCCGCTTGGCCGGACACCAAATTCCAACGCATTGCCTTCGACAAAAACATAGTGAAAAATCCGGAACCAGTTCTGGTCTACATATGCGCTGTGGCTTTCCCGGTACAGATCATTTCCCACGCCGACGACGGGAATATTGGCCCCGGTTGGAACGCTATACGTAGTAGACAACTCGATGTCCGGAAGCTCCTGACGGGCGCGTTCCCCCCACAAGAGAGGCGTCCCTTCAAATGTTTCGTGTTTCTGGGCGTTTCCGAGACGAACGTGGTAAATCCGGGCGGCCATCGGCTGGCCGGCATCGAAGCTCAGTTCATTTCGGACCCATACCAGGATAAACAAAGCCGCACTCATGCCCAGCGACAATCCCGCGATGTTGAGCAGGCTTAAGGATTTCTGCTTCCATATACCGCGCCAAGCCGCCTGGAGTTGGGTCTTCATGCCAATGCATTAATGGTTCATTGATTGGACCGGTCTATTCCGTTCTAAGGCTCTCCACAGGATTTGCAACTGCGGCCCGAATCGCCTGCGTGCTTACGGTGAGCAAGGCCACGATAACGGCCATCACGCCGGCTGAAACAAAGATCCACCAGGCAATGGGAACCCGGTAAGCAAAGTCTTGCAGCCAACGGTGCATGAAGTAATAGGCCACGGGTACGGCAATGACAAAGGATATACCCACCAACAGCAGGAAATCCTTGGACAGCAGGTTGACGATGCCGCCCACGCTGGCGCCCAACACTTTGCGGATGCCGATCTCCTTGGTTCGCTGCATGGTGCTGTAGGAGGCAAGGCCCAGGAGGCCCAGACAGGATATAAAAATGGCCAGCACGGCAAAATTGATGAAGAGCTTCCCGAACCGATCCTCATCCCGATACAGGTTATTAAAATAGTTGTCGAGAAAATAATAGTTGAAGGGTCGCTCCGGTATGAGCTGTTTCCATTTCCTTTCTATGGCAGCGATCGTAGTAGGAAGATTGGCCGTGCTCACTTTCGCGCTGAGAACATTGCAACCTTGTGGCTCAACGCGCATGGACAAGGGCGTGATTTCCTTTTGCAGGGATTTGTAGTGCCAGTCTTTCATGACGCCGATGATCTTTCCTTGGCGGCCCCATTGGGAGAAATCCCGGCCAATGGCTTGTCGCGGCGAAGGATAACCGAACATTTTCACCGCCGCCTCATTCAGGATTATGGCCTGCGTGGTGTCCGTCTGAAAATCCTGGGAGAAGGGGCGGCCGGCCACCATCTTGAGCTGGTATTGGGGGATGAAGTTCCAGTCAACAAAATAGAGATCCAGGTTGGCGATCTGCATTTCCCCCTTGTAGTTTTGGATCACAGAATACGCGCCGTTATAATTACCCCCCGGTATGCCCGAGGTCATGGAGGTTGAAATCACGCCGGGAATTACATTCACTGCATGCTGGAATGGATAAATATTGGGACCTCCATTGGTTTCGATGACGAGCATCTGATCCTTGTTGAAGCCCAGGTCCTGGCTACGCATGAAGTTCAACTGACTATAAACGATCAGCGTGCCGATGATAAAGGCGATGGAGATGGTGAACTGGGCAATTACAAGAGCTTTTCGAAGGGCTGCTCCCTTGGCTCCGCTGGAGAACCGGCCTTTCAGCACGGTTACGGGACGGAATGCGGAAAGTACGGCCGCCGGATAGAGGCCCGCGAGCGACCCGATCACCACGGCTGCCAATAGCAGGATGCCGACAAAGGACGGGAACTCAAAGAGGCCCTGGCTAACCTTTTTCCCTGCCAATTCATTGAACAAGGGGATCAACAAGGCCACGACTCCCAGCGAAACCATAAAGGCCATGAGGCAAAGCAGGACGGACTCGCTGATAAACTGGCGGGCGAGCTGGGGCCTGAGGGCGCCAACTACTTTGCGTATGCCTACTTCCTTGGCTCGTTCCGTCGAGCGGGCCGTAGTGAGATTGACAAAGTTGATGCAGGCTATGAACAGGATGAATGCGGCTACGATTGAGAAGATATAGACATTCTTGATGTTGCCGGTTGTGCTGCCATTGCGGGTGGAGTGAAGATACACATAGCGCAGAGGTTCGAGATACAGGCTGGCATACATCTTGAATTTTCTCATCTCATCCCCGTTGCGCTTTTCAAGAAAGGCGGGAAATTTCGCCTGCAATGCAGTTGGATTTGTGTGGGGCTTTAGCAGGAGGTAGAGGTTAGCTCCATAATTTCCCCATTCATTATCCCGGTCGTTGTCCCAACGCGTGGTGAGCGTACTCATGGATACAAACATGTCTGCCTTGATCTGAGAATTTTCCGGAATGTCCTGGATAATCCCGGTGATCTTGGCGGGCAGTCCCTCGATCGTGAAGATGACCATCTGGCCTACCGGGTCTTTGTCGCCGAAGTATTTCTTCGCCGCCGTCTGGGTGAATACGATGCTCAAGGGTTCTTTCAATGCAGTCTTCGGGTTGCCGTGGATCATTTTGAAATCAAAGACCTGGAACAAGCTGGAGTCGGCGAAAGCTGAATGTTCCTCCTGAAATTTCACATCGCCCCGTCGGATGAGAAAACTCTCGTTGCTAATCCGCACGGAAGCCTCTATTTCGGGGAATTCCGCAGTGATATGCGGGCCCACCGCCCAGGAAGGGCCGGACGAATGGATGGTCTCGGTCGGCGTCTTTATATCGGCCACCACCCGGAAGATGCGATCGGCCTTGGTATTAAAGGCGTCGTACGTGAGCTCAAAATGGACAAAAAGGAATATGAGATAGCAGGCTGTCATGCCCACGGTGAGTCCAAGGACATTGATCAAGGAGAATACCCGGTGCCTCCAAAGATTGCGCAGCGCAATCTTGAAATAATTCTTTAGCATGGTTTCTTTTTTTTGCCAGGCGCTACGAAGTTCGATTCTCGGCAGGCCGGGCGATTTCTTTCCCGGTCTATTCCGTTCTAAGGCTTTCCGCCGGTTTGGCCGAAGCGGCCCGGAGGGCCTGCAGGCTGATGGTCGCCTGGGCGATCACCACGGCAATCAGTCCGGCCATTCCGAACAGCCACCATCTCAGGCTGATTTTGTACGCAAAATTCTGCAGCCACTGGTTCATCACCCACCAGGCGACCGGGAATGCGATCAGGTTAGCCATCAGGACCAGCCGCATAAAATCTCTGGAAAGGAGTATGACTATATGCGACACCGAAGCTCCCAGGACTTTCCTAACGCCAATCTCCTTGGTCCGTTGCGCGGTGGCAAACAGGGAGAGCCCGAGCAGCCCGAGGCAGGCGATCAGGATCGCCAAACCGGCAAACAGGGCGAACAGCTTCCCAAACAATTGGTCATTGTCATAGAGGTGCCGAAAATTATCGTCGAGGAAATTGAAATCAAACAAATTGCCGGGAAAATATTTGTTGTACGTCGTCCGGATCGAGGCAATGGTAGCAGATATGTTTTTCGGATTGACCTTTATCGAGATGGGATCCCCGGTTCCCAGCGTGGGCAACAACACCATGGGCTCAATTGGAAAATGCAGCGACTTCTGGTGAAAATCCGCAACTACCCCGACAATGTCCCAGGCTCTTCCGAAGATCATTAGTTTCTTCCCCAAAGCGTCCTGCGCATTGGCAAATCCAAATTCCCGCACGGCCAGCTGGTTCACGAGCAGGGAATGCAGGCTATTCCATTGATAATTGTAATCGGTGGGTTGGAGGTTGCGTCCCGCAATCAGCTGGATGCCGTAAACATCGATGAATTCCCGGCTCACCCCGAAATTCCTCACCGTGAAATGGGCCGTGGGATTGCCGCCGAAACGGTAGGCATTGAAGGCTCGCGCCATATCCACACCCAGCGAACGGTCCGTGGTGCACACGCCCAGCACCGCGGGAAGGTTCTTTATCTCGTCTTTAAAACTGATTTGCCGTTGAAAGAAACCAGAATCCCAGGCTGTCAATGTGGGGGGGGTTACCATAAGGATCTGGTCCAAATTGAATCCGAGCTGCTGTTTATTCATATAACCGAGCTGGCGGTAGACTACGGCCGAACCGATGATCAGGGCGATCGTTATGGCAAATTGGCCGACAACGAGGACCTGCCGCAGGGCAGCCCCCTTGCGCGAGCGGCTGAATTTCCCCTTAAGCGCCAAGATCGGCCGAAAGGAGGACAGCACCAGCGCAGGATAGGTACCGGATAGGAGGATGCCGGAGATCAGCAGGAGGCTCAGCCCGATGGGCACGCTGTATCCCAGCAAACCATGGTGAAACAAGTCACCGAATGACAGGGGATGACCCAGCAAGGTGCCGAAAAGGGGACGCGCCACGAGTACCAGGACAAGGGCGACGACCAGGGCCATCGCATTGATCAACAGGGATTCGACAAGGAATTGCCGGACCAGCTGGCTCCGTTCGGCCCCCACAACCTTGCGGATGCCTACTTCCTTTGCCCGGTCGATGGAGCGGGCCGTGGTCAGGTTGATGTAATTGACCCAGGCAATCAGAATGATGAAAATGGCAATGGCGGACAGACCCCAGACTGCCGTCGAGCTTCCGGTTTTGCCGATCTCGTATTCGAAGTCGGAAAACAGGTGGGCCCGGGACAAAGGCTGCAGATAAAATTTCTCATCACTACCTGAAACCTTCGATCCTTGGAAATGCCGCTGGCTGAATGCGGCCAGTTTCGTTTCCAGCTTGCGGTAATCCGTACCGTGCCTCAATTGGATATAATGCCAGAAATCAGAATCGGTAAAGTCATACGTCGACTCCTTGTATCCGCCGCTGGCCAGGGTGCTGTAAGAAAGCAGCAAATCATAAGGCAAATGGGTATTCTCCGGAAGGTTCCGGCATATTGCGGTGACCTGGTAGGGCAGGGAGTCGCGAGAAAGAACGAAAGTCCGGCCAATCAATGACCGGAAATCCGAACCGCTGTAGTCAAAGAGTTTCCTGGCCAGGCGTTCGGAAACCACGGCCTGGCGCGGATTGACCAGCGCATTGTCGGCGTCGCCGGCCAGCAGCGGGACCGTGAACATGCGCAGGAAACTGTTGTCCACGGCCAGCATGTTTTCATTTCCCAGTTTTTTTTCTCCGGCAATGAGGATCCCTCCCCAGGGCTCCACGCGGCAGTTGTCCACCACTTCCGGGAAGTCGCTTTTCATGGCGGGACCTACGGCTGAATAGGTAATGGTCCCGTGCTGGACCAGCTTCCCGTTTTGGTACCGGTCGTTATAAACTCGATAGATATCTGAAATATTTTTGTTGAACTGGTCGTAGTTCAGTTCAAAGCAAACATATTGGAGGATCAACAAACAAGCTGCTAGCCCAATTCCCAGTCCGGCAATATTGATTACGGAAAAAGTCTTGTGCTTCCAAAAGGTCCTCAGCGCGATCTGGACATAACCCTTCATCATACGTTAGTATTTTGTGGAAGAAATGATTGGCGTTAATCGATGGAATGACGGCCTGTGATCCTTAAGCATCCCAGAAAATCATTCCGTTCTCAGGTTCTTCACCGGATTGGACACAGCCGCCCGGATGGCCTGCGTGCTTATGGTCAGCATCGCGATCAAAATGGCGGCCAGACCGGAGGAGGCGAAGACCCACCAGCTAATCGGAACATGGTAGGCATAGTCCCGGAACCAGCGGACAATACCGAGAATGGCCAGCGGGCAGGCGATAAGAATCGCCCAAAAGACCAATTGAAGGAAATGCGCGGACAACAAGCCGACGATTTGCCGGACGGAGGCCCCCATGACCCGGCGGATGCCGATCTCCTTGATTCGTTGTTCGGCTGAATAAGAAGCCAAGCCGAACAAACCGAGACAGGAAATGAGAATGGCCAGGGCGGCGAGAATTCCTACGATATAGCAAACCTGCCTGTCCGTTCGGTATATCTCTTTGAAGTGATCATCCAGGAATTGGAGTTCGAGGGGATATTCGGGAAAGATCGATTTCCAGGTGGCTTGAATAAAGGCCAGCGCTTCGCGGGTCTTGCCTCCATTGATCTTCGCGGAAACCACATTATATCCCCAATCCTTCTGGTTGACCAGGAACATGGTCTCCACCGGATAATGCAGGGAATTGAAATTAAAGTTCTTAGCTATTCCTACAATGGTGCCGGTCGAGTCAAATCCAAAATTCCTACCCAGGAGCCAATGGAGATTGGCTTTGGGATAATCCTTCAGCAGTTCCTGAGCCAGAGATTCATTGATGATGTATTCTTTTCCGTTGGCCGTGGGCTCGTTGTAGAAATTTCTTCCTTCCACCAGTCGGATTTGGTATAGCTTCAAATAGTCCGGGTCGACGATCAGCCGGGTCGAAACCAAGTGCCGCAATGGGCCATCTCCTTTGAACCGGATCCCGGATTGGTCCAAATGGCTCCCCAACAGGTCCTGGGAGGCCGTCACGCCGGAGACCAGGCTGCTGGCCTGCAGCTGGTGCTTGAACAGGTAGTATTTCTTATAGGTGTTTTCATCCAGGTTAATGCTAACCACCTGGTCGCGGTTAAAGCCCGGGTCGCGTCTCAGCATGAATTGCAATTGGAGCAATACGAATATGGTCGCGACCATCAGAAAAATAGCGCTGCTGAATTGAGCAACCACCAGGAAACTTCGAAGCAGGCTCTTTCCCCTCACTCCCTGCATCGTCCCCTTCAGCACCTTCACGGGACGGAAGGAAGAAAGATAGGCAGCCGGATAAAGGCCCGAGAGCACGCCGATAACCAAGGTCCCCAATATAATTAGAAGCAAATAGGACGGATGGCTCCGAACCACCAGATCCAGGTGTCGTTGGCTTAGACTATTGATGCCCGGGAGTGCCAGCGCAACCCAGAGGAAAGAGAGCAAGAGGGCAAAGAAAGAAAGAAGAACGGTTTCCCCGATGAATTGAAATGCGAGTTGCCAGCGATCGGCCCCGATGGATTTTCGGACACCAACCTCTTTGGCCCGCTCCGCCGACCGTGCCGTCGACAGGTTCATGAAATTCACGCAGGCAATCACCAGGACGATCAGGGCAATAATGGCAAAGAGCTTGGTGTCCTGCTTACTAAATTTTTGATAGTTCAGGTAATCCAGTCCGATATCGGAAGCCCCGGCATGCACGGCTTGCAGGGGGAGCAGGAACAATTCATACATTTCACTTTGGTTGTCCCCCGCCATGTATTTCTTAAGGTAACCGGGGAATTTTTTTTCCAGGACCTTGGGGTCTGTTCCCGGCGCCAATTCCAGATAGGTATCCAGCCAGTTGCCGCTCCAGTTGTTGATCAGTTTGGGGTTCTGATTGTAGATCGTGCTGAAACTGAGCAGACCGTCAAATTGTAGTTGGGAATTTTCCGGCGCATCTTCCATGATCCCGGTTACGACGACGCTAATGGTGTCATCTCCATAGTGCACCAGCGTCTTGCCGATGGCATCCTCGGTCCCAAATATTTTTTTGGCACTGGAGCGCGTAAGTATCAGGCTATTGGGTTTTTGAAGCGCCTGGATGCGATCTCCTTGAATTATCCGGAAATCAAACATCTGCAGGAAGTTGGAATCGACAAAGAAAACCTGAGGAAGATATACCCGCTTGTCCCGAAAGCTCAGTTCCAGCTTATTGGACCAATTAACCCGGGTGAAGTGCCTGATCTCGGGAAAATCGTGTTGCAGGGTAGGGCCCATGGGGAACATGGAAAGGGCCACTTTTTGGGAGGCCACCATCCCCGGAAACTTTTGCACTTCATTGAGGCGGTATAGATTTTTGCGGTGGAATTGGTCAAAACTTTTCTCGTAGAATACAAAAAGCAGAATCACCAGACAGCCGGCCATCCCAATGGAAAAACCGAAGATATTGATGGCGGAATATACCTTGTTCTTCCAGAGGTTGCGCCAGGCTGTTTTTAAGTAATTCCTGAGCATGGTAACGCATTTTTCCCAATGCCGGGACTTTGCGCAGCCTTGCCTATGAGAAGGCGCGCCGTGGTCGGGATTAGATCAGAATATTCTCGGTAACGGTCTGGCCGTCCAACATCCGGATGATCCGATGGCTGAAGCGTGCATCGTGTTCGGAGTGCGTGACCATGATAATCGTCGTCCCCTGTTCATTCAGGTCTGTCAGCAATTGCATGACTTCATTGCCATTACTGGAATCAAGGTTACCCGTAGGCTCATCGGCTAAGATCAGTTTGGGCCGGTTGACGACAGCCCGGGCAACGGCCACGCGCTGCTGCTGGCCGCCAGAAAGCTGTTGGGGATAGTGGTTGCGGCGGTGCATGATTTGCATCTTGTCCAGCACTTCCTCCACCCTTTTTTTCCGTTCCGGGGATTTGACACCCAGATAGATCAGCGGGAGCTCCACATTTTCAAAGACGGTCAGTTCGTCGATCAGATTAAAGCTCTGAAAGACAAAACCGATATTGCGCTTGCGGAGTTCGGCGCGCTTCCGTTCGTTATAGTGGGCTACTTCGGTGCCGTTGAATAAAAAGCTGCCTCCGTCTGGGTCGTCTAATAGACCCAGAATATTTAGCAGGGTGGATTTTCCGCAGCCCGACGGTCCCATAACGGCGACAAATTCTCCTTCCTTTACCTGAAAGGACAATTTGTTGAGCGCAATAGTCTCCACTTCCTCCGTGCGGTAAATCTTTTCGAGTTCGGTGATGTTGATCATTTATGATGCGATTTAAATTGACAAATAATAAAACATGTTTGGGGCTGGCTCGCTAACTCGCAGACAGGATCCCCTGGACGTGCGCTGACATTTCCCAGGCTTGCGGTGCATGCCAAAGTAGCGATTTTCCTTTTGCTTCCCGGGTTTGCTCGTTTGGGCAGTCCAATTTGCCGCCCAGGTCCACACATTCCCGGGATGTGGCGCTCCATTGCAGGCAAACCAACAGGCAAAGGAGATAAATGCATTTTCTTTTCATCGTGTCCGTTTTTGAACTACTTCTTGATCACGAGTTCCTGAATGGTTCCATATGACTCGTAGCTGGAGGTAATTACATTGTCACCCGGCTTAAGACCGGAGATGACTTCATAATAATCCGTGTTTTGGTTTCCCAGGGTGATATCGGTCTTAAAGGCAATTTTTCCGTCGTCGCTCATTTTGAAAATCCAGTTCCCTCCCGTGTTCTGGAAGAACCCCCCTTTGGGGACCATGACCGCCTGTTTTTCGTCGCTCAGGGCAAGCAGGATTTGCAGGGTCTGACCGCGCCGGATGCCCGAGGGCACCGCTCCGAGAAAATGCATATCGACCTGAAAGGTACCGTTTGCGTTCACCTGAGTGTACACTTTAACAATTTTTAATCGGTAGGTCGAATCACCGTTTGTCCAGGTAGCTGTTTGCCCCGTAAATACCCGCGAGATATAGTGCTGATCCACGTCGACGCGGACTTTGAAACCCGTTAGGACGTCCAACTGGCCCAGGCGCTCACCCACGTTGATGTTCTCCCCGATTTCCGCAGTCATGGAGGTCAACTGGCCATCTATGGGGGCCCTGACTACCAATTCTCCTACTTGCTCCTGGATGATTTTTAAGGCGTCCTTTGCGCCTTGCAGGGTCTGCTTCGCCTGTTGAAGCTGTTGCTCATTGGCGACGGAATCCTGGACAAGAATCTGTTCAGACAATTTCTTTTTGCGGCGCTGATAGTTATATAAATTCTCCGCGGAACGATAGTCCTGCAGCCCAATCGCTTTTTCTTCGTAGAGTTTTTTATCCAGGAGGTAAACCCTTTCCGCTTCCCGGAGGGCACTCTCCACATCTGCATCGGCGTTGAGCTTGCCCACCGTGTTCTCCAAGGCCGCATTGCTGGCAATGCGCATCTGAGTCAGATTATTGTATACATTGGTCTCCTGCGTAACCATGTTCAGGCTCAGGTTCGTGTTGGAAAGGCGCAAAATGGGTTGCCCTTTTTTCATGATGGCTCCGTCTTCGACGTATTTTTCTTCCATCCTTCCCCCTTCTGTGGCATCCAGGTAAATGGAATACAGGGGTACGACCATGCCGTTCACGGGTATATTTTCCTGAAACGTGCCCTTGTGGACCGTACTGACGGTCAATCGGTCATAATCCACGTACAGGCGCGACTTGCCGGAAGTATAGTAATAGCTTCCAAAGATCAGCAACAGGATACCCAGGATGCCACCGATTGTCAAAAGCCTTTTGGTCGTCCATCTCTTTTTCGGTAAGGCTCGGTCTACCATGATATTTTTTTTCGAAATTTAACCAAAACCACCGGGTATAAAAATACCTGGTGGTTACTCTACTACATAAGAAAATTACAGGACAGGGAATCGCAATCACATGCCAGAATACGAGAGAAATGATATACAGCAGCTTAGCCATGTATTGCGGATGAACTTGTTCATTTACGATACACAGACTGTTCGATTTCGATACAGTTTGCAATACGCAAAACCGTTGTAAAAAATTAATTGCCATACTATTATATTTAAAGTAAACTTGTGGCACTGTTTTGTTGCATGCCTTGCTGGTTTTTTTATCTAGCATCATGGCCTTAAAAAATGCGTCGATACTTGTTATAGATGACGATCCGGATGTGTTAACGGCAGTCCGGCTGCTGCTCAAAACGGAAGCCAGGCAGGTCGTAACGGAAAAGAACCCGGAAAATCTCCGCACCCAACTCCAAAAGCAGGTTTTTGACGTCATTCTGTTGGATATGAACTTCAACAGCTCCATAAATACTGGCAACGAGGGGTTGTTTTGGCTGAAAAAGATTCGGGAATTCGGGTCCGAGGCCGCAGTCATCATGATCACCGCCTATGGAGATATTGACTTAGCCGTCAGGTCCTTAAAGGAAGGGGCGGCCGATTTTGTCGTGAAGCCCTGGCACAACGAGAAGCTCATTGGCACCATTCGCGACGCCATCCGCAAAAAGGAAACGGAAAAGAACAGCCTCGGAAGCCGGGTTTTGGGGGATTCCATCATCGGTTCGGAATTGATCGGGGAATCGGAACTGATGGAAGACATCTTTTACAAGGTGGAAAAAATAGCCCCCACCGACGCCAATATCCTGATCATGGGGGAGAACGGCACAGGCAAAGATCTGATTGCCAAAGCCATACATCAGAAATCCCTAAGGGCGGACAAGCAATTCATCAAGGTCGATGTGGGTGCCCTTACGGAAACTTTGTTTGAAAGCGAATTGTTTGGTCATAAGAAAGGGGCCTTTACCGATGCCCGGGAAGACCGGATGGGGCGCTTTGAAGCAGCGAATGAAGGAACGTTGTTCCTGGATGAGATCGGCAACATCTCCCTTCACCAGCAGGCCAAACTGCTTTCCGTGCTGCAAAACCGGCAGATCATTCGCCTCGGGACCAACCAGACGATTCCCATCGATATCCGCCTGGTCTGCGCCACCAATCTTCCCCTAGTCGAACTGGCGAACGAAAACCGCTTTCGTAAGGATCTGATATACCGGATCAATACGGTGGAGATTGTGGTTCCTCCGTTAAGGAAGCGACTAGAGGACATCGTTCTGCTGGCCAAGCACTTTGCCCGGATTTATGCCAATAAATACATGAAACTGTCGAATGATTTTGATCCTAAGGCCCTGGAGAAATTGAGGACTTACCATTTTCCCGGAAATGTCCGTGAACTGCAGTACACGATTGAACGGGCGGTGATTATGTCCGAAGGAGATCGCCTCAGAGCCACGGACCTTATTTTCTCGCCCATCGAATCCCACAAAGAGATACCGGATGAATCGCAGGAACTTAAATTGAGCACCATAGAAAAAAACACGATCCTCCGGGTGATCGAGAAGCACAACGGCAATGTGTCCAAGGCAGCCAAGGAATTGGGATTAACCAGAACGGCTTTATACCGCCGGTTGAGTAAATATGATATTTGAGCGATACCATGGCCATATACTGATCCGGGTGCTGCTGATGTTCTTAAGCCTGACCGGCGCGGCCTTCCTATTGGTAACCGGACAATACATCTACCTGACCATCCTGATTCCGATCATTGGGTTTCAGCTCCTGGATTTCTATCGATTCCACCGGAAGGCGCAGGACGAAGTCGAACAGTTTGTCGAGTCCGTCCATTATCGTGATTTTTCCCGGTATTTTGATGTAAAGCGTGCACCCATGGAATTGCAGCCCCTGCGCAAAGGGTTCAACGAAATCAACAGCACCTTCAAGGTAATTAGCAAGGAAAAAGAAACCCAATACCAATACCTGCAAAAAATACTGGAGCTGGTTGAAACGGGGATTCTTTCCTATGAGCACCGCAGCGGCGATATCGGCTGGATGAACGAATCGTTCAAAAGAATGATCGGAATTCCCTACCTGAAGACGATCCACTCCCTGGAACGCCGGGACGCGTTGCTATATCATGAGGTCATTACGCTACGCCCCGGCGAAAACAAAGTGGTTTCCATACAAAAGGACA
>Ga0207040_1220_pt1 | contig 13123 bp, 10 predicted proteins | sample Alteio_BWMinCont_72_FD_153279 | JGI IMG/M metagenome (GOLD analysis project Ga0207040, IMG submission 153279) | Enriched cells from forest soil in Barre Woods Harvard Forest LTER site, Petersham, Massachusetts, United States -... | ecosystem: Environmental > Terrestrial > Soil > Temperate forest >... | reverse complement strand
GGAGGCGTTGCGCATCGGCCTCGTGAATCACGTGTATGAACCGGCGGAACTTTTGCCCGCGGCCGAAGGTCTTGCGAAAAACGTTTTGATTTATTTCCGAAATTTTTGCGAGATCACGCAGGGTTTCTGGAGCATATTGAGCAGTGGAAGTGGTGCGATGCGCGGGCTCCTCGACCACCGGGCGCGGATGTTCCGCAGGCCTTCTGGGAGCCGCGCCAGCTTGCGGCCACCAGCGCGCCGCATCAAAAAGGCTGCGCAACCGTTCATTATTTTCCGCCTCGCCCGGAAAAAGTTCCACGATGCGCTGCAGTCGCTCGACGGCCTTGGATTGCAGCGAGTATTGAACAAAGATTTCGGCCTGGACCAGCAGGTCTTCGAGTGTCTGGCCTGTTTGAACCTCATCCAGCAGAACATTGGACGGTAAGCTTGTTTTACCGCGGCGGTTTTCCAGGGCCGGCGCGTCGGAGTGATGCGTCTCGGCGTTGGAAAGCCGCGACTTTACGCGGCTCAAAAACTCCTCTCCGACGCGCCCCTTCAGCAAGTCCATTCGCTCCTGATTGCGCGAGTCGTACGGATCGATTTCGACAAGCCTTTCAAACGCCTCGCAGGCGCCGGGAAGTTGATTGTTCGCCACATTCAAATCAAAAAGGCGGCCCAGGGCCTCAAAATATTTCGTTTCGCGATTAATTTCACTGTAGAAGGCAGCCCAGAACTGGATGAGGCGAAGCGACTTTGGAAACTCCCCCACCAGTTGATCGACAGCCGAAGCAAATTCCGATTCTCGTCGCGCTGCCAGCATGCTTCTTTTGGTGGCGGCAAGGAGATCGGCGGCCTGTTCGTCTTTGCCCGCGCGTAGTAGCTCGGTAGCCAGCAAGAAAACTTTCTCCGGCGAACCGCCTTCTTGATTTGACATGCCCTCCAGAACCGCGCGCGCGGCATCCAACTGTCCGGAACGCGTCAGGGCTTCGGCGTAGGTGTCCAGAAAAGGCGCATCCTTTTCGGTATCGCTCAGCGGAGCGAGCAGCGCAGCGGCCGCCGCCGCGTCCCCATTCCGCATCAGCGTCTGCGCGTACAGCAATGACGCGCTGCGATCGTTCGGCATGAGCTGGTGCGCTTTTGCGAAATACACGAGCGCCTCGTCATCGTTCTGCGTGGTCAGTTGGCCGGCCCTCAAATATCCGCGGGAAGCGGCCGCTGAATTTCCCAGGCGCTCGGCCAAATCGGCCACGGCAATGTGACGGTCGCGATTTTCGGAATCCAGCTGCGCGATGCGGACGTAGCAAGCCAGCGCATCTTCTCCCTTGCTACCCAACTCGAACGCCAGAGCCGCGGACATGAATTGTTCGGTAGCTTCTTCCACACGGTTTTGCTTTTGCAGAAGGAGGGCATATCGCGCGACGCGTTCCGGGGGCTGCTGGTGCGGCTTCAAAAAACGCCCGTAAAGAGCCAGTGCCTTGGGCTCTTCCTTGGGCGCCGTAAAATGATCGAAAAGCATTCCGTAGTAAATGGCCGCGCGGTCAGGCTTGTTCTGCTTGGTAAAAAGGTCGCCCAGCGATTGCATCGCTTCGAGGTGATCGGGAGAGGCGGAGAGCACCGATTGATAGGCCTCAATAGCCTCGTCGATGCGGCTCTTTTCGACGAAGCGCTTGGCCTTTTCCAGTTGTTTGACGATGTCCACGCTCATGCGGCTCGGACGGTTTTTCCTTCAAGAAGTTGCGACCGCGGACTCGCGGATCGACGCTAGCTAGAACAAAAACAACTATATACTGCTGCGCCTTCGCGCGCCAAACCCATCGCGGCCTGGCTGCTCAATTTAACATCGTCTATCGGAGGGACGTCTCGATCAAAGGGCTTCGGGTAAGCGGGTGTCATTCGGAGCACTTTCGATTAGGGCGCCGAGGAACCTCCCGCTTTTTCCCCCAGCACCCAAGCCTTCATATTTTTCCAGTCCGAGTCGTCCTCGGAAGAAAATTGCCTTCCACCCTGGTGGGTATCGGCGAGTCCGCCCGCTTCCGGCGCAAGTGGCATTCGCAGAAACAGACTCAAGGATGGATTCCCGGGAACTACCAGCTTCGATACGGTCTCGAAGTTGCGGCGGGACTGCTCCTCGGTCCAAAAGCTCATCCCAGGTGTCAGCATCTCCAGGCTCAGGGGACCGCCGCCATGCCGGCTCATCTGATGGCAAACGTAGCAGCGGGCGTGATCCTCGGACCGTTTTTTCAGGAAGATGGGCTCGACGCGCGTTTTGAAAAAATCGTAATCCAACTGCGGAGATTGCGCGTCGGGACTTGCGGGAGTTTGCGCCGTCACAGGAGGAATCGACGCGTAGAGAAGGATGAAAGTCGCGACTACGAAGCCGGCGGAAATAATTTTCGGCAGAATCCTGGAAATCATCCTCATCACCTCGGTTCCGATTCAAAACCTGTGACGCAACGAATCGTTCCTCGCCCCTCAAAGACAATTCGGTTGGGTGTTTCTCACGGCAGAACCAGCGTGCTGATCCGGTCCGGCATTTCGTGCACCGGAATCTGTGTGATCTCTTTGATTGCGTTCACATCGATGGCGGTGATCGACTTGGTCCCACACGTGGAAATGTAAACGGTTTTGCTGTCCGGAGTGAAAGTGACCCAGGCGGGTCCGCCGCCTCGTGGGGATTTTCCGGGCACTTCGGTGTCAGGCAAGGAGACATGGCCTAGCAGCTTGAGATCCGGGAGCGAGTATACGAACACAGCATTCGCCGGCCTGCTGTTGGTCCACAGCGTTTTATGGTCCGGGGCGATGCCGATGCCGTGACTGATGCCCTCACACCCCGGAGGAAATCCTTTGGGCTCGTCGGGATTCTTGATCCGATCAACTTCCTTGTGGGTCACAAAATCCACGACCGAAAATCCGTTTGTTCGATTCAGCTGCGCAAATATCCGGTGGCCGGAGCCGTCAGGATTGCTTTCAATGATTACGGGCAGCACTCCCTGGTCGTAGTTAACTTCCCAGGCGATTTCCATCTTCTGGAGATCAAAGACGGTAATGAATTGTCCTCCCGGCGAACCAGCGGCCGCAAACTTGCCATCCGCTGTCAGGGCCACATCGTGCAGCCCTCTTCGCACCGGAATGCTTTTCACCTTCTCCAGGGATTTGGCGTCGATAACATCCAGCGCCCCTGCGTCCACGGCCTCCAGACCCGTGTTGCGGATGCAGATGACAATCAGTTTTCCATCATTGGTCACCATTGCATCATTGGCCCACCCGCTGAGAGGCACCTTTTTGACCGTCTTCCCACTTTTTCGATCCCTGACGTCGAGGACATCCTCGCTCCTGCTGGTGATATAAAGTCGGCTGCCGTCGGGAGAGAAGCGCACTACTTCCGGCGACTCGATACCTTTGATCACTTCCACGACCTTATTCGTCGCGGGGTCGATCACATCAATCGTCGTGCCCCCTCTGTTCGCGACATAGATCCGGGCCGTAGCCGCCGCCAACGGCAGTGCTGCGAACAGTATTCCAACGAGCAGCCACACATTGCTTCGTCCGCAAAAACAGTTTTTATTTGTGGTCGCACTCATAGTGGGAAGGCGCTCCTTACCTTTGGCGCAGAGAGTAGAACCGCGCGAACCGCAAGTCAAGCTTCTCCGTGTCGCGAGGGTAACCTTGGTTGCGGAGATCAGTCTCAAGCCCATCTGTACAATATTGAACAGACACCCAAAACGCAAAAAGGTATTAGAGATGAGATCGGATGGACAACTAACCCATGTCCCACCTCGGGGCCGGATAAGTTCCCACATTCGGCCCCTTCTTAATTTCAAGCGTGCGAAGTAAGCAGAGCGAATTCCTCGCGAAAAGCGCCGTTTCCTGAATGTTCCTTGCGTTTGAGCTTGCGGGGCGAATATGGAACGACGTACTTTAGAAATCCGTTGCAGCAGCGATCCGAGGTTCTTAAGTGACCGAGATGGCCTTGAAATACAAAGTCAGGTACACAAGGCGGTTGGACCGGTGGCCCGATCCTGTCGTCTGGCTTTGTGGTTTGCCGGAGTGTAGGCACAAGCACCAGATTTTCGCATGGCTGCACGCCGCGTGGCGGCGTCCGTGGCTGCTAAGGCGCCGGTAATACCACAATGGAAATTTTGGACGAGAGCATTTGTCCGTAAGGTTTTCCGCATGGATATGGGGAAATATGTTCGACCGCTCGTTCAACCGTTCACCTGCTCGTCAAATACTGCGCCCGGAAAATTAAAGTAACCCAATTAAATTTCTAGTGAATTAGCTGTATGGAGACTCTCGGTTAAGTGCCCGAAACTGAGGAGCGCAATTTTGCCGCCGGTGCGGAGGGCAAGTACCCGGCGGCACCGGCACCTCAGATTTTGGGAGTACATCGTTTGGGAGTACATCGTTTGGAAGGGTTTCGAGAATACTCGGAACGCCAGGAGCCTTCAACATGATGAACAGATTTTGGCGCAGCGATCCCCACCCGCCATTCGCCGGTCGCTTGTCGGCTTTGTTAATTGTCCTAGGCCTCCTCATGGTGATAACGCCGCAATTATCGGCACAAGTGACGGCGAACCCCGCTTTGGAGATCTTCAGCGCGCCGGGCAAAACGCAAGTTTTCACCATTACGGTTGCGTCCGGCACCGCCCTGGGAAGCTACTCCGTTTTGACTTTGGGTGCGCCAAATCTTGACTTTACGTCGGTTCCGGCTGGGACAACTTGCCCCAATGTTGTCGCCGGGTCCTGCACGATTGAGATCCTGTTTCAGCCAACCGCCCCGAACAGGCGGCAAGGGGCGGTCGTGCTTAGCGACCCAAGCGGGAACGTACTGCTGAGCGTTTCGCTGGACGCTGCCGGTGACTCAGCGCTGGCAGCCTTTGGCCCAGGGACCATTTCAACGTTTGCAGGCAACGGCACGGGGGGCGACGGCGTCCCGGCGATCAGCGCGCTACTGGATGGTCCTACGGGCGTCACCGTGGATGGATTTGGCAATCACTACATCGCGGACCAGAAGGGCAACAAAATTCGTAGGGTGACTCCGACAGGAGTCATCTCTACATTTGCGGGTACTGGCAGCGCGGGCTACTCAGGCGATGGCGGAGTTGCCACCAGCGCAACGCTTAGCGGCCCCATATCAGTTCTCGTGGATGGAGCTGGATTTGTCTACATCGCCGACACGGGAAACAATGTGGTTCGCATGGTGAATAACGCTGGGATCATCTCCACGTATGCGGGGCAGTATTATGCCCCCGGCACCACCCCTCCTGCGGTTTGCGCTGCGGCTACAAATTCCGTTGGTGATGGGTGCCCCGGCAATCAGATGGTAATGAATACCCCCGTGGACTTAGTGTTTTGCCATGCTCAGAATCTCCATATCTCGGACAAGCTGAACAATCGAGTTCGCACGATCGTGAGAACCACGTACGATACCATCACCCAGGTGGGGGATGGCGTAGCCGGGTATAACGGTGACGGCAGACTGAATACCACCGCCCACCTTAACGGTCCGACAGGTCTTATCATGGATGCCGCGAACTTCATCTATGTCGCAGACTCCGGCAATCACATCATTCGCAAGACTTTGCTGACCGGGACGATCCCGAACCCGATTGCCACGGTCGCGGGCGTCCCCGGTAGCGCCGGCAATTCCGGCGATGGCGGACCAGCCACGACCGCGCAACTGAGTAACCCCCGTGGCGTGGCGGTGGATGCGGCCGGAGATATATATATTTCGGATTCCGACAGTCACGTGATCCGCAAGGTGAACATCGCTACGGGAGTGATCTCGACGATAGTGGGCACTGGAACAGCCGGCTACGGCGGCGACGGCGGCGACGGCGGTGCGGCGAATAGCGCAGAATTAAATGTTCCCGCCGGAATTTTGTTGGACGATCTGGGCAATTTGTATATCGCCGATTCCCAGAGCTCTGTAATCCGCAAGGTGGACGATTCCGATGCGCCGTCGCTAACTTTCGCCAGTACGCAAGTGGGCGCGACCAGCACCGCGCAGGACGTCACCGTTATGAATCTGGGCGACGCTCCAATGACAATCAGCCCGATTAGCGCGGCAGCGAACTTCTCGCTCTTAGGGCCCGACACCTCGTGCAACCTGTCGAGTGGACAGACGCTAAGCCCAGCGACCAGCTGCGTCCTGGGCATCGAGTTCACTCCGGCGACTGCGGGCACGCTTAGCGGCAGCGTTGTTCTCACCGATAACTCAAACCCGGCGTCCCAGATTATCGTCTTGACCGGTGCTGCAGCCGCACAGGCGGAAACGTACACGCTTACGGCCACAACGCCGACGGTTTCCGTAAACGCCGGGAGCAGCGGAACGGCGACTCTTACCCTGAGCTCTAGCAATTTCGCGGGAACAGTTACTTTCGCCACGACCGTCATTTCGACGGATGGCACCCCGGCAGACGTGACCGCCACCGCTACCCCAGTCACGGTAACCGCGGGCGGCACGGGAACTTCCACCGTGACGATTACAGCCAATGCGAGTGCGGCGAATCGCACCCCAGTGGCTCCGTGGAATGGCGGCGGTACGGTTATGTTCTGCGCGTTTCTGCTGGGCGCGCCCTTTACCTTCCGCCGGAAACGCTTGCTTGCGGCGTTCCCCTTGGTGTTGGCAATCTCCCTGGCGGGATTCATGATGGCCTGCGGCGCAGTCGGAAGCTCGACGCCAACACATACGCAGAATGCCCGGACATACGTCGTGACCGTGGCACCAACGGGAGCTACAAGCGCGGCGGCGGGTTCGGTCACGGTGACAAATCCAGCCGCAGCTACCATCACCATAACGGTTCAGTAAACGGATAATCTAGAATCTTCAGGACCTGGGCGCAGAGTTCAGAGTCGTAATGGGAGGTGTATATACGATCCGCCTACCTTGGATTCATCGACAGGATCAAGTAGGAGACTCGAATATGCAAGATAAGGAAGGCAAGGGTTGCTAGAATTGAAATCGCTAAACGGCCTATAAAACGTAGGAAAATAATGATCCATTCGTCCGGCTCGTCAGTGCGGACGCGCGTGCCCCTGGTAATTCGACAAGATCCGAATTTACTTTCCTTCCAAATGGGAGGAACACGGCAGCAAGAATAGGAAGTCCTATTGTCGACGCTTCCCACCAGTTAGCTTGTGCTTCAAGCTCCGTAATCTTGTTATGATACTCGGGAGTATTTATCCAGACGCTAACGAACCCCGCGCTCCCGAGGAATCGATCAATTGCAAAATCAGAACCGAACATCGAGGCGATAGCCCCAGCGATCCAAGGAATCCGGCTAGGCCGTTGGAAAACCAATGTCCGTCCGCCGAACTGCATTCGCTGCCTGCATGGCCCCATCCAGCGCTCCGGCACTGTCATCATCCCACAGGAAGTTCCGCTGTTCTGCACCCTATGTCCGGCCAAGTCCAGATAATCGGGATTCTCGGAAAAACTTCGCTCGTCCGATTTCCGCGCGCCGCTTCCTGCCTGCCGACTCTTGTGGCACACTGAATTGTTACGGAGCGGTTCAAGAATCCTGCTGGGCAGCGAGCTGTTAAACTTCTGCCCGGAAATCGCTTCGGACAGGAGACTTTTTCCGGCGCGCGAGCGCGAGTTGTCCACCTTTGAGGGACAGCCCGCCTAAATTCGAGATAGCGTGCCGGCAGGCTGACTGATGGACCCACGTTTCGTCCGCAATTTTTGCATTATCGCGCACATTGATCACGGCAAGTCCACGCTGGCCGACCGCCTGCTCGAGCTAACGGGCGCGCTCAGCCAGCGCGAGATGAGCGCGCAAGTGCTTGACTCGATGGATCTCGAGCGCGAACGCGGCATCACCATCAAGGCCAAGAGCATTCGCCTTCATTACAATGCCAAGGATGGAAACGAATACCAGCTCAACTTGATCGACACGCCCGGCCACGTGGATTTTTCCTACGAAGTTTCCCGCGCGCTTTCCGCGTGCGAAGGTGCGCTGCTCGTGGTCGATGCGAGCCAGGGCGTCGAGGCGCAAACCGTCGCCAACACGTTTCTCGCGGCGCAGCATAATCTCACCATCATTCCCGTCATCAACAAAATCGACCTTCCCGCGGCGCAGCCCGATCAAGCAAAAGAGCAGATCGAAAATGTGCTGGCGATTCCGGCGTCCGATGCCCTCCTGATCAGCGCCAAAAGCGGCATCGGCGTGGACTCCGTGCTGGAAGCGGTCGTGGCGCGAATTCCTCCGCCGACCGGCAGCTCGGACGCGCCGCTGCAGGCGCTGATTTTCGATTCCTGGTTCGATGCGTTTCGCGGCGCGGTGGTTCTGGTGCGCGTGATGAACGGCCGGCTGACGAAGCACATGAAGATTCGACTGTGCTTTAACGACCAGGTGTATGAAGTCGAAGCGCTGGGCGCGCTCACCCCAAAGCCCGTGGTGCTCGATGAACTGGCCGCGGGAGACGTGGGCTTCGTCGTCGCCAACATCAAGCAAGTTGCCGACGCGCGCATGGGCGATACCATCATCGAGGCCGCGCGGCCCGCTCCGCAGCTTCCCGGATTTGAAGCGACCAAGCCCATGGTGTTCGCGGGTCTTTTCCCCGTGCTGGCGAGCGATTATGAAAATTTGCGCGACGCCCTCGGCAAATTGCAACTCAACGACGCCGCGTTTTTTTACGAGCCGGAAAATTCCGTGGCGTTGGGCTTCGGCTTTCGTTGCGGATTTCTCGGCTTGCTGCACATGGAGATTGCCCAGGAGCGCCTGGAGCGCGAATTCAATATCAACCTCATCACCACCGCGCCGAGCGTCCGTTACCGCATCACGACAACCGCCGGAGACGTTGTTGAAGTAGACAGCCCCACAAAATTTCCGCCGCCCAACGAAATGGCCAAGATCGAAGAGCCGGTGATCACGGCGATGATTATCACGGCCGAGGAATCGGTCGGCGGAATTCTGCAGCTGTGCGAGGAAAAACGCGGCGTGCAGAGAAATTTCGAGTATCTGTCGCCGCAGCGCGTGATGCTGACCTACGAGATGCCGCTCAACGAAATCGTGCTCGATTTTTACGACCGTCTGAAGAGCGCGTCACGCGGTTACGCATCGCTCGACTATCACCTCGCGGGCTACAAGGAAGCCGACCTCGTAAAAATGGACATTCTGATCGCGGGCGAGCCGGTTGACGCTCTGGCGCTCGTCTGCCATCGCGAATTTTCCTACGAGCGCGGGCGCGAACTCGTTACGCGCCTGCGAAAACTGATTCCGCGCCAGATGTTTGAAGCGCCCATCCAGGCCGCCATCGGCAGCCGCGTGATCGCCCGCGAAACCGTCGCGGCGATCCGCAAAAATGTGCTGGCCAAATGCTACGGCGGCGACATCTCGCGCAAACGCAAATTGCTCGAGAAACAAAAAGAAGGAAAGAAACGCATGAAGCGCGTGGGCCGCGTCGATATCCCGCAGGAAGCGTTCCTCGCCGTGCTGAAAGTTGCAAGCACCTCCGACGAATAGTTTTTTCGAGTAGCACAGGCTTCAGCCTGTGCTAGTTAAACTCCGTCAAATGTAAGTCGTTGCGTCTTCAAAGGTATGGTGAGTCAGGCGAGCTAAGATTTTGGAATTTCGCGGGTGCGCACTTCTGCGCCGAGGCGGCCGCGTGCGAGTTGCACTTTGACTTCAGCGCCAACGCTTACTTGGTCGGCGGCGCTCACGACGTTTCCCGCAGCGTCGGTGCAGATGGCGTAACCGCGCTGCAGGACGCGCAGCGGACTGCGCTCGTCCAGTTGCACGCGCAGGCGCTCCAAGCGCTGGATTTTTCCCACGAGGAAGCGTTCCATCCGCATGCCGAGTTCCGCCGAGCGCTGCACGACGCGCAAGCGAAGCGTGCGGATTCGCGCGCGCAGGTCAAACGACACAATGCGCGTCGCGGCAATCGTATAACGGTGGCGCAGCCGCTCGATGCGGCCCTCCAGCGCAATGCCAAGCCGCGAGGTCAGCTCGTCTGTCTGCTGCCTGTGACGGCGCAGCAGATCTTCGAGGCGCCGAAACCCGATGTGCGTCGTGAGCGCTCTCAGGTGATGCTTCCACTCCAGCAGAACGTAGCGCATGCGCTGCGAAATTTTGTGTTCCAGTTCGCCGAGATGCCGCTGAAATTCCTGCCGCGATTTCACGACGATTTCGGCGGCCGCGGAAGGCGTCGATGCGCGCACGTCCGCGACAAAGTCCGCGATCGTGAAATCGGTTTCGTGCCCTACACCACTCACGATGGGGATCGTGCACGCGGCAATCGCGCGCGCCACGGCCTCCTCGTTGAACGCCCAGAGATCTTCGATCGAGCCGCCGCCGCGAGCCAGCAGAATGACGTCCACCGATTGTTTGCGATTGAAATATTTCAGCGCCGCGGCGATTTCTTCCGCCGCTCCTTCGCCCTGCACGCGCACAGGATAGACGATCAGGTGCAAATTCGGAAATCGCCGCCGCAGAATGCGAATAATGTCGCGCACGGCCGCGCCCCTGGATGATGTGACAACGCCGATGCGCCCCGGCAGCATTGGCAACGGCTTCTTACGCGCCACGTCGAAGAGTCCCTCGGCATCGAGGCGCTTCTTGAGCTGCTCGAACGCCAGTTGCAGCGCTCCGACTCCAGACGGCTCGATGTGCTCCACATAAATCTGATATTCGCCGCGCGGCACGTACACGCTGATCGATCCGCGCACGATGAGTTTCAATCCGTCCTCGGGCCGAAATTTCAGCCGCATCGCCTGCGTGCGAAAACACACGCATTTTACCTGCGCCTTGGCGTCCTTCAGAGTGAAATAGAGATGCCCGGATTGCGCCGGGCGATAGTTGGAGACTTCACCCTCCACCCACAAATTTGAGAATTGCGAGGCGAGCACACCGCTGATTCGCGCCGTCAACTCCGCGACGCTCCAGATTTTTCGTTCCGGCGCGAGATTCAACTCGAATTGTTTTACTTTTTCAGCCATTGCACCAGCCACAGGATCAGGGTAAGCGCCACGCTGATCAGAATACACGTCACCAATGGAAAATAAAACGAGCCATGTTTTCCCTGGTACGCGGTGTCCCCCGGCAGACGCCCCAGGGTGAACGGCAACCCGCCCCGGCGCGCTGCCAGCCATACGAGGGCGCCAATCGCAGCGAGTGCCGCTCCCGAGAAGACCATCGTTCGCCCGAGTTCGCGCATGGATTCCGCCGTCATTAATTCTACCCAATTCGTTTGGCATTCAACTACTGGCGGCAAAGGAAAAATGTCGGGGCCAGTTCCGAGAATTACCGTTCTCATCGATGGGCCGGTTCACTTTGAGGCCAAAAGACAAAATCGCGGCGGTGAAAATGCAACAGGACATTGTTGCGCAACGCGGAATATTAAATAGCTCTAATAATAGATCGGATGTCTCATATCGCATTATCATCCGAATGCGTAACCTGATTGAATGGAATCCGTCGTGCACTGAATAGAGTCAGACCGCAGCGGATTTTTGTAGCACTCAAAAATAGCGAGACGGCCAAGGGTGCCTATGCTACCCGACTTCTTCCGCAGCCTGTACATTCATTCTTCCACCAAAGCTCAAATCAATTCGTGGCCGGCAAAAAAATATCCCAGTTCAAATGCGGCAGTGTCCGCGGCATCCGAGCCGTGCGTGCAATTGCTTCCGATGCTGGTGCCGAGGTCGCGGCGAATCGTGCCGGGCGCGGCTTTAGCGGGATCGGTGGCGCCCATCGTGTCGCGCCACTTCAGGATTGCCCCTTCTGCTTCAAGAGCGAGCACCACCACTTTGCCGGTACTCATGAACTCGGTGAGCTCACCGAAAAACGGGCGCGCGGCATGAACCGCGTAAAAACCTTCCGCCTCTCGTTTCGTAAGCCGCAAGGATTTGATCGCGACAATCTGGAATCCGGCTTTTTGGATCCGTGAAATAATTTCACCGGAAAGGCCGCGCCCAACCGCGTCCGGCTTAATGATTGCTAGCGTTCGTTCAATCGCCATTCAATATTCTCCATAATCGCAATTTTTTGGCGGAATACTTGGTCCAACTTCTCGCCGGGCATGCTTTTTGTAGCACAGGCTTCAGCCTGTGGGGTTTAGCGAATGCCGGAATCAAAATCCACAGGCTGAAGCCTGTGCTACTTCCTAATCACCGCAGCCAATGTGGAACCAATATCCGCGGGGCTTTGAATCGTGTGAATTCCCGCCGCGGCCATGGCTTTGTATTTTTCGGCGGCGGTGCCTGCGCCACCGCTGATGATCGCTCCCGCGTGGCCCATGCGGCGTCCCGGAGGCGCGGTCTGTCCGGCTATCAATCCCACGACGGGCTTTTTCACATTGGTCTTGATGTACGCGGCGGCCTGCTCTTCCGCGTCACCGCCGATTTCGCCGATCATCACAATCGCAACCGTTTCGGGGTCTTCGTTAAACAGCTTGATCGCATCGATGTGCGTCGTGCCGATAATCGGATCGCCGCCAATCCCAATGCACGTGGACTGGCCAATCCCCAGCTGCGTCAATTGATGCACGGCTTCATATGTCAACGTTCCGCTGCGGCTCACGACGCCGATATTCCCCTCTTTGTGAATCCGCCCGGGCATGATGCCCATCTTGCATTTCCCCGGTGAAATAATTCCCGGGCAGTTTGGCCCGATCAGCCGCGTCTTGGAATTTTTCAGCACAGCCGCGACGCGAACCATGTCGAGCGTCGGAATTCCTTCCGTGATGCAGACGACGAGCGGCACTCCGGCATCAATCGCCTCGAGGATCGCATCGGCCGCAAATGGCGGCGGCACAAAAATGATGGACGCGTCCGCGCCCGTTTCGCGCACCGCATCGGAAACAGTGTTAAACACGTGCACGTTTTCGTGCTTCGTGCCTCCCTTTCCCGGAGTTACTCCACCGACCACTTTGGAGCCATACTCGATCATCTGTCCCGCATGGAAACTGCCTTCGCGCCCAGTAAGACCTTGCACAATGACGCGTGTCTTCTCATTCACCAGTACACTCATGATTGCGATGTTGAGGAGGTAAAGGATGCGGAGGAAGTTGAGGAAAACGTCCTCCGCATCAAAATTTTCTCCATTCCTTCCATAGATTATGAAGCATGAAACCCAGTTTCCCGTACTCCGAACCTAACAATCCTGCTCGTTTCGGATCGACCAGCCCCTCATCCGCTACA
>Ga0207040_1271_pt1 | contig 13248 bp, 12 predicted proteins | sample Alteio_BWMinCont_72_FD_153279 | JGI IMG/M metagenome (GOLD analysis project Ga0207040, IMG submission 153279) | Enriched cells from forest soil in Barre Woods Harvard Forest LTER site, Petersham, Massachusetts, United States -... | ecosystem: Environmental > Terrestrial > Soil > Temperate forest >... | reverse complement strand
AGGGGAATCAGATGGGCATGGGACAGTTCTGCGGCCTCCAGCCAGCGCGTAAGCTGGACGTCGCTATTCTCAGGAGCCGTCGGAATAATTTTGATGGCTGCTTTTACCAGGCGTTCCCCGTCGCGGCGTTCCGTAAGAAATACCGCGCTTTGTTCGGACCCGCCCAGGTAACGAACCAATTGGAACTTCCCATTGACGATTTCACTTTCCCAAAGTTTCCATGCGTCGGACATAATTCGACCTCGTCGTAGGGTTGGCCAGGGAGTGTTCCCCATTGTACGCAAAGATTCGAAAAATGATGCCAGCTAAATGCGCAGGAAGTGCCTATCAGGATAAGGCGAAAGGCAAGGAGATAAGTACAGTGCCGGCAGCGCGCCGCAAGTAGATTTTAGACTGCCCGGCGGCGGTCGTCTGGTAAATCATGAATGATTGTTGCGAGCGGATTGAAAAACAGAGGTGGAAGCTGAACTGTAAAAAAAGAACGCACGCCGGCGAAACCATGCAGACACAGGCCATTCATTTCAATTTGCACGCGTTCATCGTGCCGTCCAGCGATTCCGACATCGGTGCGAGCGGCGACTTAGTACGATGCAGCTCCCACGGGAACCTTTTCGATTGCCTTGCTCTCCTGAATCGACGATTGGGCGCGGTCAATCTCGATGCGTCCCTTGAAATAAGCTCCGTCTTCGATGCTGATTCGTGACGTTGTTATATCCCCAATCACCTGGCCGTCCTTCTTGATCTCGACGCGGTCGCGCGCGTGGAGATTGCCCGAAACATTGCCGTAGACAATGACTTCGCGCGCTGTGATTTCAGTCTTCAACTGCGCGTTGCGTCCCACGGTAAGCCGGTGGCCGCGAAGGGAAATGGGCCCTTCCACCTTGCCGTCAATTTCCAGATCTTCGTCGCTGGAGATTTCGCCCTTGATCGTAATGGTTGAGCCGAGGCACGCCAGAGTGCGCGCAGTTGGCGGCGCGGTGGGGCGGATTCCGGCGCTTGCGTTCATGGGTGCCGCGGGAATCTTCGATTCCTTCGACATCGTTGATCCGGGTGTTTCGGGCGTTGTTTCCTTGTTCCACATAATCCCTCCCAAATTCCAACGTAAACTTGATTCGGTCCTAGAGGACCTTTACACACAACTTTAGGTGGATGGAACAACGCTGGCTACTGTCAATTGGCACGGCAATGCCTACATCGAAACCTGCCCCTTAGGACAGGTCCCCGTAATAGCACAGGCTTCCGCCTGTGGATTTTCGTCGTATCAAGTACTAGAACCCACAGGCCGAAGCCAGTGCTACCGACAACGTTGCATTTCGCGAAGTACTCGTCGGAATTGTTAACAGGTGTTTCCTGCTTATTGATCCGGTCCTCCGGGACAATTCGCGTTGGCGCCATTGCAATCGGCGGCAACATGCTCCGGCAATCCCTTTCCGGCGACCTCAGTTCTCATTCCGGCAGGATCCTGAATGGACCAACCAAACTTACTGTCCGGCTGAGGCTTGTAGCCGCGCCGTTCCAGTTCGGTTTTGGCCGCAGCCTTATTAAAATTCTCGACGGCCATTGCGAAGTGGGCGACGTACGGTTTATTTTCCGGATGCTGGCTCTTGCGCAGATAAAAAGTGTTCTCGCCGAATTTCAGAAAGCACACCGGTCCGCCCGGAGTGTCCACACCGAACACATCGCCCGGCTTGTAATAAATAACTTTCATCCCCAGCAACCCGGTGTAGAAATCGCGGCTTTTGTCGACGTCGGGAACGTTTACGACCAGATGGCTCACGGCATACGCTTTGAATCCCTTTCCGTCGGGCCCGGGAATCGCGTTGAGATTTTTGGTGCCATCTGATTCCTTCGCGCTCGGCGACGCCGCACCGGGAAACACACCCTTTGTCGCGCAAATTTGGATCGTAATGCCGCTCGGATCTTTGATCGACCAGGCATACCTCCCGTCCGGCTTCGGATCGAGGCCGCGGCGCGTAAGTTCGGCGCCCGCCGATTCCAGTTGAAAATTCTCGATGGAGAATGCGAAGTGATCCACGTTGCCTTGACCCATCTGCGCGTCCCAATTTGCGCTAGGACCCGTGCCGGCCGGACGATCGACCGGTTTTGCAAGCGGACGAATGTAAATGGCGTTTGCCGGATCGCCGCATTCCACCGAACATTGTTTGCCGTCGTCCCATGCCACTTTCATTCCATACAAATTCACGTAGAAATCGCGCATTTTTGCATAGTCGGCAACCTGATAATTAATGTGATTGAAGGCCACGGCTTTGAAAGCGGAACCGCCGACCATGGAAGATTCCGTGGCGCCGACGGCAAACGCCGCACCCTCGGGCGATACGCTTGCTGCGAGCGCAGCCGTTGCCGTGAAACCCAGCGCACGCATGACCTCGCGCCGGCCGATCCTTCCGCTCTCCAACGCGGCACAATCTTTTGCAATATTTTGAATCATCGCCGAACCTCCTGGAAATGTCAGAATTGTAAGCCGCTTCCGATTCGTTTAGGGATGTTTTTAGTAGCACAGGCTTCCGCCTGTGGGGCTTCGGACTTGCAATTACTAAACCTCACAGGCCGAAGCCTGTGCTACAACAAAAACCTACTTCAGAAGCGGATTATTCTTCGCCGCCGGCGGATGTGGGCGCGACTGCAGGAATGCGTAGATGTCAGCCAGATCCTGGTCGGAGATGACCTTGGCCGTATACGGCGGCATCTCTCCCGTGGGTTTGCGCACATACCGCGTGAGGACGTCGAATGGGACAGGGTCCGGAGCGATTCGCGGCCCGGTCATGTTCGAGCCTTGTCCTTCGCGGCCGTGGCATTCGTAACAGCCGTTCTTGGCGAAAATGCGTTTTCCGCTTTCGGCATTGCCCGAAGGAGTCTCAGCAGGTTTCGAATCTTGGTCTGCGTCCGCGAGTTTTATTTGCGAAAAAACTAAAAAGGACACGATGACGATGGCCACGCGGCCTGCGAATCGATATCCACTAAAGTATTTCACGCTTGCTCCTTGTCGCAACGATCAGGGCTGCGACCCGCGCTATCGATCACGGTAGAGCGCGCAGCAGAACCATGCTTCGCGTTGTAGCCCCCGCCTTCAGGCGGGCATCTGCTTGATTCCAAAATGCCCGCCCGAAGGCGGGCCCTACACACGCCGGCCAAATCGCACTCCACATTTTCTATCGGGGCTGCGTGACCACGTCGACGAGCGCCGGCTCTCCGCTCTTAACCACGGCGATCGCCCGTCGCAGCGCCGGCGCAACTTCATTGGGGTCCGTGATTGGACCTTCCGCATGAACGCCCATGCCTTGCGCTAGCTTTGAGAAATCCATGTACGGATCCTCGAATGTAGTTCCGATATGGGCGCGATCGATGCCGCGGTTGTGCCGGTTGGCCATGCGCTGCACGTGCATCAGTTCTTCATGATAGGCGCGGTTGTTGTGCATCACACTTAACAGCGGAATGCGATGATGTGCCGCCGTCCACAGCACCGTCGGCGCAAACATCAAGTCGCCGTCATCCTGAATGCTGACCGAGAAACGCCCGTGCCTTTTGTTTGCCAGTGCGGCTCCCACGGATGCCGGAGCGTTGTATCCGATTCCCCCTCCGCCCTGCACTCCGATGTACTGGTAATGTTTATCGAAGGGCCAAAGCCGCAGCGGCCACCAGCTGAAATGCCTGAGCAGAGACACGAGCGACCAATCCTCGTCCTTGATCTGGGCCCAAAGCTCGGCGCACAAGCGGCCCGTGCTGACGGGGCTTGCGTCCCAGGCGTAGGAGGCATCGGTTCGCGCCTGTTCCAGCGCATGATCATGCGCCGATGCCAGCTTCGCTCCCCGATCCTCGAACGCCCGCCTCCGATCCGCCGTGATCTGGCGCTTAACTTCTTCGATAAGCGATGGCAGCGTGGCCTCGGGGTCCGCCGCCATGGCCAAATCGACTCCCGTGTAGCGGTAAAAATCCTGGTAATTCGCCTTCGTATAGAGATCGCCCGTCGTAATGCTGATGAGCTTCGCATCACTTTTCATGATCGGCCGTGAAGTGCGATGCACTTGGTCGTGCATCGTGTTCAGCGCGCTCCAGAAGTCCGTCGCTTCAAGGCCCATGATAACATCGGCGTTCGCGACCACTGCATTGCGGCGCGACGATTGGTTCAGCGGATGCCGCGTGGGGAAATTCATCCGCCCAGCCTGATCGATCACCGGCACTTGCAGCATTTCGGCCAGCTCGACAAGCAAATCGATTCCGGCTTGCGTGCGCGCGTAACGGTCCACAACGATCAACGGATTTTGAGCTTCTACGAGCATTCGAGCCGCTTCGGCGACCGAGCCGGAATCCCCCTGTGGAGGGGAGGCCAGCGTCAGCTTCGGAATGTGCAATGCGGCATCCGCGGCAATCGGATTTTCCTGGAGCTCGCTGTCCGCGACGAGCAGCACCGGCGCCATCGGCGGCGTCATCGCAACTTTGTATGCGCGCACAGCGGATTCCGCGAAATGCTGCAGTGAAATGGGCGTATCGTCCCACTTTACGTAATCGCGAACCATCGCGGCGGCGTCCTGCACGCTATGCGCCCATTCGCCGTACGCGGCATCGCGCTTGGTGGCATCCAGATTGTTGCCAATCACGATATACACCGGGACGCGGTCGCAGTAGGCGTTATAGATCGCCATCGAGGCATGCTGCAAGCCGACAGTGCCGTGGGCGAAAATGCAGAGCGGCTTGCCCTCGATCTTGGCGTAGCCATGGGCCATGGCGACCGACGATTCTTCATGGCAACACGTGATGAATTCAGGATTTCTATTACCTCCGTAATTAATCACCGATTCATGTAACGCCCGGAAACTCGAACCCGCAACGGAGCAAACGTACTCAATGCCCAGCGACTTGATGACATCCACCATGAAGTCGGATCCCGACCCGTCCAGGGTGAGCACTTCGGCGTCCGCGGGCGGATCGGATTCGATGATGGGCGGCCACGGCTTGGCGCGCGACGCCCGCTCCTCGACCGGCTGCGCGTGTAACGCATCCGCCGGCGCAGCGAGCGTAGCCGCTCCGGCGACCACGCTTTTCAAAAAGTCTCGCCGGCCAGCCGGTAATTTCTTGGATTTCGCCATGGGTTACTCCCTCTGCTGTGGGAAATGGTCCGGATTCGACTTTAGTAGCACAGGCTTCAGCCTGTGGGATTCGATCGCGCATCGGCACAACCCTCAGGCTGAAGCCAGTGCTACTAGACGGCAACTTACGACCGACCGTTCCCGAATGCAATCCTTGAACGCCAGTTACCGTGGCTCCGGCCGCCGGGCGATCACTACGCAAATGAGAGCGATCAGTGCCAGGGCCCCAGCCGTATAAAATGCGACCCCGTAGTTCTTGTACTTGTCAAAAAGCACGCCACCAATCGTCGGTCCTAGAATTCCAGAAAATCCCCAGGCGGTAAAGAGCGTGCCGTAATTCGTGCCTGCATAGCGCGTGCCCCAAAAATCGGACACGGTCGTCGGAATCACAGAGGCTTGCGCTCCATAGCCGAAATACACAAAATAAATCAGCACGTAGAGCGCGGTCAAATTCGCGCCAGCCACGTAGAGTGCCGGCATGGCGACACAGGACATCGCCAGAACAACTCGCAGCGTGTTGAGTCTGCCCATAATGTCGGAGAGCCAGCCCGACAAGACCCGGCCGGAGACATTGCCGAACGCCCCCACGACGAGGCCCAAAGTTGCGAGCGTCGCGTTCGAAATCCCCTGGCTATTTGCGAACGGAATCAATTGGCTGATGACCATGAGCCCCGCCGTCGATCCGAGTCCAAACCCGAACCACAGCAGGTAAAAGGCCGGGGTACGCAACACTTCACCCGGAGTGAATTGGTGGCGCGGAATTTTTGCAAGCTGCGAATCATGAGTCGCAGACTCTTGGATAGCCGGCGGATTCTTCAAAAGGAAGGCCGCGGTCATCGTCATCATCAGAAAAATTGCGGCGAGGATCGTACACGAAGCACGCCAGCCGAAGCGAGGAAACAGCACCAGATTCGCGAACGATCCAAATACAGCCGATCCGCTGCCAAATCCAACCAGCGCGAGGCCAATTGCCAAACCGAGCCGGTCCGGAAACCATTTTGCCATGACTGGGACCACAGTCCCGTAGCCGAATCCCGTTCCGGCGCCCCCCAATATCCCATAGAAAAAATAGAGGAAGTAGAGATTGGAGGTATAAGAAAAAAGAAACAAACTCAGCGTGATCAAAATGCTTCCCGTGACCGAAATCCAAAAGGGCCCAAAGCGATCCTGCAACTTTCCGGCGAGAAGAAGGGAGGCGGCAAACATGACCGTGGCTAAAGTAAAAACCGCGGAAGTCTGCGCGCGCTTCCACCCAAATTCACGCTCGAGCGGAGCGACGAACACGCTCCAGGCATAAAGTGTACCCAGGGCAAGCGTCATCACAACCGCGCCGAACAAGCGCCACCACCGGTTGATCGACACTTTCTCCGCGCTAAGTCCAACAGGCAGAGAAATGGATCGCTGTGAAATGCCGCCTGGAGTGGGAGTCGCTGTCATCAACCGTCTCGCGATTATTTTTGTGCGGGCTCGATTTTCGGGCCTTCGATTCGCTTGGGAACGTGTCCGCGTTTATAAATCATGACGGTCCGTTTAAATTCAATCACCACCGTCCCGTCTTGTTTGAAGCCGGTGGTTTTCAAGCGCACAATTCCGACGTTCGGCCGGGATCTGGACTCGCGTTTTTCGAGGACTTCGCTTTGAGAATACAAGGTGTCGCCATCGAACAGCGGATTCGGAAGACGCACTTCGTCCCATCCTAAATTGGCCATCGCGTTCTGGGAAATGTCGGCCACGGATTGTCCCGTAACCACCGCGAGCGTAAAAGTGGAATCCACGAGCGCCCGCCCAAATTCCGTTTTTGCCGCGTAGGCATGATCGAAGTGAATCGGATTCGTGTTCATGGTCAGCAGCGTGAACCAGATATTGTCGGTGGCCAGCACCGTGCGGCCCAGCGCGTGCCGAAAAATATCTCCGACCTCGAAATCTTCAAAAACTCGTCCCGTCCAGCCTGCTTTAATTGCCATCATCGCCGTCCTTGAATGTTTTGAATTGGGGGTTCAGATTATTTTTTCGCGCCGCCAGCTTGCAATCGTCTCTCCATCAAAACCTAATTCTCCCAAAATTGCATCGGTTTGCTGGCCCAAAGCCGGAACTTCGTTCATCACAGTTTCCACATTTTCCATTGTTACCGGAGGAAGAAGAGCGGGCAGCGGGCCAACCGAGGTGCTCACAGAACCCCAGCGCCCTCGCGCCTTCAATTGCGGATGCTCCACAAACTCCTGTACCGTGTTTTGCCTGGCATTGGCAATTTGCGCGGTTTCCAGGCGCGCGATAATTTCCGCCGCGGTTAACTTCTGGAAAACTTCCCGCATCGCCTGATCGAGCTGCGGGCGATTCTGAACGCGCTTCGCATTGGAATCAAATCGCGGATCGGCGAATAGCTCCGGTCTCTCCAAAACCACGTCGCAAAATTTCTTCCATTCGCGCTCGTTCTGCAGCCCGAGATACACAATTTTATTATCTCCACTCGCGACCGGCCCGTATGGAGCGATCGTGGCGTGGTTTGCGCCGGAGCGCTGCGGCGGCGATCCGCTAAACGAATAATAAGCCGCGTAGCTCATCCATTCCCCAAGCGAATCGAGGAGCGAAGTCTCCAGCGCGACGCCCTTGCCCGTCTGCGATCTCACCAGCAGCGCCGTCAATATGCCCGAATAGGCATACATCCCGCACGCGATATCCGCGACGGAAATGCCCACCTTGCACGGCGTTTCCTCCGTTCCGGTGATGGAAATAAGTCCGGCCTCGGCTTGAATCAACATATCGTACGCTTTCTTGTCACGGTACGGCCCCGCCGAACCATATCCGGAAAGATCGCAAACGATCAGCCGCGGATACCTTTTGCGCATCTCTTGCGTGACGAACCCGAGCCGCTCCGTAGCTCCAGGCGCCAAATTTTGCACAAAAACATCCGCCTTCTGAATCAAGCGATGCAGCACCAGCCTGGCTTCTGCGCGCTTCAGATCGAGCGTCAAGGATTCCTTGGAACGATTGAGCCACACAAAGTGGCTGGACAATCCTCGCACCGCCGCGTCATAGCCGCGCGCAAAGTCCCCCCCAGTGGGCCGTTCGATTTTAATGATGCGCGCGCCCAAATCCGCCAGTTGCCGGGTGGCAAACGGCGCGGCAACAGCCTGCTCCAGCGACACGACCGTGATTCCCGCGAGCGGCCGCATCAATAGGACCTGGGCAGGCCCAGAACATGCTCCGCCAGATAGCTTAAAATTAAATTTGTGGAGATGGGCGCCACCTGGTAAAGACGAGTCTCGCGAAATTTGCGTTCAATGTCGTACTCTTCCGCGAATCCGAAACCTCCGTACGTCTGCACCGCCACATTCGCCAGTTCCCAGGACACGTCGGCCGCCAGAAGCTTCGCCATATTCGCTTCCGGCCCGCACGCTTTGCCGCTATCGAACATGCCGGCCGCGCGTGCGACCATCAGCCGGGCCGCCGAAAGATTAGCGTATCCGCGGGCGATCGGAAATTGAACGCCCTGATTTTTTCCGATCGGCCTGCCGAACACCACGCGCTCGTTTGCATACTTGCAAGTACGTTCCAAAAACCAGCGCGCGTCGCCGATACATTCCGAGGCGATCAGGATTCGCTCCGCATTCAAACTGTCCAGCAGATAGCGGAATCCCTGGCCTTCCTCACCCACCAGGTTTTCCACGGGAACTTCCAAATTGTCGAAAAACAATTCAGTGGTTGCATGGTTCATCATCGTGCGGATCGGCCGAATTCTCAGCCCGTGACCCACGGCCTGCCGGAGATCAACCAGAATAGTGGAAAGCCCTTCGGTACGTTTCTTTACCTGGTCCGCTGCCGTGGTGCGCGCAAGCAGCAGCATCAAATCGGAATGCTCCGCGCGCGAAATCCAAATCTTCTGTCCGTTGATCACATAGCGATCCCCATTTCTGACCGCCATCGTTTTTAGCTGCGTTGTATCGGTGCCCGTATTCGGTTCGCTCACTCCAAACGCCTGCAGCCGCAGAGATCCATGGGCGATTTTAGGCAAGTACTGCCTCTTATGCGCGTCCGATCCATGCCGCAAGAGTGTGCCCATGATGTACATCTGCGCATGGCACGCCGCCGCATTTCCGCCAGAGTGATGAATCTCCTCGAGAATAACGCAAGCTTCCGTGACGCCCAGCCCGGCGCCGCCATACTCTTCGGGGATCAGCGTAGCCATGTACCCGGCGTGCGTCAGGGCTTGCACAAATGCCTCCGGATACGCGCGCTTCTCATCCAGCTCGCGCCAATATTTATCCGGATACTCCCGGCACAATTCGCGCACAGCCGATTTTAATTCTTCGTGCGATTCATCCACCGTACTGTTCATTGGATTCAACGGAAACCCTCGTCCCACCGCGAGCGCTAGCGTAAACTCTGTCCCGACGGACACGCAATCGCTTAAATTTACAAACGGCAACAAGGCAGAATAGCAGAAATGAATTCGTAGTGTATCTTAACGAATGCTGACACCGCGCGAGATGGAGAAGACGTGGACCCCCTGACTCGAACGCTCGTTCATTTTTCTCACGGGCTCAATTCCAGCGACCTGAGCAGTGAAGTCGTCGAGCGCGTCAAATATCTGCTTCTCGACTATCTGGGCGTCGCCATCGCCGGCTCGCTCACGGAATCCTCGCAGCCGATTTACAGGATGCTGGCGCGCTCAGGTTCTCCGGGCCCGTGCACGGTAATCGGTGCCGCGCGGCAAGCATCCGCGGAATCGGCGGCGCTGGCCAACGGCACCGCGGCTCACAGCGTAGAACTCGACGACACGCATCAGGCCGGGTCCATCCATCCGGGCGTCGTGATGTTTTCAACGGCCATCGCGCTGAGTGAAATTCAGCCTGGCGTCGATGGCGGGCAATTTGTGGCGGCAGTCGTTGCCGGATACGAAGTCGCGACGCGCATCGCCATGTCCGTGCAGCCCAAATATCATTACGAATTGGGATTCCATCCAACCTCAACCTGTGGCGTATTTGGCGCTGCTGTTGCTGCGGCGAAACTTCTGCGCCTCAGCGAAGAGCAAATGCTCTCCGCGGTCGGCATCGCCGGCAGCATGGCCGCCGGTTCCCTGGAATTTCTCGCGGACGGCACCTGGACTAAGCGGCTGCATCCCGGCCTCGCCGCGCAAAACGGAATCCTGGCGGCGAAACTGGCCGCAGAAGGTTTTCGAGGCCCCACAACGATTCTCGAAGGCCGCGACGGTTTTCTACGGGCCTACTCGCGAAAACCAAAACCTGAGCTCATCACAAAGAGACTCGGAAAAAATTATGAGATCCTGCGCACCAGCATCAAGCCGCATGCCTGCTGCCGCTATATGCAATCTCCTATCGACGGCCTCATTGAACTCGCCGTAAAGCATGACATTCACGCCGACCAGGTTGAACGGATCGAAGTAGCCGTCCTCAAAGCCGGATGGCCGCTGGTTTGTCTGCCGCGAAAACGAAAATACGCACCATCCAATATCGTCGACGCGCAATTTTCCATGCCTTTTGGCGCCGCGGCGGCCCTCGTTTCTCGCGCCGCGGGTCTCGACCAATTCACCGCCGAAAATTTCCATTCGCCTCAATTCAAAAACTTGATGGGCAAAGTATTGCTTCAACAAGATAAACGCATCGAAAAAAACTTTCCCGAGGAATGGCCCGCCATCGTGCAAATTCACCTGAAGAATGGGAAACACGTCGAAAAGCGCGTCCGATATCCGAAAGGTGACCCGGAAAACCCGCTGTCGTGGCAGGCAATGTCAGCCAAGTTTCATTCACTGGCCACGCGAGTTTTTCCAGCGACCCGTTGCGATCAAATAATCGCTTCCGTGAAAACAATGAAATCGCCAGCGGACCTTCGCAATCTGTGGAAACTGGCAGCTGGCCCGGATGCGCTTTCGGCCCTGTCAAACGGATAGCCCACAAGTAGCACAGGCACTTGCCTGTGCGGTTTTCGCAATCGCAAATTGTTCCGAATAGCCCGTATCCGCAGCAAACAAGATCACACAGCCAGGGTGGCTGTGCTACTAGAAGGAGCCACACATATGCCAGGCCAGCTGCAAAATAAAGTAGCCCTGATTACCGGCGGCAACAGCGGGATTGGCGAAGCCACCGCTCGCCGCTTCACGCAAGAAGGAGCGAAAGTAACGATCCTGGCCCGCCGCGAAACGGAAGGCCGCGCTGTCCAGGACGCGATCCGCGCGCAAGGCGGCGAAATCACTTTTCTCCCGTGCGATGTCACTGACCGCGCGGCCGTGGATGCCGCTGTAGCGAAAACGGTCGCCACCTATGGCGGTTTGCACGTGCTCATCAACAATGCCGGTGGCGGAGCGCGAGAAATGTTTCCCGCGGAATCCGACGAGACATGGAATCGCGTTGTCGGCGTCAATCTGACCGCGTGCTTCCTCACCTGCAGAGCGGCCTGGCCTCATCTCATCGAAGCCGGAGGCGCCGCCATCGTCAATGTATCTTCCCTGGCCGCCGTATCCGGAGTAAGTGAAGCCGTCCTGGAAAAATTCCCCACGCTTCCATCGGCTTCCTACATAGCCGCAAAAGCCGGCCTCGAGGGTTTTACTCGCTATATCGCCAGCCTGGGCGGACCGCACAAAATTCGCGCCAACTGTGTTCGCCCCGGCCAAATTCTCACGCGGCGTCTCACCACCGCCGCGGGCGAGCACGTCTTCGCGCGCCACTTCGAGATTTGGCAATTGCTAAAAGGTCCGGGATACGCCGAGGACGTAGCCAACGCCATGCTGTTTCTCTCTTCCGACGAATCGCGTTTCATCACGGCCGAGATGATGAATATCGATGGCGGAGCCGCCGCGAAGCTGTAACCTTTGCGAAAATCGACGATTTTAGTAGCACAGGCACAAGAGTGGCTGTGCTACCAAAAGCGAAAAATTTCGTCGCGCCGCCTCCAGCGGTGTAGAATACCGTTCATCGCAGCCCGTTTAAAACGAACGTCATATGGAGAATCAAATGAAAACTTTGTGGATCGGCGCGGCAGCCGTATTGGCAATCTTTACAGCGCTTCCGGGACCGGCGCGCGCGCAATCCGCGCAAGCCCTGCCCATTCCGAGCGTCGACGCCGCCACCGATTTTCCGAACGAACACGAAATGCCCGATCCGAGTCTGACCTACAAGATCGTCTTCGACATCGGCAAAGCGGCCGATAAAATCGACGATGTGAATCCCGGCCTCACCGTCATTTCTCGTTATTTCAATACCCTCGCCAAGGGCGGCGTCCCGGCCGATCACAGAAAATTCGTCGTGGTATTCCATCAGGGAGGCACCGAAATCGCCCTGAACAATGCCGCCTTCAAGGCCCTCAAAGACGGCCATGACAATCCCAACATCCCCCTGCTCCACAGCATGAAGCAAGCCGGCATCGATTTCCGCGTTTGCGGCCAGGGAGTCATCTCCAGAAAAATCGAGGTGGCCACCATCAATCCCGAAATCCAGGTCGATCAATGGGCCATGACCACGATCACCACGCTGCAGCTCCGCGGCTACGTTCGCGTGGCAATGAATTAGAAGTTCGGCCCCACGCGAAATTCCGACGATTGCGATGAGGCCTCGGTCTTCCTGCGGTTTGCAGTCCCGGAGGGAAGCCACAACGCAGCCCAGTGCGTGAGCGGTGTTGAAAATCGAGTGCCATATTCTACAGCCCCGTAGGGGCGGCAAACTGTTCACTCTGTCACGCCCCTCCATGGCTTCGTTTTGTCCCCCGCACATTTCGTACTGGACCCACTAGACACCGAGAAAACGGTAACTCGATTTGACTGATTTGTACGCAAACTTTAAGCTTTAACCTTCAACGAGTAGCATTGCAAACAACGATGGGAGAAAAGCATGTCAACTGACGTAAAGTGCCCGTTCTCGGGCGACGCTCGCAAGAACACAACGGCTGTATCCCCGACGAATGCGGACTGGTGGCCGAATCAACTGAACCTGAAGATCCTGCATCAGCGCTCCCCAAAGTCCAATCCAATGGACAAGAAGTTCAATTACGCCGAGGAGTTCAAGAGCCTTGACCTGAATGCTGTCGTCAAGGATCTCCTCGCGCTGATGGCGGATTCGCAGGATTGGTGGCCGGCGGACTTCGGTCACTATGGACCTTTGTTCATTCGCATGGCCTGGCACAGCGCCGGCAC
>Ga0207040_1264_pt2 | contig 13254 bp, 10 predicted proteins | sample Alteio_BWMinCont_72_FD_153279 | JGI IMG/M metagenome (GOLD analysis project Ga0207040, IMG submission 153279) | Enriched cells from forest soil in Barre Woods Harvard Forest LTER site, Petersham, Massachusetts, United States -... | ecosystem: Environmental > Terrestrial > Soil > Temperate forest >... | reverse complement strand
GCCGAGTTGGGTCCTATGCAAGAGAGGGAGCATGAAAAAGCAGATTATTTTCGTCGCTGACGATTTTGGGATGGCGTCTCAAGTCAATGAAGCTGTTCTGCATGCGGCTCTTTCGGGCGATTTGCACGGAGCGGCGTTAATGATGGGGCAATCTGCGACTGATGAGGCCGTCGAGATGGCACGAGCTCATCCTCAACTTCAGATCGGGTGGCATTTGCATCTTAACGATTCTCAACCTACGACTTTGGAACGGTGGCCGTGGGGAGCGTCACCAGCACGTGCGGGAATGGAGATCAGTTTTTCGAGAAAATCTTGCGACCTCGTGCGCCGGGAAATCATCAACCAGTGGGAACTTTTTAAAGCAACCGGGTTGCCGTGTCAGTTTGTGAATAGCCATCATCACCTTCACGCGCATCCGACTGTGTACCGGATTTTGACTGAAGTGCTGGGACCTGATTTCGAGGGATGGATTCGATTGGGCCGCGTTCGTTTTTTTCAACCAGCGGCTTCTTTTTTGAGCACGGCAAAACTTGTGGATGCTTTTTTTCAGAGAGAGCGGAAGTTGTCAACGTGGCGCTCAACCGATACGTTGTGGGGGCTCGATCGGCTATTTGCCATGAAGGCTACCGAAGTTCGCGCGGCCATGGCGGCGTTGCCGGACGGCTTTCACGAGTTCCTTTTTCATCCCCGAACCTTATCCTGCCCGGACACGCAATGTCTTCTCGAACTCAAGTCGACGCCAACCGATTGAAGCCGCTTCTTCTCCAGGCGCTTTTCCGGATTCATCATACGCCGGCGGAAGCGGCGCATCGGCCCTTTTGTTATGAGACGGACCGGTTTGCGTTTGCCAACGAGACGGTCTGGAATTACGTGGAGGGCGAAGTTCGTCCGCAGGCGGAACGTGAACCTGTCGCAGTGCGGAGGTACACGCATCATTGTTTTGTGATGGTTCGCGCGGCCTTGCAGTTTTGGAAATTTGCGCGGTTTGAAGCGGGTGGCACTCCTCTACCTAACGAGGAACTGGCGCGACGCATTCGGCGGGTCTGTGCGCGACATGTCTGGTTGCCACCTTTGCCGGAGGAACAGCGCATCGTTTTTTCTGGATTTGGAACTCTGCGGGAAATCAGCGCCTCGGCGGCGGGGATTTTTCAGGATAACATGGGCGCGGCGTGGCCGGTTTATTTTCGGATCGGCAATTCACCGATTACGTTTCCGGTTTCGGGCAAAGCCAAGACGCGCTTGAACGGGGAAATTTTGCGGGATCTTGCTGTAGGATATCCGACGCTCCTGTGGCTCTACAATTTTCCGAGTCTTAGTATCAATCACACTGTTCTCGTTTATCAGGCTGTTCATGAACAGAACTGCGTCCGCTATAGAGTTTACGATCCCAACTACGCGGATGCTCCCAAGGAGTTGCAATTTGATTCTGCGGCGCAAACTTTCACCATGGAGTCGACGTTTTATTTCAAGGGCGGATCGGTGACACCTCGCGCGGTTTATCGAGGATTTTTCGAATGAGACGATCTGTTGTCGTTACCGGACTGGGCGCGGTCACTCCGTTGGGGGCAAACGTTTCCGAGTCCTGGGAAGCGCTGATCGCGGGGAAGGATGCGGAAGGTCCGCTGGATCTTTTTGACACGGCGGGTTGTCGCTGTCATCGGGCGGCAGTTGCTTCGCTGCCAGCTCTTCCCGGGATGCGACCCAAGGCACTGGCGCGACTTTCCCGGGCATCGCGGCTGGCTATTCCGGCGGTGCGCGAGGCCTTGGCGATGGCTGGTTTGCTTGATTCCTCCGGTCGGAGTCTGACGCCGATTCTTCCCTTTTCTGTTTCGACGACGGCGGGCGGGATGGCTTTCGGGGAAGGTTTTTTGCGGGATATTCTTGCGCACAAACGAGCGCGACTTCTCGGGCCGGTGGCGAGGTATTTGCCGCAGCAACAAATTTTGGACGTGCAGCAGGCACTTGGATTTGAAGGTCCGTCGATGATCATCGCTAATGCCTGTGCCAGTGGTGCCAATGCCATTGGCCATGCCGCTGATATGATTTCCTCGGGCATGGCGGATTGCGTTTTGACCGGAGGCTTTGAGGCGTTGACCGAATTGGTCTTCGTCGGTTTCGATTGTCTTCAGGCGACGAGTACGGATCGTTGTCGACCGTTTGATCTGAAGCGGTCCGGTTTGCTCCTGGGTGAGGGAGCCGCTTTCATGGTTTTGGAGACGCCGGAGAATGCGCAGCGTCGTGGCGTCCAGCCGTTGTGTGAGCTTTCTGGTTACGGTCATGGTACCGATTATTTTCATCTGACTCAACCGCAACCGGCGGGAGAGGCTCTCGTTGCAGTCATGCGTCAGGCGGCGGATTCTGCGGGAGTGCAACCGCGCGATATCGGCTACATCAATGCGCACGGTACGGCGACGCCTATTAATGATGGCGCGGAAGCTCAAGCGTATCGGACTTTTTTTGGGGAGTCGCTGGAGCAGGCGCGGATCAGTTCGACCAAGGCGGCGATTGGTCACACTCTTGGCGCGGCGGGTTCGGTCGAGGCGCTTTTTGCGATTCAGGCGCTTCTCACCGGGAAGCTGCCACCTCAGCTTAATCTACAGGAGCCGATTCCTGAAATCGCATCTGTGCTGGTTCCGAAGAACGGCGACTCGCGGTCGCTGGGTCATGCCATGAGCGTCAATCTCGGGTTTGGCGGATCGAATGCGGCGCTGCTTTTTTCCCGATATGAAAACTAATCTCGCTGTAATCGGACAGGGGGGCGGTCACTCCGGCGGGGGTGGGGATGGACGCGCTGTTCCACAGTAATCCGACGGAAACGATGACTGCGCTGGTCAGTCGTCCTGATAAATCGTGGCCGGTCTTCCGTGTGAATATTAAGGATCCCGCTTTTGCGCGCTGGCAGAAGGAGCCGCGTTTGCGGCGGGCAAGTCCGATCAGCTTTTTTCTGGTGGAGGCTGCCGAGCAGGCGCTCGCGGGACTCGATGCTGCGCAACGCGCGCAAACGGGGCTCGTTATCGCTTTTTCCACGGGATGTCTGAATTATAGTCGGCGCTTTTTTGAGGCGGTTGCAGTCCAGGGACAAAAGGCGGCCAGTCCGGCGCTCTTTCCGGAAACGGTTTTTAATTCTCCGGTCAGTCACGTGGCGGCGACACTTCGACTGGAAGGTGCAGCGTATGCGTTAGCTGGCGATGAAACGGCTTGGATCGCGGCACTGAAGACCGCGTGGCTTTGGCTGGAGCAGGAAAGAGTCAAGCAGGTGCTCGTTCTCGGCGCGGAGGAATTTGATTCCTCTGGTCTGGATGCGTATCAGAACGCCGGATGGTTGCGTCGAAGAAATTCGGAAACGAATTTCATTCCTTCCGAGGGAGCAGCAGGTTTGTTGGTACGTAAAGCTGATTCAAAAGATACGAAGATCATTTCACAAATGGAGGACGGATTCATTTATAGATCCAAGCTGCAAGCCCTCGACGCAGGTCGGCGCTGTTTGCAACATTTCGATTCGAATCTATCCTGTTGCATAAGCGCGCAACATAATTGGCTGGGAGGGATTGAGCGAACGTTGATGGAGAATCGTTCTTCATTTGCAGTTGGTGAACAGGTTTATTTGGGTGAGGCCACTACGGCATCAGCTGCATGGAATACGCTGCGCGCCATGGCTTCACTTAGTCAAAATGATCCGCGAGTGCTGGTTCCGATCTGGGGCATGACGCATCAGATCGGTGCATTGGAAATGGGCCGTGCTTTCGATAAAGAGTTGCACGGATGAGCGTAGTCGATAGTTTCGCATCCAACTCCTATGAATGAAGTGACCTTCGATAATCTTAAGCAGATGGTGATAACCAATTGCATGCTGCGCGTTTCGCCGGACGAAATTAAAGAGGAGGTTCCGCTTTTTGGGCCGGATAGCCTCGGTCTTGATTCGATCGACGCGTTGCAAATGACGGTGGCGATCGAGCGTGATTACGGAATCGCGATCAAGGACCCTGAGACAGCCCGCCAGGCTTACCAAAGCCTGAAGAGCCTGCGCGAGTGGTTGACGGCTGAACTCGAGAAGACGCCGAAAGCGACCTAGCGTCTCGAGTGCTGAAAGATCGCCTAATCCTCGTGGCTTCTTCTTTCCCATCTTCTTCGCGTGAGGCAGGCCATCATTCGGCGGCACTTTATCGCGCATCGATGTTTTCCTGCGGAGCGTGGCTGGCGCGTTGGCTTCCTCTAAGTATCACTCGCGTGCTTGCGGGATTAGCGGGGAAATTCTACGCGGTTACGCATCATGAGGCCGTCGATTGTGTTCGGCGAAATCTGCAATTGCTTGATGGCGGCATCGACGAAAAGTGTGCACGAAACGTGTACGAAGAATTCGGCAAAACGATGGCTGATTATTTTTACATCGCGAGTCGTCCGCCGCCGGAGGCGATGAAAATTATCAGGGATAAAGTGGGGTACGCTTATCTTGAGCAACTCCGGGACAAGGGCCTGGGTGGAGTGATCGTGACCGCTCATCTGGGTTTGTTTGAATTGGGAGGCTTGCTCATGGCTCACCATGGATTTCCCACGGCCGTGTTGACTTTGCCGGAGCCGAGTAGCGGGCTCACAGCGTGGCGTGCCCGGGCCCGACAAAATTGGGGCGCGGAGACGATAGAGGTCGGATCGGATGCCTTTGTTTTTCTGGAGATTGCCAGGCGACTGCGCGAGGGCTGCATGGTCGCGGCCTTGATCGACCGTCCCAATTCGCCGGAGCCGAGCCCGGTGAAATTTCCCAATGGCACGGCCAGATTTTCGTCCGGGATTCTTCTTGTGGCGGAGCAATGCCGGGTTCCGGTTATTCCGGCGACGATGGTTCGTCAAGCGGATGGCTTTTACCGGGCGGAGGTTTTTGAGCCGATCATGATCGAGTCCCGTGGTTCCCGCGCCGAAACTCTCCAGTTTTACAGTCAGCGAATTGCCGATATTCTCCTGCCGACCTTATGCGCCCATTCCGAACAATGGTATCAATTCACGCAGCTAACATGATTGCGCCATGAGCTCCCTGACCCCGCATGGAGAAGGCTTTTCTTTTCTTGATACATTTGAAATCACATCAAGTTCGCAGCATGGACGCGGGACCAAGTGGCTGGATCCCAAGCTTCCCTTTTTCGCGGACCACTTTCCGGGTAAGCCGATGATGCCGGCGGTGCTCTTGATTGAATGTGCTGCCCAGACTGCCGGCGCTCTTTGGGCTTCTCTGCTGGGAAGCGCAACTCCGGTGCGCTTCGTCCTGGCCCAGGTGCTTCAATTCAAAATTCTGCGTTCGGTGTTGCCGGGGGAGAAAATAGAAACCGAGGTTGCGTTTGAAAATTCGCTGGGAAAGCTGGCACAATTTGAAGTGGTGCTTTCAGTGAATCAGATTGAAGTGGCGCGGGGCAGGATCGTGTTGGGGAACGGAGAGTAGTTCGGCGCCTCGGATTATTAGTTTAGCTTACCGTGCAATTCCCTGCGCAAGGCCGCGATGTCAATTTTGCCGCGGGAGGTCCGGGGAAGTTCGGGCCTGAGTAGATAATGTTTGGGGTGTTTCCATTCCGGCAATTTGGTTGCGAGTGAACGTTGAATTTCAGCCAACGACGAGCGCGTCTCAACTGCGACTTGGATGGTGTCTCGTTCCCCGTTCTTCGCGATCCAGACGAGAGCATCAGAAACGCCGGTTACGGTGCGTAATGCGTGTTCGATTTCGGACGGATGCACTTTTTTTCCTCCGATATTGACCTCGCGACCGCGACGTCCGAGCAGCGCGAGTTCGCCGCGATTATTCCATTCTCCCCGGTCCGGCATGCGCCAATGTCCGGTTGGTTTTGCGACGGCAGCGCTGGTGACTTTGATAACGCCGCGCTCGATGTTCACAGTAACATTTGCGAGTGGTTTGCCGACGGAGCTTCCGTTTAACGCGGCATCACCGCGTCGATCATAACAGATACCTCCCGTCTCCGAGGACCCGTAGAAATTGTGAATTTTGATTTTATATCGGTCATGAAAAGCTCGCGCCACATCGGCGGTCAGCGGTGCGCCAGCGGAAATGGCCAGGCGCAGGGGAGCGAGTCGCGACTTGATTGGCATGGAGGCCAGCACCCGAAAAATGGCGGGTACGGATGGAAAGACGGTGACGCCGTATAGGCCGATCCAATCGATCAACTGACGCGGAACGAAACGCGCGACGCACACGATGGGCGTTCCTTGAAGAATCAGCGGCATGATGAAATTTCCCAGGCCGTAGGAATGCCCGAGAGGAATGGCCGCGAGATTGCGATCATCGGGGCGAATTCCCATGGAGCGGATGATGTTGGTTCCGTCTGCGATGAGATGCTCCGCGCGGCAGTGCACTCTTTTGGGAAGATCGCCGCCGGTGCCGGACGTCACCTTGATGCAGCAGATGTCGCTCTTGTTTCTGCCGCTGTTCTCGAACAGATGAATTTTCGCGTGAAGATAGAGCGCACGACAACCGAGACGCGGGGCCATTTCCAGGCACGCCTGATCGGGTAAGCTGGCGTCGAGTGGGACAGCTGTCAGACCGCGCTTTTGCAGGGCCAGAAAGAAGGCCACCCATTGAGCGCCATTGGGCAGGCAGAAGGCGATTTTGGTTCCTCTTGCGAAATCACACAGTAACTCCGAAAGCTTATGGGCCTCATCGGTCAGGGCTGTTGCCGTCCACTTGGTATTGCTATTGGCCTCGATCAGAACGATGCGACGGTTGTTTTTTTGAAGTGTCTTTTCCCACCGCAGCCAAAGCAGGCTGCGGTGGCTTGAGATTTTTTTTCTTGGAGGCGAACCGAGCATTTTGGAGGAAATTAGCCCTTCTGCTTCAAGATGGAATCTTCAATTGCGTGCTGGTGAAGGATCGGTTCAGTACGCCTGAGAAAAGGCAGGCCGAACTGATCCTTCGACAAGCTCAGGATGACTAATGATAAATGTGAGAGTTTCGCAGAGGCCTCCTGTCGAAACGGAAAAGTTCTTTCGCATGTTTGAACCTGTGGTATAGGTAGCGTGTGAATCCGTTTGTCTCCGTCCCGATGAAGCGAGCTGCGCGCCTGATGGCGTGGCACGCGATTGTCGTGCCGTGGAGGCTGCGGGCAAGCTAACTTTGTTGCTTGCGACCCACCTCCGAAATTCGGGGTGGGATTTGTTTCCTGAATTTCGGCGGAAGTTGCTCCCTCTCCGCCATGAATCCATCCTCCTCATCCTCGAATCAGACCTCCTGCGCGTTACCGTTGGGCTTTGCCTTTATTTATTTCGCGTGGGGGGCGACCTACCTGGGGGTGAAGTTTGCCATCGTGGATATTCCGGTTTTTTTAATGAGCGGCGGACGATTCTTTATTGCCGGACTTCTGCTCCTTGTCGGAATTGCTTTTTTTGACCGGAACGGATTTCGGCGCGGAACGCTCCGGGAATGGAAAGACGCCGCTGGCATCGGGATTCTTTTGCTGGTGCTCGGAATTGGAACCGGAAACTGGGCGCAGCAATATGTTGAGTCCAGCTTTGCCGCCATGGTGTTCAGCGGTCTGCCGTTGTGGATCATCCTGATCGACTGGCTGCGTCCGGAAGGACGCGCCCCAACAGGGACGGTGGCAATCGGTCTATTGCTGGGATTCATCGGGATTGGATTGATCCTGGCTCCGACCGGCCATGACGGTGCCAAGCACATGAGTATCGGCATCAATCTTTTGTTGGTGGCGGCGAGTGTCTCGTGGGCGAGCGGGGCCGTGTTTTCCCGCCATATCCATGCCCGGGGCTCCCTGCTTTTACCTGTCGCCCGGCAAATGATGGTGGCCGGGGCGACTCTTCTTTTGGCTGGCTGCTTTCATGGCGATCTTGGTCGTCTCCATTTGGCGGAGGTACGCTCGTCCGCCTGGTTGGGTTTCGTCTATCTCGTCGTGATTGGGTCGCTGGGTGGCTATCCCGTTTACATCTGGTTGATGCGGGTATGTCCGCCCGCCAAGGCGGCTACTGTACCTTATGTTAACCTGCTCGTGGCCGTTTTTCTGGGCTGGTCGCTCGGTCATGAAACGATCTCGCTCAGGTTATTGATCGGGACGGCCATTGTGCTGGCGTCCGTGGCGATTGTCTTGCGCACGAAAGCGCCGGAAGACATTCCACCAGTCACTGATTGAGACAAGTTCATCGAAAGGAAAGGGTGACTTTTTCCAGCAGCAGCCGTCTTGGAATGATGAGAACGAAAGTCTTGGATGCAGGCAATTCCGATTCTTTGTCTTTCGTGAATTATTGGGTCCGCAGATAAAAGGCGGAAACAATTTTCCGTCGTTCACGACCTGATTGCGGTAATGCCTTCGATATTCTATGTGGATTGTTAAACTAGCGCTCAATCGACCTTATACCTTTTTGGTGGCGGCTCTGTTGATCATGATTTTGAGCCCGATCGTGATTCTTCGCACGTCCGTCGATATCTTCCCCAATATCGATATTCCGGTGGTCAGCATTCTTTGGAATTACGCCGGATTTTCTCCCCAGGAGATGGAGCGCCGGATCGTCTCGCCCACGGAGCGAAGCCTCACCACGACGGTCAACGACATCGAGCACACCGAATCGCAATCGCTCAACGGCATTGGGATGATCAAGGTCTTCTTTCATCCGTCCGTCAAGATTGACATGGCCGTGGCGCAGATTACCGCCATTTCCCAGACCCAGCTCCGCTCCCTGCCCGTCGGTACCACTCCTCCGTTGATCATTCAGTATAACGCCTCCAGCGTGCCGATCATTCAGTTGAGCTTGAGCAGCAAGACGCTCTCCGAGCAGACCCTGAATGATCTCTCGCTCAACACCATTCGCCCTCCCCTGACCAACATTCAGGGATTGGCCAGTCCCTATCCTTACGGAGGGAAGCAGAGGCAGATTCAGGTCGATATCGATATTCCAAAGCTTCAGGCGCTTGGTCTGACGCCGGTCGATGTAGTCAACGCCTTGGGCACCCAGAACCTGATCCTGCCCTCGGGAACGGCCAAGATCGGCTCGCTGGAATATGACATCTCCATGAACGGAAGTCCGGAAACCGTCGATGACCTGAATGATCTTCCGATCAAGACGGTCAATGGAACAATCATTTATGTGCGGGACGTCGCTCACGTCCGGGACGGTTTTTCGCCGCAAACGAACATCGTGCGGCAGGATGGTATTCGTTCGACACTCATCTCGGTCCTGAAGAACGGAAACGTCTCCACGCTCGATATCGTGGCCAACGTCAAGGCCATGATTCCCAAGCTCAAGCCCAGCCTGCCGGACGATCTCCAAATCCGGACGCTCTTTGACCAATCGATCTTCGTCCGCGCTTCCATCGAGGGGGTCATCCGGGAAGGCATTATCGCGGCCTGTCTCACGGCGCTGATGATCCTGCTTTTTTTGGGAGACTGGAGAAGCACGTTGATTATCGCTGTTTCCATTCCGCTTTCCGTAATGAGCTCCATTCTCATGCTCAGTGCGCTGGGCGAGACGATCAATATTATGACGCTGGGCGGTCTCGCGCTGGCCGTCGGCATCCTAGTCGATGACGCTACGGTAACGATTGAAAATATCGATCGTTACATCGCGAAAGGGATGGACCTGCACGAGGCGATCCTGGAAGGCGCCAGCCAGATTGCGGTGCCTGCGCTTGTTTCCACGCTTTGTATTTGCATCGTGTTCGTCCCGATGTTTTTGCTCTCGGGAGTTGCCCGCTATCTTTTCGTGCCGCTGGCGGAATCGGTGGTATTTGCGGTCATGGCCTCTTACGTCATTTCCCGGACCCTGGTTCCCACGCTGGCGATGTATCTGCTTAAAAGCCATCCGCACGACGATGCAAATCAATCAGAAGACAAATCGAAAGACCAGGATGCAGGGCACGATAAAAAAATCGGATTCTTCGGGCATTTCCAACAAAACTTTGAAGCAGGCTTTGATCGTGTACGTGAGGCTTATCGCGGTACGCTGGAGCGAACTCTTCATCATCGCGGGTTGTTCACTCTTGTTTTTCTTGGCCTTTGCGCGGGCAGCATGTGCCTTATTCCCTTTCTCGGGCGGGATTTCTTTCCCACGGTCGATGCCGGTGAATTCAAGCTCCATGTCCGGGCCAAGACGGGCACGCGCATTGAAGAAATGGCCAAGCTTTGCGACCAGATTGAGGATGTGATTCGCAAGGACATTCCTGCGAACGAACTGGGGGGAGTCTTGGACAATATCGGCGTGCCTTACAGCAGCATCAACCTGTCGTACTCAAACTCCGGGGTCATCGGGACGGCCGATGCCGATATTTTGGTTTCACTCAATCCCGGGCACAGACCGACGGCTGATTATCAGCGCAAACTCCGGATTGATCTGCCCAAGGAATTTCCCGGGACCATGTTTGCGTTCCAGCCCTCGGATATCGTCAACCAGATCCTCAACTTTGGGTTGTCCGCCCCGATTGACATTCAGTTGATGGGGAAGAATGTCGAAGGAAACCTGGCGCTGGCTGGCAAGATTGCGGATCAAATTAAGCAAGTGCCGGGCGCCGTTGATGTTCATGTCCAACAGGTTTATGACGAGCCACGGTTCAACATCAAGATGGAGCGCTCCCAAGCCGTGAAGCTGGGCATCACGGCACGCGACATCGCGACCACCGTCTTGAATTCGTTGAGCGGAAGCTTCGCGACAGCCCCAGCGTTCTGGCTCGACCCCAAAAATGGAGTCAGTTACAACGTCGTGGTCCAGTCGCCGCAATATAATATTGGTTCGTTGCAGGACCTGGAGAATCTGCCGGTGCACGGAGCCAACTCGTCCCAGATTCTCGCCAATCTTGCGACGATCTCGCGAGGTTCCGAGCCCGGGGTGGTTTACCATTATGGCGTTCTTCCGGTCATTGACGTTTTCGCCAATGTCCAGGACCACGATCTCGGATCTGTTTCCGAGGCGGTGAACAAGATCGTCGCGAATGCGCAAAAGGAAGCGCCCAAGGCAACCAATCTGGTCATACGCGGCCAAGTGCAAACGATGAACGATTCGTTTACCGGACTGGGTCAGGGGCTCATTGGGGCAATCGTCCTCGTCTACTTGCTCATGGTCGTCAATTTTCAATCCTGGACGGAACCGTTCATCATCATCACGGCGTTACCCGGTGCACTGGCGGGCATCGTCTGGATGTTATTTCTCACTGGAACAACGTTGAGCGTGCCGGCCCTGATGGGGGCGATCATGTGTATCGGTGTCGCCACGGCCAACAGCATTCTCGTCATTTCTTTTGCCAAGGAACGATTTGCTGAGCTCAAGAACGCGCACGATGCCGTGCTGGAAGCAGGCGCCACCCGTTTGCGTCCCGTTATCATGACCGCCTTGGCGATGATCATCGGCATGGTGCCGATGTCGCTTGGACTCGGGGAAGGTGGCGAGCAAAACGCGCCCCTGGGCCGCGCGGTGATTGGGGGGCTAATGGTCGCCACCATCGCCACTCTTTTCTTCGTCCCGGTCGTTTACAGTCTCATCCGGGGACAGGCCGATCAAAAACAACCGGAACTCAAGTCCACCGACGACAAACTTGTTCCTGCCCATCAATCGAAATAATCGTATGCTGACCAATAACGGATATTCCAACCCTGAAACGAATCGAACCATGGTGGAAAAAACTCCTCTCGATCGGCCCCCCGCTGCTGCTCAAAAAAAGAAGAAAAGTTTCCTCTGGCTCTATGGGCTTATCTTGCTCCTGATTTTGGGATGCTCGGCGATTTATGTCTTCGTGCGGCGCGCGGAAGCGCAAACGGCGCTCATCTCTGCCACGCAACAAATGGCTGTGCCCACTGTTCTCACCGTCCGCCCCGAGCGGGGAGCGGCGGATGTTCATCTCGTCCTTCCGGGAGTCGTGCAGGCCGAAATGGAGAGCGCCGTTTATGCGCAAGTCAGCGGGTATATCAAACGCTGGCTGGTCGATATTGGCGCACCGGTGAAGGCAGGCCAGTTGTTGGCGGAAATCGATACGCCTGTCACCGATCAACAATTATTGCAGTCGCAGGCCGCCATGGCCCAGGCGCAGGCCAACCTGGATCTCGCGAAAAGTACCGCCGGTCGTTACAACAATTTGTTCAAGACCAACGCGGTTTCCCAGCAGGATGTGGATAATCAAAATGCGGGTGTCGCGGTTCAGCAGGCCAATCTTGCTGCAGCCCAGGCGAACGTTCGCGGCCTGGAACAAACGGAATCCTTCAAGGAGGTTAAGGCCCCTTTCGATGGAATGGTGACCGCGCGAAAAATCGATGTGGGTGACCTGGTAAGTGCCACTGGGGCCAGCACCGCCTCCGCAGGCGGTGCGCCGTCCCAACTGGGGACGCCTTCCCAGGAGTTGTTCCGAGTCGCGCAGACGAAGATGCTTCGCGTCTATGTCAATATTCCCGAAAATTACAGCGATGAGATCGTGCCGGGAATCACCGCCACGTTGGACATGGCCTCTTCACCCAATGAGAAGGTGAGTGGCAAATTGGCGAGAACATCCCAGGCGATTGATCCGAACTCTCTCACTCTTTTGGCGGAAGTGGACGTGCCCAATCCAGACGGCAAACTTCTCCCGGGCGGTTATGCGCAGGTTCACTTCGATATCACGACCGCTCATCCGCCGCTGGTGATTCCGGGTAATGCGCTTATTTTTCGCGCGGAGGGCACCCAGGTGGGTATCGTCGATTCCGATAATACGGTGCATCTTAAAGACATCAAAATCGGTCGCGATTTCGGAACGAAACTCGAAGTCATCGAGGGCTTGAATGAAGATGATTCCGTTGTCCTGAATCCTTCCGATTCGCTGACCAATGGGGCCAAGGTGCAGGTCAAAACTCAGGGGCAGGTCAAGGCGCCGTGAAATCAGTTGATCGACGCATTTCAAAATGACTTGCTAGCTGGGTGGCCCGAACAACAAGTTGAGACCTCTGCGGAAGTCGTCCTCTAAACGATCCGTCATCCTGAGCGAAGGCGAGGCAACCAGCTCCCTTTGCTCAAAAGAGTTTCCCGAGCCGCAGTCGAAGGCCCCAGCCTGACGAAGCAATCGGTGTGAGTAGCGTCAAAAAAAATCCAAACCAAAAGGCAAGTCTCTCGCAAGTTCGACGAGGGAGGACTCGCCTTTAGAATCGAAACCACCTTGCCAACGGTTAAATATTCCCTTGAGACAGGAGCAGGTCCTTCGACTGCGGCTCGGGAAACTCTTTTGAGCAAAGGGAGCTGGTTGCCTCGCCTTCGCTCAGGATGACGGATCGTTTAGAGGACGACTTCCGCAGAGGTCTCAAC
>Ga0207040_1236_pt1 | contig 13390 bp, 16 predicted proteins | sample Alteio_BWMinCont_72_FD_153279 | JGI IMG/M metagenome (GOLD analysis project Ga0207040, IMG submission 153279) | Enriched cells from forest soil in Barre Woods Harvard Forest LTER site, Petersham, Massachusetts, United States -... | ecosystem: Environmental > Terrestrial > Soil > Temperate forest >... | reverse complement strand
GCGTAGCCACCATGAACATCACGGCTCCCAATTCTGGCGCCTCCGTCGTCGCCGGTTGCAGTGGTGGAGCACATTGAAGCGCCGCAGGCCAGTGTTGCGTTTCCGTTGATAACGGAAAAGGCGACGGTGACGCCGCCAGCAGGAACAAGGTCGGGTCCAAGTGCGGTGACGGTGAAGGAGATGGGTACGCCGATTGGGACGGTGCCGGCGGGAGCGGTGTTGATGGTGAGCGAGTCGCCGGTAGCGGAGTCGTAGCTGATGCCGCCGGTAAGAATCGCAATTGCATAGAACATGGGCAAGTCGTCGACCTCGACATCGACGGAGCCGGTTGTGCCTGGCATGGCGGCGGGAGCAATAGCGGTGATTTCATTCGGGAAGATGCTGGTGATGACGGCTTTCTGGCCGCCGATGAGGACGGAGTCGGAAGGGCGAAAGCCCATGCCGTGAATCACGATGGGACCGCCGGAAGCGGGCAGGCGAGGCGGTTGTACCGTGTCGGCGTAGAGCACCCATCCGTTGTATGCGTAGTCGGGGCGGCCATCGCCGCGCATGTCGGCGATGCCGAGGCGGACGATATCGTCGGCGGAAGCTGTGACCTGGAGCCAGGTTTCGCCGGTGGCGTAGCCGTTGAGCGCGGGCGCCCAATCGAGCGACGTCGCGGAGGTGGGTTTCAAGGCATCCCAGACACCGATCGCGGGGAGGGCCTTGGTTTCGGAGGGAAGGCCGGCTTCGTTCAGGGCTTGAGTGACGATCGTAAAAGTGCGGCCGGCGCGCACCGGGAAAGCAAACCAGTCGGCCTGGCCAACCTGGCTGAGGCGTCCGCACCAGAAGCCGCTCGGCGCGAGCATGCGGGGCAAGTCGGGCGAGGTGATCGCGTCCACTGCGTTTCCTGAAGCGGAGTCGGCGATGGGCAGGTGAGGGTCTGCGCGCTGCCGGCAGACATATTTGGAATGGACAGTACAGGCATGGTGCCGGAGGGGGTCGGCGAACCGTCAACGTAGGGGCCGACGGACTCCGTGAGCATGTAAAGAGGACTGATGGGCTCGAAGGAGATTTGGTAGTTCGCGGTGGCCATGCCGGGAGGCAACGGAATGCCGCTGAGGTCGAAGAAGCCCTCGAGGGCGGGATCGATTGCGCCCCATTGCGCGAAGGGATTTCCGTGGGGGTCGGTCCAGCCAGTGATCGGGTTGCCGTGATTGCCGCTGAAATAGGCGCCGGAAACAAATGTGACGGTGTACTGATAGAGAGGATTGCCACTGGCATCGAGAGGGCGCGCCACCACGTTGACGCCTTGCATGCCGGCGCCGGAACGGAAGCTAAGGGTGCCCTGGATGGAGATGGTATTGACGGCAGTGATCTGTTTCCCGGGGAAGGCGCCGATGTTGGACGCGGTGATCGGGTAGATGCGGTTCAGGGCGGCGATATCGTCATAGCGAAGCTGGTCGGGGTCGGGGAGGCAGATACCTCCTGCGGCGCCGCAGAATCCGCTCATGGGATGCATGATGGGCCATCCCAGCGTGCCGTTCGGCTCGCCGTCGCTGAGCGCTCGGGGGTTCACCTGCGCATAGTCGAGGCCGAGAACGCGGCCGAAGGCTCGCTCCAGTTCGTACTGCATCATCGCGATAAGGTTCGCGTTCGTCGCGCAGAGGCCGTTGAGGAGGATGACGGCGTGGGCGATGGTGGCGTCGGGCTGAATGTTGTCGAGCCATGGGAAGACGCCATTGTTCTGGCAACTGGTGGGGTCGCTTGCGCCCGTGCCAAAGAGCCGTTGATGATGGAACCGTCGATGTCGTAGATGACGGCGAGAGGATAGCTTGTCGCGGAGGGTGCGACGTCGGAAGGCGCGGCGAATAGCTGGTTGCCGGCGATGACGTTTGAGCCGCTGACGTCTTCGGTGAGAGAGCCGGAGTTGGTGAGTCGGACGCCGGCAGTGGGCACCGCGCTCCAGAGCGCTGCAGCTGTGTCGACCATGGCTGTGGCTTGCTGGTTATTGATCTGGCCGTTGAGCGGGCCTTGGTCGATGTAGTAGTTGACCACTCCGCCGGACCAGCGCACCGGCTGCCCGACGACGGCGGGGTTGAAGTAGGCGGTCCCGGCTATGTATTTGGGTCCGCCAGCGAAGGCTGCTGCGGGCGCAATCGCGGCGGTCAGCATGACGAGGACAAATCGAGGTGCAAACAAGGGGTCTCCCGTGCAAGCACTTGCTTTTATTGGTCCCTTGTCGCACAGACGAAATGAGAAGTCTCTAACGTCCGAGTTGCCACACCTGGGGGCCATCCCCTTGGTTTTTCAGAAGATCAAGACACTCACGTAACCATAAACGCCGTGCTTAGAGTTACTTAAGTTCATTGCAAAGTTACTTTGTTGGCTACAATGAGTTTGCAACGCCGAGAGCTCAATTCAGGAAGTTAAGGGGGCTACCATCAGCAGCACGCGCTTAAGATTGGGAGATTTGCTCGTCCGGGCCAAGCTCGTGACCGAGATGGACATCGCGAAGGCGCTGGAACGCCTTTCCATGTGCGGCGGACGCCTTGGTGACAACCTCGTCGCCATGGGGGCGATTTCGAAAGAAATCCTGGAGAATTTCGTGCACCGCACACCGCGGGAGCCCGAAAATATCGCGGCCACTGGGTTGGATGAGAGTGACTTGCTGAGTTTGATGCTCAAGCTCATTTATGTCGGCCGCCTGCAGACGGTGCGGCAATTTGCCGACGCGATCAAGCTGCCGTACAACATCGTTCTTGAACTGGTTCGGATGGCGGTCGACCGATCGTTGCTGCAGAACCTGGGTGTTCGCAACTCCGATAACGATAGCTTGATCGATCTCGCCTATACCTTTACGGAACAGGGCCGGCGGTTCGTGATTGACGCCATGACCCGGCAGCACTATACCGGGCCGGCGCCGGTGACACTCGACGATTTCACGGACCAGGTAAACCTGCAGAAGCTGACCAATGAGCTGGTGACGCCGGAGAAGATCAAGGCGGCAACCACGGGGTTGGCGTTTGACGAGCGGATTATGGAACAGGCTGGCCCGGCGTTGAATTCAGGCCGCGCCATGTTGCTGTATGGACCGCCGGGAAACGGGAAAACCACGGTAGCGCAGCGCTTTGCTTCGGTCTTCAGCGACGTCATCTACGTTCCCTATTCAGTGGTCGTGGAGGGCCAGATTATCCGGGTACACGACCCGAGCATCCACCTGCCCCTGGCAACGACGGATATTGAGGACGAAAATGCGTTCACCGTAGTGAAGGCGCAGAGCTACGACGCGCGCTGGGTTCCATGCCAGCGGCCATTTGTCATTACGGGCGGCGAACTGACGCTGGAGATGCTTGATCTGCGCTACGACACCACGGGGCATTATTACGAGGCCCCTCTGCATGTGAAGGCGCTGGGCGGTTGCTTTCTGATCGACGACTTTGGAAGGCAGATTGTGAGTCCGACGACCCTTCTGAATCGCTGGATTGTGCCGCTGGAGAGCAAGGTGGACTACCTTAAGCTGCACACAGGCAAGACGTTCTCGATTCCGTTTGAGGAACTGGTGATTTTCTCCACTAACCTGGAGCCGGAAGACCTGATGGATCCGGCATTTTTGCGGCGTCTGCCGTACAAGATCGAAGTGGGTGCGCCCTCGCGTGAAAACTACAGAAGGATCTTTGAAGGGGAGTGCAAGAAGCAGGCGGTCGAGATGTCGGACGAGATCTTCGACAAGATTGTGCACACGGTGACGGTCGAAAAGGGGTTGGAGCTTGCGGCGTATCACCCGCGGTTTATTGTGGACCAGGTGATCGCGACATGCCGCTTCATGCGAGAGGCTCCTCACTTCGAGCCGCGCTTTATCGATTACGCGATCGACAATCTGCGCGTGCGGCAGAGCACTACAAAGAAGACGACGCAGGCGCGGGTCTGAGCGCGTAGGCCGCTCGGGTTGGCGGGGATCCGGCCCGGCCTGGTCAGATTTCCGGATAAAAATCGAAGAAGGCGTCGAGGCTTTGCTTGAGTTGAGTCTCGATCTGTTCGCGCGAGCCTTCAAGCACGTGCATGGTAACGTGTGCTTCGTGGCCGTTGACCAGCTTGAGCGTAGCGTCGTGAATCTCCTTCACTTCGCCCTCGGGTAACAGCCGCATTCCGTAGACAAGAGTCAGATTTGCCATGTGAATCATCTTATCTACTGCCGTTAGATTTGTGGTGGACGCGGCGGGGCTGCAGGTTTGAACGGGAAGGCTTGCGGATTTGTGCGCGGATTTCCGAAGCAGGTGGCGGGGTCGCGCCGACTACAATTTACTGGGAAACCTCATGACAGAGACACGTGACACCGTAATACTTGGTTCCGGCTGCGCCGGACTGACAGCCGCGATTTACAGCGCGCGCGCCAACCTGAAACCGCTGGTGCTGGAAGGGCATGAGCCCGGAGGCCAGCTCTCCATTACCTCGCTGGTCGAGAATTTTCCAGGGTGGCCCGAGGGAATTCAGGGACCGGAATTGATCGAAAACATGAAGAAGCAGGCGGCGCGATTTGGCGCGACCTTTCAGTTGGCGCATCTGGATCGCGTGGAATTGGGAGTACACCCGTTCCGTCTGCACACCTCTGCCGGCGAGATCATGGCGCGTACGCTGATTATTGCGTCGGGGGCGAGCGCGCGTTGGCTGGGATTGCCGAGCGAACAGGCGCTGATCGGCCACGGAGTTTCAAGTTGCGCCACCTGCGACGGATTTTTCTTCCGGGAAAAGCCAATCGCGGTGGTGGGCGGCGGCGACTCGGCGATGGAGGAAGCTTTGTTCCTGACTCGCTTTGCATCAAAGGTGACGCTCCTGCACCGTCGGCCTGCGTTTCGCGCATCGAAGATCATGCTGGAGCGCGCGATGGCGCACCCGAACATCGAGTTCAGGACGAATACGGTGGTGGATGAAGTCCTTGGTGTCGAGGAGAAGGAAGTCAAGGGTCTGCGCTTGCGCGACGTGGTGACGGGCGCATCGAGCACTCTGCACGTGGATGGAATGTTCCTCGGAATCGGGCATGAGCCGAACGCCAAAATGTTTGCGGGGCAGATCGATCTCGACGACGAGGGCTACGTGCTGACGCAGGGCAACGTGATCGTGACACGCAAGGGAATTCCGGTGCCGGGCGTGTATGCGTGTGGCGACGTGCAGGATCGGCGCTATCGCCAGGCGATTACCGCCGCGGGGACAGGGTGCATGGCTGCTCTGGAGGCCGAGAAATACCTCGAGGAACACGGCCACTGAGCAAAAGCCTGGACGCGTGGAGAGGGGGCGTTATGGCGAAGGTATTTCCCGGACGCTACACCGCGACGAGCGACAAGCCTTTCGTGGTCTTCCTGATTGGGATGCGCGTGAATCGGGTGTTTGCTTTGCGAAGTTGGGTGCGGGTGGCGCGCGCCATGCCGCCAATGATTGCCGAGCTCAAGCGCAATCCCGATCTCGGGCTTTTGCATGCGGAGTTCTTCGTGTACTGGCGCGGTGTTGGTGTGTTGCAATACTGGCGCAGCTTCGAACAGTTGCATGCTTATGCGCATGCTCGGGATGCGAAGCATTTGCCGGCGTGGGCCGAGTTCAATCGACGGATCGGCGGGAACGGCTCTGTGGGGATCTGGCATGAGACGTATACCGTGGCGCCGGGACAGCACGAAAGTATCTACGCGAACATGCCGCGCTTCGGGCTGGCGAATGCGGTGGAGCACACGAGCGTGACCGGGCGGCTGAACGGCGCGCGAGACAGGATTGGCCGCGGCGATTCGGAAGCCGCGACTGCGGATCAGCATTCGTGACAAAGCTTGAAGAGAATCTGGAAAAGTTGGAACAGGCGATTGCGGATGCATGCCGCAAGGCTGGACGGCGGCGCGAAGACGTTGAACTGATGGCTGTGTCGAAGACGTATCCGGCGGAGACGATTGCCGAGGCTGCGTCGCTGGGACTGACGCTGTTTGGTGAGAATCGTGTGCAGGAATTTGCAGGCAAGGCCCTGCGGGCGGCAGAGCTTTGGAAGAGAGTCGTGCCGGATCGAGTTCGTTTTCACCTGATCGGGCATTTGCAGTCGAACAAGGCGGCGCGGGCGGCGGAGTTGTTCGACGCGGTTGACGCGGTGGATTCGCTGCGCGTGGCGCAGCGGCTGAATGATGCGGCGGCGAAGCTTGGCAGGCGGCTACCGATTCTGATCGAAGTGAAGCTCAGTCCGGAAGAAACGAAGGAGGGGCTGGAGCCCGAGGCGGCGGAAGCTGCGCAACTGCTGGAAGCGCTGCCGGGCCTGAACAGCCTTGAGACACGCGGGTTGATGACGATTGCGCCGTGGGGCGCTCCGGAGGATGTTACGCGGGCTTGCTTCCGCAGTTTGCGCGAGTGGCGGGATCAATGGGCGGCGACACATCCGCGGTTGAATCTCGAAGTGCTGTCGATGGGGATGAGCGGAGATTTTGCGCTGGCGATTGCAGAAGGAGCGACACGCATTCGCGTGGGAACGGCGTTGTTTGGCAAGCGCGGGCCGTACACAGGTCCGGCCTGATGTTGCGCGAAGTGGCGGGTGGCGTTACGCTGGCGGTGCGTGCGCAGCCGGGCGCAAAGAAGACGGCAATTGTTGGCGTGTATGGGGACGGCGATACGGCGCAGTTGAAGATTGCGGTGCGGGCTCCGCCAGTGGAAGGGCGAGCGAACGATGCGCTAGTTTCATTTCTGGCCGAGTTGTTTGGTGTTTCTCGCAGATCGGTTGGAATTGTCAGCGGCGAATTGTCTCGCAGCAAGGTCTTTCTGCTGACCGGCGTTCCGATTCAGCAAGTACGATCGAAGCTTCCGAAGCAGGAGCAAAGCGAGCGGTCCTGAAAATGGACAGGCGGACATTTTGCGCGTGCGATAGCAGTCCCAGGTCTCAGAATCGAGACGTGAGCACCCGGCAGGGTTGATCGAGATTCGTGCTTTCCCACCCATTCGAGAAAGAACTTCGAATGGATGGGGCACCCTCTTTCCCTGGCAGATCAAAGTGAGTATTGGTGTGCAACCGAAAGGTTGCTCTTCTGCATGTTCAGCGGTGGTGGAGGTCGCAGGCTGCGGCGAGGGCTTCTTCGGGTTCGGGGCGGACGCGGAAGTCGGCGTGGGCTTCAGCAAAGACGACCTTTCCATCTTTTGAAATCACGTAAGTCGCGGGTATGGGCAATCGCCAGCTCTTGTCGCCGTTGACGTAGGGAATGTTGACGAGGATCGAGAGGTAATAGTCGCGGTGGTACTCGGGGATGGTGTAGACGAGGCCGAATTTTTCAGCGACGGCGTTGCCGGGATCGGTGAGGACAGGGAAGGGAAGGCCGTGCTGGTTGGCCATGAAGTCGCTCTGGCGCTCGATTTGCGGACCGATGGCGACCATGAGCGCGCCACGCTCGCGAAGCTGGCCGTAGAGATCGCGCCATGTTTCCAGCTCCGTCACACAATAAGGGCACCAGCGGCCGCGGAAGAATTTGATGACGAGCGGACCGAGAGCGAGGAGATCGCGGGAACGGACGAGCTTGCCGCTGGAGTCCTTGAGCGTGAACTCGGGTGCCTGCGCGCCGACGGGAAGAATGTGGTCTTCAATGCCGGTTGCGAAGAGGTCTTCGACGGCGCGTTCGCCGACGGCAAGGCGCTCGGGCTGCACGAGATTGCGCGTGTTTGAGGTGATGTCGTCGAGTTGGTCTTGCAGGCTGGTCATCGATTCTCTTTGCGTTGTGTCTTAAAGAGTAAAAGCAGGTCCTTCGACTCCGCTTCACTTTGTTCCGCTTCGCTCAGGATGACGAGCGTATTTTGAAGACGCAAGCTAGCGCCCGAACTTTTGTTTGCCCATCAGGCCGGACATGCCGCCGCGCATCATGCTCTTGGCGAGGCCGCCTTTGCCCATTTGCTTGAACATTTTGCTCATCTGCGCGTACTGGCGGAGGAGTTGATTTACATCCTGCACGGATGTGCCGGAGCCGGCCGCAATGCGCTTGCGGCGGGAGCCAGAGATGATTTCGTGGTTGCGGCGCTCGAAGGGTGTCATGGAACTGATCATGGCTTCCAGGCGGACGAACTGCTTTTCGTCGACCTGGCCGGCGGCTTGCTGCAGACCGGCGAAGGGGCCGACGGAGGGCAGCATCTTCAAAATGCTCTCCATGGATCCGAGCTTCTTGATCTGCTTCAACTGGTCGCGGAAGTCTTCGAGCGTGAAGCCGTCGCCGAGCAGCGCCTTCTTGGCGAATTCTTCCGACTTCTTGCGATCGAGTGAGGACTCGGCTCTTTCAATGAGCGAAAGCATGTCGCCCATGCCGAGAATGCGGCCGACAATTCGATCTGGATGAAAAGGCTCGAAGGCGTCCGCTTTTTCGCCGGTGCCGATGAACTTGATGGGTTGGCCGGTGACGTGGCGGATGGAGATCGCCGCGCCGCCGCGGGAGTCGCCGTCCATCTTGGTAAGGATGACGCCGGTGAGGCCGAGGCGCTTGTGGAAGTCCTGCGCCGAGTTGACGGCGTCCTGGCCGGTCATGGCGTCGGCGACGAAGAGGATCTCCTGCGGGTTGAGGAGTTTCTTGAGCTGGGCCATTTCGTCCATCAGCTCTTCGTCGACGTGGAGGCGGCCGGCGGTGTCGACGATGAGGGTGTCGCAGGCGAGGATGCGGGCTTCACGGCGCGCTTCGCTGGCTAGCCGCTCGACCAGTTTTGAGCCGGCAGGCTCGTCGTTGAGTTTGCCCTCATAGAGACGAGCTTCGATGGACTTGGCGACGACTTTGAGCTGCTCGCGCGCAGCGGGTCGATAGACGTCGACGGAGACGAGCATGGGACGGTGGCCGCCCTTTTTGAGCCAGGCTGCGAGTTTGCCGCTGGTGGTGGTTTTACCGGAGCCCTGCAGGCCGGCCATGAGGATGACGGTGGGGGGCTGCGAGGCAAATTTGAAGCGGGCCGTGTCGCGGCCGAGGAGTTCGACGAGCTCGTCACGTACGATTTTGATGACCTGCTCGGAGGGCGAGAGAGCGGTAAGTACCTCGCTGCCAACGGCTTTGACGCGGATGTGGTCGATGAGCTCGTTGACGACATTGAGGTTGACATCAGCGTCCAGCATGGCCACGCGGATCTCGCGCAGCGCTTCCTGGATGTTCTCTTCGGTGAGCGTGCCCTGACCGCGGAGGTTTTTGAAGGCTCGTTGCAGTTTTTCTGTAAGGTTCTCAAACATAGGTCAACTACAAGTGTAACTTGGGTCGCGCTAGCTGGGATTACAGTCGGGAAATGATCAAGTTCCAGTAGGAGAGGCGTGGCTTGTAGAACGGCTCGTTATGGGAAAGGTCTGGAACCACGATCAACTCGGCATTTTCACCACAAGCCGATGCCAGATCCGCGGCCATCTGGACGGGAAAGAGGGGGTCCTTTTCTCCATGCACGATGACAACGGGGATTGGGCAATTTCGCAGCGTCTCTTGCGAGTTCCAGATGGGCGGAACGATCGCGGAGAGAAACCGAGGAAGAAAGACGGAGCACGCGGCTGCACGGTACGAGGTGAAGGAGCCGCAAAGAAACAGGCGTTGCGGCGTCACCTTGTCGATGATGGCGGCCGCGACACCGCTGCCCATCGACAAGCCCAGTATCGATATAGGTGTGGAGGGCGCGACGCGCTTCAGGTATTCAAATGCGTTGACGGCGTCGAGTTCGCACTGGCTCCAGTCGATGGAGCCGCTGCTGCGCCCGTATCCTGAGTAGTCGAAAACCAGTGAGGCTACGCCGTTGGCCGCTAGAAGTTGCTGCACCGGGAACCAATACTCCACGATTTCGCCGATACCATGGCAGATGAGAAGCGCGGCTTTTGGGGGAGTGGCGGCGGGCCCGACATAGGCTGCGTGAAGGCGATTGGCTCCACTGGAGATCCAGTGCTGCGAAACACTTACATCTTCAGGCGCATCGCTCGAGAGTCGGGCGACGCGGCGCATTGCACGATCCCGATAGAGAATCGCGCGACTGGCGATGGTGGTGGCAACGGTGAAAGAGAGCCTGTGCATTCGCATCGTTGGGCTATGTCGATGAACCGGCTCTGATGACATTCGGTTTTTAGGTGCTTCGATGACTCTCGACTCCAATGTTGACTCCTACTCCGCTGGGGCGATCAGGTATTGCTCGAGTTTGCCGTCGGGGTAGGTGTAGGTGGTGAGCCGGAGGTGCGTGTTGGGATAAGTGATGGTGAACCCGCGAAATGTCATGCCGCCGCGGAGGGATTCGCCGGTCTGATGGAACGTAAGCGGCTCACCGAGAGGAGCGAGGCTGGATTGGAAATCGGCGATGGCTTCCGGGGTGAAGTAGTCGCTGAGATTTGGAGCAAGGAGTGAGCGATCGATGCGGCCCTGCTGAAGGCCGCGGTAGATGTCAAGGGCTTGCTTCTCAGTGTCGCTCGGTGGGAAACCGGCGATGACGGGGGCGGCGAGACGCGCGATGGTGGAAGCGGCGCCAACGGCATCCTGATTGGTGAGCACGGTGACGGATGCACCATCGTCGACGAGCACCTGGTTGTCGGAGACAAAGCCGGATACTTCGCCGCTGTGCTCAATATCGCGATGGCCGTTCATGTCACGCACGCCGACGCCGAGGCCGTAGTGCGGGTCCTGGCCGTTCTTGAGCTTTACGGAGGTGAACATCTGTTTATAGCTTTCAGGCTTGAGGACAGTTTGCGCCATCAGGCTTTCGTTCCACAGTGCCAGGTCGTGCGCCGTCATGGCGAGCTCGCCAGCGGCAAACATCCAGCCGCGGCCTTCTTTGGGCGCAACGCGAAGGGGGCCGAGGGCATGGCGATAGTAGGCGGTCGCGTCGGTCTGGGTGAGCTTGGTTTCATCGGAGTTCCATACGGACTTCATGCCGAGCGGATGGAAGATGTGTTCACCGAGGAAGTCCATGAGCTTTTGCCCGCTTACTTTTTCTACGATCGCGCCGGCGATGACGTAATTGGTGTTCGAGTACTGCCACTGGGTACCGGGATCGAAGTCGAGCGGCTTTTTTGCCCATGTGTCGATGATCTGCTGCGCGGTTTCGGGGTGCAGCATCGGCGTCATCACGTAGTCTTCGGGCCAATAATCCTGGTAGCCGGAGGTGTGGGAGAGGATCTGGCGGATTGTGACTTCGTCGCCGCGGGCGAGACCGGGGACGTACTTGCCCACGGCGTCGTCAAGGGAGAGCTTGCCTTGTTCCTGCAGCAGCAGAATGGCTGCGGCGGTGAATTGCTTTGAGATCGATCCGATGGAGTAGCGCATGTCAGGAGTCGCGGGCACAGGCGGGTCGAGATGCGCGTTGCCGTAGGCGTGGGTGTAGACGAGCTTTCCGCCCTTGACGATGGCGACGGATGCGGAAGGGACGCCGGTCTGTTTCAGCACGTCGGTTGCGATGCTGTCGATGCGTGCTTTGAGAACGGGGTCGAGGTTGTCGACGGCCTGTGCATGAATCGGGAGCGCGAGATGTGAGAACGAGGCAAAGACAGCAAGGGTTGAGACGAGGCGGCGGCAAGTCATGATCGGCTGCGTGGAACTCCTTCCGTTCGAATGGTAACAATCGCAGCCGGGTTTTACGTTCGGGCTTCGGCTTCTTCGACGGTGGTCGTCAGGGTGAGAACCTTTTCGAGCCGTGTGATGTGGAACATGCTAAGCACGCGGGGAGTGACGCCGGCGAGCGTGAGCCGGACATGCTTGTCGCGGCAATAGACCTCGTGATTAATGATCTCGCTCATGCCGGCAGAATCCATGAAGGGAACACCGCCGAGATCGAGGATGGTGTGCTGCGGTGGTCCGGTGCCGCGGAACAGGGCGCGCAGAGGGGAGACACTGTTCATGGTCACAGGCCCCGTGAGGCGCAAGATGACGGTTCCTGGCTGTCTGCCGGAAATCGGTTCGATCTTCAGGGGGATGTCGATTGCCATGTTTGGAACAGTGTATGGAACGGGGGGGGTTTTGTCGTCAGGAAACTGGTAAGGCGGGGGAAAGTGGCTTTGGCGGGTTGTGCCAACCATATCTCAGGACATGGATATTCGGCACGATGCGTTAGCCTTGATTTGCTGGATCGAAATTCTGGCGAGGCCATGCATGCAGCGATTGATTGAGGGCCACAAGAAATTTCTGGCCGAGGTGTTTCCGCGGCGACGCGATCAGTTTCATCTTCTGGCAGAGTCGCAAGCGCCGGAGTGGTTGTTCATTACTTGTTCGGATTCGCGTGTGCTGCCGGATCTGATCTTGGGCACCGGTCCCGGTGATTTGTTTATTACGCGGAATGCGGGGAACGTGGTGCCGGTTTTGGGGAACGATGTGGATGGCTGCACGGCGACGATTGAATACGCGGTCGAGGTGCTGAAGGTGAAGCACGCCATCCTGTGCGGCCACTCGGATTGCGGAGCCATGAAGGCGGCGCTTGACCGGCGGGGACTGGAGAAGCTTCCCAAGGCGAGCCGGTGGCTACACCATGTGGAAGCGGCCTTCTCGCACCGGCAGCCACTGAATCCTGAAGATGGTGTACATGCGGAGCTATGTTCGCTGATTCGTGGAAACGTGGTGGCGCAGTTGTTAAATCTGAAAGCGCAGCCCTCGGTGGCTCGCGCGGTGAATGAAGGGCGGCTTGCGGTGCATGGATGGTATTACGAGATTCTCTCGGGACGCATCGAGCGATTCGACGAGGATGCGCGGCGGTTTGTGCCGTTGGTTGGCTGAATGGGTTGGAGTCCCGCAGAACGTGCAGGCTCCGGGCCTGAAGGCTCTCGCTCTCAAAAGCACAATTCAGTGGCCTGAAGGCCGCTGCTCCCTCCGAGTCACCAGGCTTTGTTGAAATTGAGTTGTTTGCCGACGAGCATAAGAAAGGTGTGCCCGATATCGAGCACACCGAATGGAGGAGCAAGTTGGCGGCTACTTTTTGGTGTCTTGCGCGGCCTTGATAAATTCCTGGGACTTTTCAATGTGCGCGGCCTGGGTGGTGAGCACCTGGCGCACGGGCAGAGGCAGATAGGTTTCAGCCGCTCTGGAGTAGGCTTCCACGGCTTCGTCTTCGCCTTCTCCCGCAGCGGATAGCAGGCTGGAGTCGCCGCCGCCGAGAGCCAATTTGAAATCAGCCCATGCTCGGCGGACGGTTCCGACGGCGGTGCCGCTTTCTTTGACATCGTGCACACCTTCCTGGTGGAGGATGGATTCGAGCACACCGCGGAACTGTGCGCGGGTGAGAGACTCGGCGAGGAAATACTCTTTCAGCGTTTCGTCCTTGATCTCCTCACCGATCTTCTTGAAGCCTTCCTGGCTGTCGATGAGGGACTGGATGACGGAACGCAGAGCGGATTCAGTTTCTTTCAGGTCTTTCGAGGGAGACGACATAGGAAATTCTCCGAAATTCAAAAATGCTGAAGTGGGCAGAGTCTGGCGGCTGCCATTCGGGG
>Ga0207040_1269_pt1 | contig 13449 bp, 14 predicted proteins | sample Alteio_BWMinCont_72_FD_153279 | JGI IMG/M metagenome (GOLD analysis project Ga0207040, IMG submission 153279) | Enriched cells from forest soil in Barre Woods Harvard Forest LTER site, Petersham, Massachusetts, United States -... | ecosystem: Environmental > Terrestrial > Soil > Temperate forest >... | reverse complement strand
GCTCCGCTCCCTAAGACCTTGAGCGACGAGGAAATAAACGATGGAAAACGCCCCAGCGGTTCCCAGCGCAAACGCCAGAGTTGTCCAGATCGAAATGCGCCAGGCGGCGGTGGTCCGCAGATTTCTAGGCATGTTTGAGAACGTAGCCAACCCCACGAATCGTATGAATCAGGGGTCGCGGGGTGGCATGATCCACTTTGCTGCGAAGGCGGTAGATATGCACATCCACTACGTTGGTAGCGGGGTCAATCCTCATCTTCCAGACATGATCCAGGATCATGGTCCGGGTCACAACCCTGCCTTCATTGCGGCAAAGATATTCCAGCAGAGAAAATTCCTGCGGGGTCAGTTGCAGCAAATGATCGCCCCGTCGTGCTTCCCGGCGTACCAGATCGAGCTGTAAGTCAGCAGCTTGCAGGCGCACCGATTCAGTCTGTGAAATCCCGGACCTGCGTATGAGATTTCTCAATCTTGCCAGCAGTTCGGGGAGGGCAAACGGTTTCGTGAGGTAGTCGTCTCCGCCCTGCTCCAGTCCGCGAACACGTTCGTCGACAGAACGCCGGGCAGACAAGATTAAAACCGGCGCAGCATTCCCCTGGGCACGGCAACGCGCAATTAAGTCCAATCCATCCAGATCGGGAAGGCCAAGGTCGATGATGAAAGCATCGTGAATACCTTCCAGGGCCATGGATTCGCCAGCTTTTGCCGTACTCGCCGCATCGACCTGGTATCCAGCTTCCGTTAGCGCCCGCCGGAGGAACTGCTGAATGGAAATGTCGTCTTCTACCACCAACAATCGCATCGGAGATTCCCGCCCGTCCAAGACTTTACACCTCCAGATGGGATGCAGGAAACAGCGCCCTGGAAACTTACTTAAGCCAGAAAATCCACCATTCACTGCGGACGCCAGGTCAGGTCTACGCGCACGGGAATGTCGTTCTTGACGGGCATTGTCAAAAGCGACGGTGGATCGATCTTGAAATCGGTGAGCGTGGCCGGAATGGTCCCGGTGATATGCGTCTCGCCGCCCTGTTTTTCCACTTTGAAAGGGACCTGTTTGTAATGGGCAGTCTGGCCAGCGAATTGAATCTCAAGGTCGGCGTTGATGGTCGACGCCGCGGCATCGGATTCAGGCAAGCGAGTTCGCACGGTGACCAGCGGAAACTCCGCGCCGCGCGTGACCTGAATCATGTGGAGGTCGCGGTTGCTGTCCCCGGAGTCAAACGACTTGACGGGTACAGCAATCAGGAATTCGCATTGGCCCGCGTGACACACACCCTTGCCCTTCGCCCCATGGCTCACACCCTCAGACGGGTGCAGTGGATGGGACACATGGTACGTGAGAGTGCTTTGTTGGAGAACCCATTGGCTGTCAGCTGCAGCCAAGACGGGTAGACTCGCCAGCAAAACCACGATCAGCATTTTGCTATTCATAAAGTGTGTTTAGAACTTCACCGAAACCGAGAGCAGAGCGGCGCCAAACGCCCCAGCCGTGACAATGGCCACTGGGTTGTGCGCCGACGCGATGCCATGAACCTTTTCGCCCTTGTTTTTTTCATCGAAAGCCATAATGCCCAAGATCGGCGTCAATATCATTCCCGGGCCGTGGATCCAAGCCATGGCCTCGTGAAATTTTATCGGACCGCGCTTTTTGGTTCCGGGGACCCTGGGGGCACGGATTGCATAGTACGCTGTGATGCCATACAAATCTCCCGTCAGGCCACCCAGGGCGGCATGCAGGTCACGGGAGGCCGAGCTCGTGCTCTTGCCTCCGGCATTGAAGGATATGGCGACGGTGGCGATTAATGGAATGGTTGTGATCAAACCCATCCGCTGATGAATCTTTAGCATGTGTGTTCGTTTATCCAGCAAGGCTTGCTCACGAGCGTTTCCCTGAGTCTGCTCCGGAGTAAGGCCTAGATCTGAAAGCGAGGGAGCTGTCGTACTACTCGACGGCGCATTCGGTAGGTTTTCCTGTTGGGTTGGCGTTGCTTGGCCATTGACTTGCTCGCCTTTCTCCAGTTTGCCATCCAAAACTACTGGCACGGTCGCGCTGACCGTTGCTGAAGAAATCTCAAACGTCGTAAAGCCCGTGGCTTCAAACGTCAGTCGGTAGTCGCCTGCAGGCAACTCCAGTTTGTAGGTACCATCAGACCCTGTGTTCGCCGTTTGTTTCTGTCCGGTATCTATGCTGGTCGCCGTGACCGAGGCATTTCGAACCGCTTTACCGGATTCGTCGCCGACAGTACCTCGAACGACTCCGGTTGATGTCTGAGCGGTCAGAGGGGCAGCGACTTGAACAAGCACACAAACGGCAAGGGACCAAAGCAAAGTACCAAGTTGCTTGCACGGCCAATTCCTCAGCATCATTCACCTCACGCTTTTTACCGGCGAAATCGTCTCTCTTTACTGCTTTTTGCAGATCGGGCTGAGACCCGCCTTACAATGCTCGTGGAAAATATGCCGTCCGATCAAATAGCCAAGGGTGCTTCCCACTACAACATCGGAGGGAAAGTGCTGCAGGCTGGTGAATCGTGTGACTGAAACAGCCGTCGCGGTTCCGTAAGTGAGCCACTCTACCCACGGTTTTGGGTATTCGTGCGCGATTGTGCTCGCAGCTGTCCACGTGATGATCGCATGGCCGGAAGGAAACGAATTATCCAAGCCGCTGGTCTGGAAGAAATTTCCTCGCCCCATCCCTTGCAGAGGACGTTGACGTTCCGTGATCAGCTGCAACGCAGCGTACACCAGACCGCTGTTAGCCATGGCTTCGGCTCCCAACACGCCAGTTTCGCGAGCATGAGAATTGCCTCCGGTTTCTCCCTCAATCAGTAGTACACCAACCGCTCCCGCCGTGGCGAACAGGCCAACATTGGAAATATCGCTGCTCGCAGTTGTGCCGTTTCTCGCGAGCCCGCCCGAAGCATGCTTGTCGATCGCGATCAGTCCTAGAGTCACAGCCGGCAGCCCAACCACCCACTTCAGTTCGGAGCGATGAAACGGGGCGGTGTAAATACCGGCCTGATCGCGGAGCCCGCGCTTGGCCCATCGGCTGAGAAACTTGCCATTCCTTGTTCCCCCGGGCCCCGTATCCGGCGGTTCGGCTGGATTGGACCCGGCAGACGAGCGTTCCGGAGCAGGAAAACTTGCACTCCGGACAGCTGACGGAGCGTCTGGCAATTCCTGAGAAAACGCCGAGATCCCTGGCACGATTGCTCCCAACAAAAAGACGAAAAGGCAGTACCTACGACTATCCATCTCGAACGCGGGCATGCTCAAACCGAATTCCACGCGACTGTTGAGACACAAAGACCAACTTCACGATACGACCGAAACATTACCGGAGCTTTTCCGGAAGATGACAATTTGTTCATCGAGCGGCTATTTCCAGCATTCCGCCCGCTCTAGGGGTAGGCTTTCTTCGACGGACTTTGCGGAGTTGCAACCATTTTCCGGGTTGGGTGCTTCCTAGCAGATACAGTTTTCTTCGTTTCTCCGGGGGCATCTGGCATTGGCAACCTTGGCCCTGCGGTTCTCGCAGCCTTAAATGGCGACTCGCCTTACGCGAAGCTCAATCTGGAGTTTTTGCCATGCGACGAACTGTATTCGCACTAACGGCGTTGATCATGGGGTTGGGTGGGGTGAATGTCGCGCAGACGCTGAAGCCGCGGCCAGCGGCGACCGAGCAAAACGAGGGTAGGGCTGCCTCGCAGAAGGAGCCGGAAAGCGTGGACGCCGCCCCGATAATGATGCCGATGAGTGTTGAGGCGGGCACTCCGATCAAGGTGGCGCTGGACTCGGAGGTAAGGATTCGCACCGTGGGTCAGACAATTCATGGCAGGACGACGGAGCCGGTGTATGCGTTCGACAAGTTGCTGATTCCGGTTGGGACCCTGGTGAACGGGAAAGTGGCGGCGATCGATCCGGTAGCGAAGATGACCCGAACAATGCAGGCGGCCAACGGGAATTTTTCACCAGCGCGTAAGGTGCATGTGCAGTTCGACGAATTGATGATGGCCGATGGACAAACCGTGGCTATGCATACGGTCGCGTCTCCTGCTCCGGATGGAGTGCTGCGGTTCGTCTCTGCGAGTGAGGCGGCAAAGAAAAAGAACAAAGTGCAGGAGGCGGCGTCGAACAAAGTTAGTGCGACGCGGCAAGCCATACATCAGCAGTGGAGCGACTTGCAAAACAGGATCCACGAACCGGGAAAGATGCACAAGGTTAAGAGGATCGTCCTAGCGCAGTTGCCGGTGCATCCCCAATACCTAGACGCGGGCACAAGTTTCAATGCGAACTTGTTGCAGCCCTTAAATTTTGGGACGGAAGCGGTGAAGCCTGGAGCGATGCGCGATATCGGAGCGCCACCACCGACGGGCAGCGTCGTGCATGCGCGGCTGGCGACAGGATTAAGCTCAGCGACAGCGAAGACGGGAGACCCGGTGGAAGCGGTGATCACCGAGCCGCTGCTGGCGTCGAATCATCTTATTTTGCCGGAGGGCAGCGTAATCAAAGGCTCCGTGATCCAAGTTTCTCCGGCGCGTCGATTGGGCCGCAATGGGAAGTTGCGAATTCTATTTCGCGAGGTTGCGGCCCCGAATGGAATCGAACAAAAGGTTGAGACGAACTTGGAAGGCGTTGCTGTGGCCAAGGGCCAACACCTGAAGCTGGACAATGAAGGTGGAGCGGAGGTTACAACTCCGCGCACACGATATCTGATAACGGGGATTCAGGTAATGCTGGCGGCCTCGCAGGCGTCTCCCGATCGCGATGCCGGACAGGGGGGACAGAGTGTGGGCGAAGCCGGAGGCGGAGCGGCGAGCGGCGCATCGGGGTTTAAGTTGGTAGGAATGGTTGTGGGGATCGCTGCACATTCCCGCGTGGTGTCGGCCGGTTTCGGATCGTATGGAGCCGCGATGTCGATCTATTATCATTTCCTGGCACGAGGACGCGATGTGGTCTATCCGAAAGACATGGCCATGGTAATCGGGCTAGGAACTCGCGACAGCAAATCAGCGAATGTCGCAGAACCTTCAGCGAAATCAGAACAATGACGAGCCCATCCTTACTGTCCCTAAGGAGCCGTAAACAAGCAAAGGTAGCGTAATTATGACAGTTCGGACGCGATGCGGCTTCATGACATAGTTCCATTCGCCATGGAATTTTTCAGGATAGAGATTGACTTGATTCATTCTTCTGCCGTGACCTTCCGCCCCGTAGGATACTTGCGGCGCACGCCGCACCGGCATTCCTGCTCGACTCCACTCGCCTTTCAGGAACGAGGTCGGCTGAAAAGGGCATGTTCGATAACTCGGTGGATGGTTTTTCCGCAGGACTTTCCGTCCGCGAACTTCTTGGTGGCGCATGGAATTCGGCAAGCTCTCCTGGTGCAGAAAGACCGAGCGGAACCTCAGGACGACCTCGCGCACTCCTTGCTCCGCTGGCAAGAAGGAGGTATCAAGGTGCTGCCAAAGAAACTGGATGATAATTCACCGCCATCCGAAATCACGGTTAAACGTCCCTCGAAATACAAAGCCACTTGGTACCGCGCCCTCGCTCAGCTCGGCCTGCGACGCAATGGTGCGGGCGGGTTTGGCTCCTATTTTGCCGAGGTTAGCGCTTCGCAGAACCGAGAGACCCTCGGCGTATGCAGCCTCGCGGGTGATTCGGTGATTCCCTTATCAATCTACAGCGGACCAAGCACCTACGGGTACATTTACCAAGCAAGCTATTACGTCTACGCTAATCCTGGGGGACAAAAGGTAACCACCGCTCAGGGAGTCTCGACATATGAGAACGTCACGCAGACTAGCGCGAACTATACGTACACTCCCACCCTTGGTCAAGGGTCTCTGAACGCCAACAGCCAAGTCGTCGACACTCCTCTTGGACTTGTCAGCAACGCGCCGCTCCCCTCAAACCTTAGGCGTTGTAAATAAATAAAGTATCTAGGTTGTAACTGGCATAGGCTGTGATTTGCAGTATGCTGCTGCTAAGTGGACACACTGGCGCAGCTAAAAATGAAGTTACGCACGATCTGGCCCATGCTGGACGAACGTACCCGGCGCCTGACGGCGGCCAGTGAGGCAAAGGCCTTGGGATACGGAGGCATAAGTCTGGTTCGCCGTGCCTGCGGCCTTTCGTCCAAGGCGATCCGCAAGGGAATCCGGGAGCTGGAGACGGGGGAGAGTTGGCCAGGTCGTATCCGCCGCCCCGGCGGGGGCCGTAAACGCATTACCGAGTTCGACCCCGAGTTGGTGGAGCGATTGGAGGCGATGATCGAGGAAGAGACGCGGGGCGATCCCGAATCGCCGCTGCGTTGGACCTGCAAGAGCACGCGTGCGATCGCGGAGTCTCTGACCCGGCGCCATCATCCCGTCAGTCACACCAAAGTAGCGCAGATTCTTCACGATCAGCACTACAGTTTGCAAGGCAATCGCAAGACCGAGGAGGGCGACGATCATCCGGATCGGGATGCCCAGTTCCGGCATATCAATCGGGCAGTGAAGAGATATTTAGCGCCGGCCTGGCCAGTGATTTCGGTGGACACGAAAAAGAAAGAGCTCCTGGGCAACTACTACAATGGCGGCCAGCAGTGGCTTCCGGCAAAGCAGCCGCGCCGAGTGCGCGGGCATGACTTTCCCCAACCCGACGTGCCCCGGGCCTATCCCTATGGCATTTACGATATTGGGCGCAACAGCGGATTCGTAAATGTCGGGACCGATCACGACACCGGGGCTTTTGCCGTAGCCTCGATTCGGGGCTGGTGGCGCCACGAAGGCAAGCGGCTCTATCCCAAGGCGCGAAAGCTACTGATTACGGCCGATGCGGGAGGTAGCAATGGCTGGCGTTTGCGCTTGTGGAAACTGGAGCTGCAGAAGTTCGCCGCGATCAGCACCCCAATCAGAACGATCACGACTCCCAACCCATGGGAAAACGAGTAGGTTCCATTCGATTTGTGCCACTGCTGATGAGCTGGGATGACTTCACCTTCCTTGTTCATGTACTGGTGATATTCCGGAGCCGGATAATGATAGAAAAAGCTCATCAGCGGACTGTTAGCCACCAGCGGCACAATGCCGTCTGCCTCATAATCGGCGAATTTCAACCCGCCAATCCAGCACAGCACGATGATCAGTCCCAAGCGCAGCAGACCCATGCCAACGCGGTCGAGTCTTGCCGCCTGCTCGTAGATACGCCTCACCACGGACTCCGGCGCGGAATACGTGCTAACGGCAGTGCTGACTTGTGTAGACATAATGGTTCTCCATTTCTCAGCGCTCGATTAAGTCCGGCGAAAAGCTTTCCTGGTTGAATCATCCCGTCGAATCGCCATGACCCACCCGTTAACAAGACGCTGCAAATCACTTTCCACTCGGCCCAGAAACCGCAAATACATGACCTATCAATGAATTCGTAAAGGCGGCAGCGTCGCTCTCCAACTTTCACCATTGCACTGTCAATTAACGGTCATGCTGTCGAAATCCGGACTGGAAATACTGACCCAATTCTCTATTTCCGTTTAGGAACAGTCTTCTAAACCCCGTAGTAGTAGCGTACCGAGTCAAGCCCGATTTTCCTTGACTCTACAGATCGTTGGGCTGCGCCAGGGACGCCATAATAATTCCGGGTTTTGCTCATGAATTGGTCATGGGTATCCCAGACGCTATCGCAGCAGTGACTCACAGCTCCACGCGTTGTAGTCGTAAAGAATTCGCTATCACCGACACTGAACTGAAGCTCATCGCTGCCGCCGCAATCATGGGGCTAAGCAACACCCCAAACACCGGATAAAGAGCGCCGGCCGCCAGCGGTATGCCAGCCGCGTTGTAGATGAACGCGAAGAATAGGTTTTGTCGTATGTTCTTCATCGTTGCGCGCCCCAGTTGCCGCGCTCGAACGATGCCTCGCAAATCGCCCTTGACCAGAGTCACGCCTCCGCTCTCGATCGCAACATCTGTGCCAGTTCCCATTGCGATACCCACGTCTGCCTGTGCCAGTGCCGGTGCATCATTGATGCCGTCGCCCGCCATCGCCACGACACGCCCTTCTGACTGAAGGCGCTTAACGACTTCTAACTTGTAGTCTGGCAGCACCTCTGCTTCGAATTCATCTAATCTGAGTTTCTTTGCAACCGCGGCTGCCGTGATTTGATTGTCGCCGGTCAACATCACCACGCGGATCCGTTCCTCTCGCAAAACAGAAAGCGCTCCTGGCGCTGACGGTTTGATAGGATCAGCAACTCCGAGCAGTCCGGCCGGTTTGCCATCCAGGGCCACAAACATCACAGTTTGCCCGTCATGGCGCAATTGGTTCGCGCGATCCTCGATAGGTTGACTATCAATATTGAGCTCGCGCAGGAGCCGTTCATTTCCGGCAACAATTTCGCGACCCTCGACTTTACCCCTAATTCCCCTACCAGTCAGTGATTCGAAACTCGCGCTGTTTGTTAATTGGAGACCGCGTTCAAGCGCCCCGTGAACGATGGCGTGCCCGAGCGGATGCTCACTGCCACGCTCCAGCGTTGCAGTGAGTCGCAGCAATTCCGACTCGTTCTCTCCGGGTAAGCCGACGACGGAGACAAGTTGCGGCCGACCCTCAGTCAGGGTGCCTGTTTTGTCGACGACAAGGGTGTCAACTTTTTCGAGGGCTTCCAGTGCTTCTGCATTCTTGATGAGGACGCCTGCACTGGCTCCCCGTCCCGTTCCAGCCACGATGGCCATTGGTGTAGCGAGCCCCAATGCACATGGACAAGCAATGATTAGAACCGCCACCGCATTTACCAGACCAAAAGCCAAACGAGGTTCGGGTCCCAATATTGCCCATCCTGCGAACGTCAGCACAGCAGCCGCAATCACGGCGGGCACAAAATATGACGAAACCTTGTCCGCCAATCCCTGGATTGGCGCCCGGCTGCGCTGTGCTTCGCTGACTAAACGAACGATTTGGGCCAGTAGCGTCTCGCTTCCGACCATCTCTGCCCGCATGATGAAGGTCCCTGTTCCGTTTACCGTCCCGCCGATTACACGACTTTCCGCTTCCTTCTCCACCGGGATCGGCTCGCCCGTGATCATGGACTCATCGATGGTGCTTACGCCTTCCACAATGGTTCCATCGACCGGCACTTTTTCACCCGGCCGGATCCGCAGGCGATCTCCAACCTGCACCTCGTCGAGGCTTACGTCCTCTTCGCGGCCACTCTTACTGACTCTGCGTGCCATCTTCGGAGATAAATCGAGCAGAGCTCGGATCGCGGCATTCGTTCGGGTGCGTGCCCGCAATTCCAGTATTTGCCCAAGGAGCACTAGCACTGTAATAGCAGCGGCAACTTCGAAATACAGCTCGGGCGTGCCGCCGGGTCCTCGGAATGAACTAGGAAAAATGCCCGGAACGACGGTTGCAACAGTGCTGTATGCGTAGGCGACTCCGATGCCCATCCCGATCAGTGTGAACATGTTGAGACTGCGGTTCAGGATTGAGTTCCAGCCGCGTTCAAAAAACGGCCATCCTCCCCACAGCACCACGGGGGTTGCCAAGACCAGTTCGATCCAAGTCATCAACCGTGGTGCGATTGCGTGCGTGAGCGGCTGCCCCGGAACGGAATTCGCCATCCCGATAAAAATCAGTGGGACACTGACAGCGAGGCTGATCCAGAACCGACGCGTCATATCTTGCAGCTCGGGGCTCTGCCCTTCATCGGCTGGAGCCATAACGCGAGGTTCAAGCGCCATACCACAGATTGGGCAAGCTCCGGGCCCAGCCTGCACGACGTCCGGATGCATCGGGCATGTGTACTCGGTACGAATCACCGATCGCGGTGTCTCCGGTTCAAGCGTCATGCCGCATTTGGGACAGGATCCTGGCTTGTTGGAGCGCACGTCCGGGTCCATCGGACACACATAAGTCCCAGTGCTTTGCTCTTTGCCATTCTTGCTGCCGGGGTATGAGTAATCTGGTACACGCGAGCGCGCTGTCAATGCTGATTTTGGCTTTTCAGCTTTGATGTAGTCGGCCGGCCTCTCTGAAAACTTGTGCTCACATCCGGGGCTGCAGAAGTAATAGCGTTCTCCCTCGTGATGGCGCATGTACTTGGTTTTTTCGGGATTTACGTCCATTTTGCAAACCGGATCTTTGACTGTCGTTGCCGTGGTCATATAACTCCTGATCTGTACTCCTGCTCGATGAGGGGAGTCTCTGATTTATCTTCTTCTGTCATCCCTGCAGACGGACATGCTGTCAAAACCTTACAGTTCCTTTTGCCTTCATCGACTGGGTAGTATCCTGACCTCGTGGACGGAACACACTCGAATTTGTCGGCAGAAGCTCTTCATAGACTGCTGGGAAACCAGCGGATATTTGTGGCTTTTGTTGAGAAACATGTTCACACCAGGGAGATCGCGGAAGACATCGTGCAAAACGCTTTCCTGCGCGCTCTCGAACGAGGTGGAGCGCTGGAGAAAGAAGAGTCCGTGGTTGCCTGGTTCTATAGGATGCTTCGCAACGCGGTCATCGATCACTATCGAAAGCACGCTTCGAACGAACGTGCTCTCGAGAGTTGGGCAGCGGAGTTCGAGCGGAATATTGTCTTGCCAGAGCCACTCAAGAATGAGGTTTGTCACTGCGTTGGAGCGCTATTCGCTGGTTTGAAACCTGAGTACCGAGATGCCTTGGAGCAAGTGGATTTGGAGGAGGGCTCACTGCGGGACTTGGCTGAGCGGGCTGGAATAAGCGAAAACAATGCAGCCGTCCGTATCCACCGGGCTCGCCGCGCCCTTCTAAATGAAGTGCAAATGACCTGCAACGCCTGTGCGAAGCACGGATGTCTTGACTGCGACTGTAAGTAGCTGGCCGGAAAACCCCCGAGAGCACGAGGGGCGCGGCCAGAGCCCGTCCAAAATTTTAGAACCAAAGGACGCATAGAGCACCGTCGCTCTCCTTGCTCGTGAGGAACGAGGGCCGCTTTAGTTTTCGGACCAGTTCGGGAAGGGATTGCGAGTTGAATCGCGGAATGCGGTGATTAAGGTCGCGGATGCACGAGCGGCGCTAGAATCCATACCGTACTGCTCAGTCCGCCGTCAGGATGACGCATGTGTTGAAGCACAACGACGCATTGGAAAGCGGCTGTACCTCCGCCGATATTCGTCCCAGCGCCTGGCTCCAGCGCCCACTGCTCATGATCAAGGTGACGGATCCCATCGGACTCCAAGGCCCCCTGGCGCATGCGCGCACGAAACTCTTCCGTCGTCACTGGACTGCGGCCAACGCCAAGCACCTCGAAGCTGCGCGGCACGCAGCCGACAACATCGTGCCCAGCGCGACTGTCGGAGAGGTTGCGTGCTTGAGATTCTGAGGAAAGTTGCGGCGCCTGTATTGATCTGAATTTCCTCTGCTACGATTCAATCACAGGGCAGGGACAGCGCTCTGGATTGGTATTTGCGGCTAAAGGACAATTTTGGATGGCGATTTAGCTTGGTGTCCATGGTGTCCATTAAGCTCGGAATTTGGTTCTATGGGGTGAAATGAACGACGCAGGCGAAACGATTGAACGTGAGGAAAGCCGGTAAACACGACAGTTTCCAAAAACAGTAAGAAAACACACAGGGGACGTAGTTCAGTTGGTTAGAACGCTGCCCTGACACCGACTCTACCTCTTCCCACATTCCTTCCTGCATATCACTGTCCGAGATCCTTACCGAGTAGCCTCTGCCTTAGCCAGCACCACCGCCGACCTCCTGGACGCCTCTTCGTAGTATCGCACCATGCGCTGCGGCTCCTCCGCCTTGTAAGGTGCCAGATTGTGCGCCCACCGAAACCCGATCGGCTGATACCAAAGCTCCGCCTCTCCAATGAACGGTCCAGTTGCGTTCCCGGTCGAGACCACGTAGCGCACCGAGCTTCCACTGTCTGTGAATCCTGGATCGTCGAACGCATCGCCGGTTACGGCGATGTCTTTTTCTGCGGTGGCCTTATCGAAGCCACGCGGCAACAGCCGATTGTCTTTCAAGTACCCGACGGCGTGCAGTAGCCCCGTTGTCACCTTGCCCTCTGAATCTTTCAGGATCGGTTCGTAAATCTCTACCTGCTGCGAACTCGTGATCTCGCGGTAATGGGGCTCGAACTTCAGCGGGTCTTCATCATTGTCGTTGCCTACGATGGAGCCATTCGGATTGAGCGCCCCCGACTCGAACACCACGCGCCCATTGCCGTCCCGCACGACAAAGTGTAGCCACGCCCGCCGCGAAGGGTAAGCCGTAGGCAACTTATGCCCACCCAGATTCTCCACATGCACTTCCACGGCAAGCCCATTCGGCGTCGCATCCATCCGGGTAATCGTGACCTTTGCCGCCTGCGTCTTCAAGAACTCGGCCGTGCGCTTCATCGCCGCATCCATCTCTTCGGGCAGCGCCGCGGTCGCCAATTCATCGCGATGATCCTGCAGCATCCCTTCCACAACAAAATTTGATCCGACAAACGTGTGGCGGTGCATGCCCTCGCGTGGCGGCCCGTACAGCGCAGTGATTGCTACCGGCTCGTTCACTACGGGCATATGACAGTCCTGGCAGGTTTGCGTGGTCGCGTAATCGCTGTGCTGCCACTCCTGATAGGGCACTTGCTCCGGGAACCTCGCTACCTTCTCGCCCTTCGACCCAAGCGCGGAAGTGATCAGCGTATGACAACTCCCGCAAAGACCGGCATCGCGCATGTGGTCGCCCCTCATCGGGAAGTACGTCGCCGTCGATGAGTGCATCACGGTCTGGTGCCCTTTGTCGATGTCGAAAGGCCCATACTCAGGACGCTCGTCGTTCTCGACTGGCTTCGCGATGACCACATTTCCGACGAAGGTAGCGTCTGTCCCCAGTCCGGTCTTCTCAATCTGGTGGCAAACTGAGCAGGTAACCCCGTCTTCCGCCGCGCGGTCCCCCTTGGGAAATTTCTGCAACGGAAGGCGCGATAAGACCTGCGTGTGCTTTCCCGAATCCCTGTCAGCCAACCGCACGGCGGGCATGTGGCAGATCGAGCATTCATCTTCGATAGCCTGCTTCGACTCGGGATGATCGATTGACTCTCGCCGCACGCTTCCTTGCCAGTAGGGATCGCGGGAAGAGTTAGCCATGATGCTCGCCCCCCACTCCAACCCGATGGAGACGTCCTCGCCCGAACTCGTCTTCAGACCGTTATGACAAGCTACACACCGTTCCGATGTACGAAAAAAAGTTCCCGGAGGTGTCTTGTCGCCCTTCGCGTTCTCCGTTTGCGACTGGCCGCGGAGCATTGCCGGAACCTCGATGAGCGCAAGCCCTACAACGATGGCGCCGCCCCACAGTAGCCTCATCGCCAACCTTCCCATAACTTCCCATCCGCGCGGTCCCATAGAAAATAGAACAGAACCTGCGGCGTTCGCCCCTGCGTATTCGTGAACGGTTCCCTTACGCCAAAGCCCACTCGGAC
>Ga0207040_1266_pt1 | contig 13457 bp, 16 predicted proteins | sample Alteio_BWMinCont_72_FD_153279 | JGI IMG/M metagenome (GOLD analysis project Ga0207040, IMG submission 153279) | Enriched cells from forest soil in Barre Woods Harvard Forest LTER site, Petersham, Massachusetts, United States -... | ecosystem: Environmental > Terrestrial > Soil > Temperate forest >... | reverse complement strand
GAAAGTCTTCTTTTAAACATAAGATTTACTTATCTTCCAGATTAGCCGGTCGCTCCGAAAGCCACAATTCTGTATAATTTAAGGGTAGCACGAGAACACACTCGTCCAGATAAATGATGTTTCGAAGACCTACAAGCGTGAGAGAGAAACAATAGCTGCATGTTGAGTCAGTCTACCTATTGTCCAAACGATGCAGTCGTGGCCTTGCAGTTCTTACAGCACGACAGCACCCCAAGTGCGCTATCGGGTGATCGCACTGGCTGGAATAATTACCTTGGTCTGGTGGGACATATCCAGAACCATAGCTTTAGTCAAAGCGTAAGCGCGCCTACAGGCGCTGCTGCCACTGATGCTTACTTTACCAACACTTTTTGCCAAAAGTGACCAACGATCTCCAGTTCGCTGCTGCCCAGCCTACAGCTTACTCGGCTTCAGCTAGTCATTTTGCCGCTGGTGCCGTCCAGCTTGACAGTTCTCTTCTGCCGCAAGCTGCCCAGTACGGCAAAACCCTTGCCCCATCCACCGCAGAACTCGCGTCGTTGCTCAGCCTGATAACTAACTAATCATTTACCAGCCTACGGCCTATAAGTCGCTTTCCACCAAACGAGCCTCTCGCAAATTTGCAGCCTTTTTTAGATTATTTTAGGCAACGGCGACTGATAGTTTAAATAACTGCTCATTCTGATTTTAGTTGTGATAGTGATGACGGGTCCTCCAAGCATTCCATAGAACAAGGCATGAAGACTTATTTGAGAGTACTCTTTTGGTTATTGACATATTAATCTAATGTATACATAATGGACTATATGAAAACAGCAACTGTTAATTTTAAGACCGACGATGCCACCAAGACCAAGGCGCAGGCCGTAGCAAAGCAGCTTGGTATACCTCTAAGCAACTTACTCAATGCCTATCTCTACGAGCTTGCCAATACCGGAAGCGTACATTTTACTGTATCCGAGCCTATGACAGAAAAAATGGAGGCACTCATTGAAGAAGCAGAAAAGGAGATTGCAGCCGGTGAAGTAAGTGGGCCATTTGAGACACTTGAAGATATGTTTAGGTACCTGGATAACCTGTAGCCATGGTCATTGAGACGACTAAGGCGTTCGATAAGCAGTACATAAAACTTAACACTAGGGTAAAAACTTCTTTTAAGAGACGTGTGGAACTTTTCAAATCTAACCCATTCGACAGCAGCTTGCGTAATCACGCTCTCAAGGGTGGATATTTGGGCTACAGAAGCATCGACATTACCGGCGATGTTCGCGCACTGTACACCACTCAAGGCGACACAATCATAATCTTTGGGTTTATTGGGACGCATAGCCAACTATATTAATGCTGCTGTCATCTTCAACTCAGTTGCAATAGTAATGACGGCGGCTCTCCAATAGCACTCCACCTGCATGGTTATGCCTACCGCCTTTAAGTCACGGGGAGTATACTACTCCCCTACATGAAAGGTTTAGCCCCAGAGTTTACGCCACAACTTGTATCGCTCTATTTGCCATGCTCAGCGGATACGATTACAGCCGTCGAGCAAGAATTAACAGACCGAGCTGCAGTAAACTAGTGAGTGGTGTATTATTCTGCTCAAGTCGGGTGTTACATACCGGCAAAGATGACCTGCATGGACATTTTGTGGCAGGTTATGGGTGTGAAGAGAAAAGTAGTTGATGGAGAGTACTTTATGACCGTTGGCGCAGAAGATAAACTCCAAGTAAGCATCTTTCTTAAGAGTCACCGCCTTGCCGTGATTGCTACTAACGCCACTCTAGACCAGTCACCAGAGTCAGCGCTTATTGCATTCGTTGAAGACGATGACTTGTCATTGTATTTCCAAACATCCCGCTACTCACGTAAAGCCAACAATCTAATGCTACGTCAGGCTATTTCTTTAGTCATCGGACTTGACTTAGAAGAGATGGCAACGCTGCAATATGAGGGTACTGCTCAGCAATTAGACGCCGAGGATGAAATTGAAGCATGTAAGGCATTGTTCCTCGCTAAGAAATCGCCAACTACGCCAGCGTACCTAGAGCGTCCGGACACAATACTATTCAGAGTAAGTCCGACCTGGATTAGATATTCGCACTACCCTGAAGGTGCAAAGCATGGGCACATGATAGAGATTGAGTTCTAGTTGCGATAGCAATGACAGTGGCCTTCCAATAGCACTCCAGCTGCATCTGAATGAGTTTGTATATCGCTATAACTATCGCCAGACTAGGTGTGTTATCTAGATTCGTTCCCGATAGTGAGCAAGATTAAAGCGTTCTAAGCGAACTGAATAGTGCGACGGAGCTGCCTGACGAGCCAGGCTGCATGGAGCTGGCTACTGAGCAGCCGACCAATACTCAAAGTTCGATAGTTGTGAGGTAGTATCGCTTGCAAAGTTGCCGAGGACACCGACCTTTGTGCCAGATGTAAATGTCGAGTCAGTGTAGGGGCCATATAAGACGCCGTTGATCCATACCTTGATTGTTGAGCCGGAATAGCTGACTTTTATCACATCACCCGCATGAGGTGCTACACCAAGATTCGCAAGGATTGTGTTTGTTCCAGCCACCTTCTTCTGCAAACAATAGCTGGTAGTTCCTGAACCGCGCGACTCAACCATGTAAAAGTTGGTAATATCCTGAACACGGAACACGAGTCCGTAGGTAGGAGAACTGGCCGCACTCTGGTGAACAGTCACCTGTGCAGTGCCGACTGTCGATCCCGGATCAATATAGCCGATAGCATTTCCCGTACCAGCAGTGCAGGCCAAATAGCCTCCAGATTTAGTAAATGCACCCGTGTCAGCCGTCAGGATAGCCCACGTCGTAGAAGACGAGCCATTTGCCGCGGTTGCCCCATTAAGCGTACCTGCAGTCCCGAAGAAGTCAGCATATATTGGTGACGATGTCGGCGTGGCCGAAGCTGGGCCAGCCGTGTACAAACCAGTACCACCTGCAGTTACCGAAGCAACTTCAAAGTCATATAGTGTAAAGCCCGTCAGCCCAGTAACCGTGTACGCAGTACTCGTCGAACCGGTGGCAACCGTTGTCCATGACCCGGCTGGATGAGTACGGTACTGAACGGAGTACCCGGTAACGCCCGTGGTCGGATAGGGAGCGGTCCAGGAGAGTGCTACCTGACCAGAGCCAGCAACTGTGGTCAGCGTAGATGGTCCAGTCGTGTTTGAGCCAATCAATGCTTGATTTGTATCGTTGGAGACAGTCTGTGTATTATTCCACGGCTCGATCGCATTGGAGAAAACAACACCAGCTAGATTACCGATCGTTAGATTCAGGCCTGATCCAAGCGTCTGCAGCCCGTATTGTTGCGTCTTTGCTACTTGATCATCGACACACCCTGCCGTCATGTCGAATAAGAATGTGTCATTCAGAATTGTGACACCATCACGATACGTTTGTGTCGCATCCTGGCCATTATCACGGGCCGACCCGGCGATCCGTAGCGATGCGATGGGGGTACCAGGTGTACCCTGCACAATATAGCCAGACGCCGCATTACGGTAGCAGTCCCAGTCAAAGACAAAGCCGGGACCTGGTGCGAGACCTGACTTGAAATACACGCCTGGCCCAGCGACATTGTCATGGCAAGATCCACGGAATTGATAGGTACCACTTGGAGCTATGCCTATGACGACACCGCCAGACCCAGTATATGTAGAGGATCCATTGCGAGCAATCTCTCCGAAGTACAGACCATTGAAACCACCATTCGGAGCCAGGATCGTACTGTCGACTAGAAACCCGGCGTACGTATTATCTGTTAAGCCGAGACCAGATACGGTTAGGCCATCACAGCCGGCGTCTTGTAGGCCAGCCCAATTTCCTCTTGATACGCCACCAACTACTCGCTGACCACGTGAGTAGAATGATGTCCCAGTTGATGGCTGGTGCTCATAGAACAGGCCGTCCCGGCCATTATTCATCAGGAGCGGAGACGTGATTACGCCAGCTTCGATCAGGGTCAGACCAGTACCGAGACCGATTCCGGAACCACCAGACACTGTGCCAGGGTTGCTGCCCGTTGCTGCGATCCCTCGCCCATTGCCAATCGCGGTCACGTGGTCGATCTTGTAGTCCTGCAGGAAGTCGCAGCCAAGCCCGGTACCCCATGCGTTCTTGATGGTGACGTGTCGGAATACCGGCCGGATCAGTGGACGTATAAATATGCCCTTAAGTTGCGTAGTATAGGTGGCGTTCGTTTGCGCCGAGCAGTCAATAGTGAAATCCTCCCACTGACAATCCGACAGCGCACTCGCTAGGACGGGGCCAAAATCACCATAGATCGGCGTCGATCCAGTGTCGGACAGCAGAATTGTTCCAACTTCTGATTCCCCCTTTATGCCAACACCAGTCGCCCAGAGTAGGGCATACGAACTACTACCCGATACGCCTGTCTGCGCAAGTACGTACTTGCCTTCTGGAACATAGATCTGCTGTGCAATACCTGTAGCGGTATAGATAGCCGACAGCGCATTCACCGCACGTTGAAAGATCGCTGAGTTATTTCCAGCACCAGAACCGTTTGATACTAGGGATTCACCCGGGTTTACGTACCCTCGGATATCACTAAGACGAGCACCCCGCGTTGAGCCGGTCCCCTTAATCGCCCAATATTTAGTGCCCCCGATCGACACGACGATCAGCACCATCCACCGAGTCGCTAATGAGAGCTGTGCGGTCGTGGCTGTCGTTTCAAATGTATCCGAGCCGGCACAGCTAAACGTAATCGTGTTCTGTGATTGATCCGAAGAATCCTTCTCCACGTAATACTCGGCTGGGCCGGCTGTTAACCCTGATAATGCAGGTAGCGTAATTGCCAGCGCTCCAGCGCTAGCAGAATACCGGTTCTTTATACCTGCGATGGGAGCGATTGCGCTCGTGATTACCGCAGCAGAACTAAGGCCAGAAACAAAGAGGCCAACGTCGGCAGTATGTTGAGTGCTAATAGCGCTCGTAGCAAACGTCTGTGCATTAGACTGAGCAGTCGTAGCTGCTCCTGCGCCGTCAAAGGCCCCCGCGCTCACCAACGCCGCACTCCCCAACCCCAAGTTCGTCCGAGCTATACTGGCACTGGCTATGTCACTGAGGTTGTTGACGGTCTGAGCTGCCCCAGCAACCGTGGGGTTGGCACTAATAATAGTCTCGACATTGCTGGTGGCGGCGAGGGTCGGTGCCGTAGCGGTTGAGCCACTGCCAGCCAAGTCACCGGCCAGTTGCACGAGGCCGACGGTGCTTCCAGTGGCGTTACTCGCACCGCCAGCTGGCGTTTGGTTAATCCAGGCACTGCTACTGGTGCTGTAGGTGAGCACCTGGTTGTTCGTGGGACTCGTGATGGTAACATCGGTATCAGCAGCCAGGCTGGTGGGACTACTGGTGGGTGTTGCCCACTTTGCGCCGGTTGTTTGGGTACTGTCAGCTGTGAGGACTTGGCCATCACTGCCAATTGGTTGACGCGTGGTACTTGTGCCATGGATAATCAGGTCACCTTTGGTGGTGGTGGGGTCACTGAAGCCAGCGGCGGGGGTGGTCCAGCTGCCATCGCCGCGTAGGAACGTCGTGCTACTGGCTGTGCCGGTGGCACTGAGTCCGGCGACGGGAATCTGACCACCTTTGTTTGTGGTGGTGTGGTCATGGGCTACGAGTGGGTGTTGGTGGCCAGCATCGGCCGCTTTGCCTGTACTACCAGCCAGCGCACTGCCGGTGGTGGTATCTGCTTGGATGTCACCAGCAGTAGTATCGAGGGTAACACCAGCGGCGGGGGTGGTCCAGGTAGTGGTGGTGGCACTGGCTGCCGTTAGGACATTGCCAATACTTGGGGCACTGGCCGGCAGCGTAATACCGTTGACTTTGGCGACTGTTGGACTGGCGGCGGTGCCGCTGAGGTCACCGGCTAGCTGAACCTTGCCTTTGCTGGTAGTCGTTGCATCGGGGGTAGTACCACTGGTTATTTGACCGTCGACATAGGCTTTACTGGCTGCATCCGTGCCGTTGGTCGGGGTTGTAACTGGCAGCGTAGGAATGGTACTAAAAGTCTTGGCTCCAGCAATCGTCTGGGTGGTAGAGAGATCCACAAAGTTCTGGGTCGTACTACCGGTACCACCTTGGTTGACGGGTAACGCACTGCTCAGGTGAGTGCTGGTTACCTGGGGAGCGGCCGCTGTACCAGCAGCGATATCGCCCGCTAACTGGACAATGCCCTTCGCCCCAGTAGTGGCGTCACCAACCGTAGTACTACTAACAGTACCCGGAATCCATTTTGTCGTACCGCTGTTATATACCAGAACTTGGTTATTGGTAGCGCCAGAACCGCCTTGGACATCGGCGATGTCGGCGACGTTAATCGTGACATTACCACTGCTAGGGGTTTTGGTGTTAACGGATTGGACTGAGCTCGCAGCTTTGGCAAGGTTAGTCTGAGTGGCACTATCGAGTTTGCTCGCAGCAATAGCGGCAGACGACGCAATATTGGCATCCGTGATAGTGCCGCTTGCTATATCACTACCGGGAATCCCCCCAGCTGGTTTCGTGTATTTACTAGCGACACTTGCAATAGCGGTTTGGGTTGCGGTGTCTAGGTCGGAAGTAGGTATGCCAGTACTGGGCTTGCTGTAGGTACCAGCTCCAGCAGCACTTACAGCGCCGGGGTTGAGGCTACCATCTGCATTATGGGCCACGGCCAAAAAGCCATTGAGGATGTCACCCCAGGTACCATCGTCTTTGCCGGGAATTGGTAATCTTTGTGTCATGCTACTTTCGCCTGGTTACCCCTCATAAACGCACGTAAGGTATTAAATTAATAATAGACTCGTGGAGCATACGTGTCAAACAGAGAGCTCGTTAAAAACCACCTGAGCCATAACCTTTGGTTTGTTTCTTAGGTTTGGGCAATTTGAGCCTTGGCTTCCACATAGCAACCGACTAGCTTACCTTAGGAGTAGTCTTATTCTTGCCACCATAGCCACTGCCACTGTATCCCACTAGAGACTTGTGGGTACCAAGAGACTTCCCCGTTAACAGCTCGATGACCGTACTAAAGCCAAAAATGGAGGCAACAGCCAGCACCATAATACCTAAGCACTCCTTACGAGAGACTTCTTTTTGCATGAGAGCTTGAAGGTGTGTAGTTTGCATATTTTTCCCGTTGTTTCTACATACCAGCATAGCATAGTGCTTACGATTCTACATTTCAAACAAGCTGGCATACTGCCGCAAAACCCCTGTAAGATATATAGTCAGGCCATGCGTCACCCGTACCTTACAGCATGCAGCCCATGGAGAAGCTGCTCCGAGGAATAGTTTTACTGAGTTTTATATTGACACAAATCATGTTAGTAGCTATACTATTTACATACTTAACTATATTTATATCTACGCGTCGTGAGGTGGTCTAGCTGTGACACGTGAGGAGATCATTAAGAACCTGTTCGAACAGATGAGCGTTGCGAAACGCGGCATGTACACACGTATGCAAGCCATCACCAACGGCTTGCCCGTTTCACGTACACAACTTGAACTACTCTTTACCATTAAGCACTTGCAGCCAGTGAGCTTCAAGCAACTTGCGGCCCAGCTGCAATTAACACCTGGTGCCATATCTCAGCTCGCCGATGGTCTCAATCAGCATGGCCTGATTGAACGCGAAACAAATCCAAACGATCGGCGAAGCCAGACATTACAACTATCCGGAGATGGCGTAACATTGCTGCAGACAATCGAGAAGCGTCGCCGTGAAACCATGGAACGAGTTGTGAAAGATTTAACAAACGAAGAATTAACTGTATGGCTGCGCATCCAGCAGAAAATGATCGTTGAACATCAAACCGTACTCGATAAGAAACAAACTGACAAAGGAGAACATGAGTGATACTTACTTCATTATTCCATAAGAAGGCTGTCCGCAAACCAAAAGTTGCAGCCCTTGCAGCCAACCAAAACGCTGCAAGCGTTACCGTTCAGGCACCAGGCGCCGAAGAACATATAGAACGCACGCATGCTGAGATAATGGTTATCGTCACGGCCCTCATGCTTTGTATGCTACTTGCTGCACTCGACCAAACCATTGTTTCAACTGCTCTTCCACGAATTGCTAGCGATCTACACGGCCTCAGTAAATACTCGTGGGTTGCAACCTCATATCTTCTTACCAGTGCGGTGGCAACGCCACTCTATGGCAAGATTAGTGACATGTTTGGCCGTAAGAAAATCTTACAAAGCGCCATTATTATATTCCTCGTCGGCTCAGCACTTTGCGGTGTCAGCCAAACTATGAACCAATTAATCTTCTTCCGTGGCCTACAAGGAATTGGTGCCGGTGGCCTCATGACACTCGTACTAGCAACAGTCGGTGACGTCGTCTCACCAAGACAGCGAGGTAAATATCAAGGTTACTTCAGTGCGGTCTTTGCCATCGCAAGTGTTATTGGACCACTCCTTGGTGGTCTATTCACTGATCACCTAAGCTGGCGTTGGGTATTCTATATTAACCTACCGATCGGCATTTTCGCGCTGTTTGCAATTGCAGCTCGTCTCCACTTACCCGTCAAGCGAGCCCAGCACAAAATTGACTTTATTGGATCCGGCCTCTTAACCGTAAGCGTAGTGAGCCTGTTACTGGCAACCGTTTGGGGTGGCGTGAATTATCCATGGGGATCAAGCCAAATTATTGGCCTATTCGCAACGAGTATCATCGGTACAATCCTATTTGTCTGGTGTGAGCACTTTGCAGCAGAACCAATCATCCCGCTCGAGTTGTTCAAGGGTAGCGTGTTTCGCATCTCGGGTATCCTTAGCTTCCTTGTCGGTATGGTAATGTTTGGAGCGCTCATATTCCTACCGGAGTATCAGCAGCTCGTACGTGGTGATTCCGCAACAAAATCGGGCCTTATGCTGTTACCGCTCGTTGGTGGCCTAATGGTTGCGTCATTGTCCGCCGGCAGGCTCATCTCTAAGTTTGGCCGCTACCGAATATTCCCAATTATCGGCACCATCCTCTTACCGATCAGCTTCTGGCTCTTTACGCACATCGCCGTGGACACAAGTCGTCTCTACCTCGGAATCTGGATGGTAGTTCTTGGTGTGGGTATTGGATTCGTTATGCCGGTGCTGACTCTTGCCGTACAAAATGCAGTAGACCGCAAATACCTTGGGACGGCTACCTCAATTGTCACATTCTTCAGAAGCATTGGTAGTTCGCTCGGTGCAGCAATCTTTGGCGCCATTCTAACAAACCGTTTAGCGTACCATTTGGACCATACATTACCGGGGCACGTTGGCACCAGCGTTGCCAAAAATTTCACCAGTGGCGCCACAAGCCTGAGCCAGTTACCAACCAATACTATACATACCGTTCTGGTCGCCTTTGCAAACTCATTTCATGATGTATTCCTCCTTGCCATTCCATTTGCGATCTTAGCATTCATAACAGCACTCTTCCTCCGAGAGACGCCACTCAAGACATCCACGAAGCAAATGGCCGAAGGTGAAGGTCTGGAGATTGCCCACTAATGAGCGTAAAGAAACCCGTCATTAAGGTCACGAACGTCACGAAGGAGTTTGGCAAGTTTACTGCGGTCAGTGATGTCAGTTTTAGCGTTGCAAAAGGCGAGCTCTTTGCACTGCTTGGCCCAAATGGTGCCGGTAAAAGTACAACAATCAAGATGCTTACGACATTACTGCAGCCGACGAGCGGGAGTCTAGAGCTGGCCGGTCACAATGTCGTCGAGGATTCTGATGCTGCTCGGCGAAGTTTTGGTATTGTCTTCCAAGATCCAAGTCTGGATAGTGAGATGACGGCATATGAAAACATGGAGCTTCATGCAGCGTTGTACGGTGTCGCCAAGAAGGGTGTCGCTAAACGCATTCAGACCTTGCTCACACTCGTAGAGCTATGGGATCGTAGGAAGACACAAGTCAAAAACTTCTCTGGCGGCATGAAGCGTCGGCTGGAGATTGCCCGCGGGTTACTCCATTACCCGCATGTATTGTTTTTAGATGAGCCGACGCTTGGCTTGGATACACAAACTCGTAATTTGCTGTGGGATTATGTCAAAAAGCTTAGCCATGAAGAGGGTATGACGGTGTTCTTTACGACACATTACCTCGAAGAAGCCGAAGCCGTTGCTGATCGTATTGCCATTATTGACCACGGCAAACTCGTCGCACTTGGTACGACGAAGCAACTGACTACCGAGACAAAAACGAAGACACTGGAGCAAGCCTACCTTGCACTCACCGGTAAAACCGTCCGCGATGAGCAAGTCGATAGTCACGAAAACTGGCGATCAATACGTCGATCGAGGGCGATGCGATGAGAGTAATCTATATACTTTGGCTCCGTCAAATCAAGCGCTTTTTCCGAGCAAAGTCTCGTATCTTTGGCGCAATTGGCCAGCCACTCCTGTTCCTCGTTGCCTTAGGATATGGTATTGGCTCGATCTATGCCAAGGCCGGCCAAGGTAATTATCTTGAGTTCTTGGTACCGGGTATCATGGCTCAAACAGTACTGTTCTCCGCCATGTTTTATGGTGCAATGATCATGTTTGACCGTCAATTTGGATTCTTGAAAGAGACTCTAGTCGCACCAGTTTCACGCCTAAAGATCATGCTTGGTGGAGCACTTGGTGGAGCAACAACCGCAGTCATACAAGGCCTCTTGGTACTTATTATCTCACTCGCACTTGGCTTCCGGCCAGAGCATTGGGCATTAGTGCCAGTAGCAATTGCTATCTTGTCACTCCTAGCGATAGCAATCGCCTGCTTCAGTTCCGCAATCGGTTCGTTCGTGCAAGACATGCAAGGCTTCCAAGCCATCAACCAACTGCTTGTTTTCCCCTTGTACTTCCTGAGTGGCGCACTATATCCACTTGATCACGTGCCGACATGGTTACGTATTGTTGCCGAGTTCAACCCTATGTCCTACGCTGTTGACGCCATGCGTGACACACTAATTGGTCAAACGCATTTCGGTCTCATAAAAGATCTCATCGTCTTATTCATTGTCGTGATTGCGATGATAAGCTTTGGTGCGTACCGCTTCCGCCACATTGAAGCCTAAGGCTACTTTGCTAGATTTGGTCGGAAAACTCGAGCCACGACTGTACTTCGGTCAAGCCAACCAAATTGGCGGCTGTCGGTACTAGCCGATAGGCTATCGCCAATAACAAAGACTTTCTCTTTATCTATCTGCTCGATCCGCTTCACGAGTTCTCGATTATTTTTCCGCAAAATAACAACCCGTCCGGGATGTAGTCTCCGGAAAAATGATGTCGCTATAATGATCTGGCCGGGTCGTAACTTGGACGCCATACTTATCCCAACAACCCTTTGAAATAAGATTGGACGTTTCATGAGAAGCTGCTTCCTTGTATGTACTATCTAGGCTTTTTTAGTAGCCCAAAAGATTTCCGCAATCTCATCAATCATGTCAAGCTGAACCAACTGGACCATCAGGACTCGTAAGTACAACGAACGGTTTTGAAACAAGAGCCGTAAACGTCTACGCAGGTTCACCGGGCGCCAAGTCCGCAGCAGCGAATCCGCACGCCGTTTCACAGTACGATGTTGCATGTTACCAGGTTTCCCAGCATTAGTTAGTATACTTGCTAGTTTTGTAGCTTCGTCGCATAATCTGCCGTATGGGTAATGCTACGCCAGAGTTTCCAGCCCCAGATGAACCACCACGGATCCCTCCTTTTTCGATGTTACATGCCACGCAAGATGAGATTGATGTACGTTTTGGCTATATTATGGACGATTTACATCTTAATAATATTGAACGAGGATTTGATCCCAAACCACCAGCTGCAGTTCGCCTGACACGAATTGGGAACTTCTTGTTAAAATCTTTACCCCATTTTCGTATTGAAGGCTGGTAGGCATAACTAGCCGACGACTCGAATCAAGCTGATAACCATACTATGAGAAACTACTTCCGCTTTTTTGCCATAATTAACCTGTAACTAGCGTTGAACTACAATTACCAATTCCAATCGAAGAACTTCGCACGCTATTGCGTAAAAACGGGGTAAAAACGGCGTCTGTTTTTGGTAGCTATGCACGCGGCGATGCAACTGCTAAAAGTGATCTCGATTTATTGGTTGAACTAGCCGATGGCAAGACATATCTCGACCTAGGTGGTCTACAATATGAGCTTCAGGAGCGTTTTTCTGTAAGAGCTGATATTGCAACAAAACTAAATCGTCACTTTGAACCATACATAACTCCTGAATTGGTCAGTATCCTGTAGCATGATTATTTGGGACATCAACTTGCAAATTTGGCTGCATAGATTGACTTGCTAGCAAGCGAAGTTTGATTGTGATAGCAGTGACGATGGCTCTCCAAGTACAAGTATCTTTACCTGATATTATTAAGTGATGATTAGAATCGCAGAATCAGCACGAGACTATACAACATTATTGGCAATTCAAATTGAGTGTATAGAAGGCTTAACTGACACCTATACACCTGATGAAATCCAGCATTGGGTTGACTATCTAAAAAATGAGACTGCCGATAGATACTCTGAGTATAACAATACAGTCTATGTCGACGATTCTGGCAAAATCGAAGGCTTCATATCGTGGAAAACGACAGAAGGCTCATCTGCCAGTATAGAAAGCCTCTACATTCGGAATTCGTATGGCGGACGAGGAATTGGCAAGCTCTTGTTACAGAATGTTGAGGCAGATCTACCAGGAAAAACAATCCATGTTCGATCAACCCTAAACGCTCAGTCTTTCTATGAAAGAAATGGCTACATATACACAGGAAAATCAATATCTAGGGCAGGTTTTATGATTTCATTGCTCAAGAAAAAGTTATAGATCGAACATCGTTAGACATAACCACTGCGATAGCTCTCCAGTTTAGGTTCGTGAAAGATTTCTTCGGAGATGTTTTTGCTATACTTGGCCTATGACCAAAAGCCGAAACGTTACTTTGGCACTACTTGCGTTGATAACTTTTCCGCTCATCTTTTTTGCTTTACAGATTTACATGCCATATACCGATAGGTCATACGTCATCCCTCAAACAGGCTGTTGGAGTGGCGGTATTTCATTTATAGACAGCCGGAATTCTACTTGTTCAGGTAGCCCGTCTCATTCGGTAGGTTTCCCATTTATTATTAACCAACAAGGCGTCAGTCTGACAAATCATGTCCTCAGTGTCTTTGCCGATTTAGCCCCAGCAATAATTGTGGAGATACTGCTAATTCGGTTTTACAAAGCTAGTAAAGACGCGTATTTGCCTCATTAGGTCAGCCTGAAGCCGGTTGTCATACATGGCCAGCTTCATAAACCCTCAATACACCCGTGTTTAAACCCCCCTGTGTTGAGGAGTTTTTTATTGGTATAGTAAAGCTATGAAGATCAGGAAACTTTTTCGCAACACATGGCTAATCGTCGGAGTTGCTTTGCTGATTGGTCTTGCAAT
>Ga0207040_1250_pt2 | contig 13621 bp, 15 predicted proteins | sample Alteio_BWMinCont_72_FD_153279 | JGI IMG/M metagenome (GOLD analysis project Ga0207040, IMG submission 153279) | Enriched cells from forest soil in Barre Woods Harvard Forest LTER site, Petersham, Massachusetts, United States -... | ecosystem: Environmental > Terrestrial > Soil > Temperate forest >... | reverse complement strand
TCCATTTCCAACCGTGGTTAGAAGTCAGCAGGAACGATTGGAAAGTGTGTATCGGCTGCATTGAAAATTCCTGACGATGAGGCGGCAAGTGTGAATTTAAGAACCCCAAAATTCGCGAGTGCCGGATTGGCTTCACGCAACGCGATTAGAGGTCTTGTCGCAGCTATCGTGTTCTCAGTTACTGTGCAGGGGCTCGCAAGCAAGCCCGCGCCGCAAGTTCCGAAGGGCATCGTTTCGAACTGGACCCAGCGTGATGTCCTTTACCCGGATTCAAACGGCGGATCGATGATCGCTCGATTCCGGGAGGATCCTCGCTGGGAGCAGCAGTGGTATCACCGGCATCGGGAGGCATTGATAACGACAGCAGTAGTACCCAGGCCTCGAGCATTTATTATGCGACGAAGACCGGTCAGAGCTTAGTCAAAGCGACACAGGTAGGGCTGAACTGATGCAATGGCTCGAGAATGGCCGTCCGCGCGCGCTTCTGATTTGTCGATATTCAAGAACTGCTCCTGTTTGCTTGATCAATCCCCATTGCGATGTCTGTATCGCGCAGCCTCCCCTGTCCCGCAGAGCTAGCTGGACAAGGATCGAACTGACATTATTAGGTAACTCCTGGTTGCGATTGCTCAGAACGGTGGCCAGCGAGTTCGCGCAAGTGGATCGTCGTTTCATTGCCTCTTGATATCGTCTGACCGGAAAGCAGCTGGACTGTAAGAATGACTGCTGGGACGGTATAGACCAAAGTTCCAAAAACCCACATGAAAGCGCCGGCGAATACCTGATCGTCGAGATGGGATTCATGGAAAACCATTGGGGCGGATGCGTAGGATGGGTAGAGGATGCGATCACAAAACGTTAGGAATGCTCCTAGCGCGGCGCCGGGGAGCGTCCCCAGAAATAGATAGAGGGGAACGGACCAGGCAGGCCACTTGGCAACACTAGGAAACGGCTGAATAACCGGCCACCAGAACATCAGTGACGTTCCGAAAAAACAGGCGTGCTCGATTTTGTGCCACGGGGCTGAGCGTAATGCCAGCTCAAATGCGACGGGAATATGCCACGCAATCAAGGCCACGGAAGCGGCAATCCAGCAAACGGCAGGATCCGTGAGAACGTGACCGAGCCGTTGCGTTTGAGGCCAACGGAAAATCCGGCCAACAGAACCGCGAACCATCCATCGAGGCAGCCCATGAAGCAGCGGAAGCGTTGGCGCACCCAACAGAATCAAGGGAGGTGCGACGGCCATGAGCAATAGGTGTTGCACCATGTGGATCGAGAGCGACACGTCGTCAAAGGCTTCAAGTCGAGAACCTACTGCGATCCACAGAGAAACAATTCCAGCCGAGAATGCTGCGAGCCGCCATGCTGGAATCAGGTTGGTGAAAACTTTGCGGAGGCGAAGCCACCCGATTGTGTAGACAAGCAAGGCGAGACACAGCGTCACATTTATCCCGATGGGAGCGGTCCAGGATTCGAGGATGGCTTGAGCGTCTGGCGTCATTGGGGAGTGCGATTCCTATTGATCTGGTGAGGGCGGTGCTCCCGTCTCGGTTCCAAATGCGATGGTGCGCGAGGCGTCCCGCGCCGGCGGTTGTCCTGCAGGATGCAATGTCTCGAGGAATGCGACGAGGGCCGTCGTTTCAGCGGGACTGAGATTCTTGCCGTACGCCGGCATGTTACCGCCACCCTGAATGACTTGGCGAATCAGCTGATCTTGTGTCAATCGCACAGCTACGGCGTCAAGAGCGGGCCCGCGCTTTCCGCCTTGATCGCCCAAAGAGTGGCAGTTGTGGCATTGCTTCGCCTGGAAAACCAGAGCACCTTGCCGTTCCAGCGCAGATCGGTTGTGCAGATACTCTGATGGAATCGGTATACCGCTCCACGCGTCCATGACGGGACTCCACGGCGCGTTTCCGGCGAGACGCGTAAGCGTCCCGAGCGCAACTGCCACGAATAAAATTGTGAGTACGGCGATGGGCCTTTTCCGCCAGCTCTTGTCTCCTTCGCCAAAGACGAATGGCAAGAGCAGTAGAGCAATGATTCCAACCACGGGACCGATGAGCAGAGCGGGAGTCTCCATGGATGGCGGCAAAAACGAAAGCACCGCGTAAAGCCACAGAAAAAAGAAATCCGGACGCGGCGCGGTTTGAATGATTGTTGGATCCGGCGGACCGGACGGGCCAATTGGGCCGAAATATGCGGCGCAGCCAGCGATTGAAATCAAGATGAAAGCCGCGAAAAAAAGGTCCTTCCAAATCGCGCCGGGAACGAAAGGCACGCCGTCCTTTTTCGTCAGCGCGTGATAGTCCTTTATATATGTGGCCTTTCGGACTACCCGACCAGGCACAGGCCACTCGTTAATTCCGAGTTTCAGAACCATGAGGAGATGGACGGCCACGAACGCGATGAGAAGTCCAGGAACGACGAAAACATGAAGCGCGAAGAATCGTGAAAGAGTTGCTCCCGCGATAATCGGCCCGCCCAGCATTAACTTGACGATTGCAGGCCCCATTAGAGGGACGCGGCTCGCGATCGAAGCCCCAATGCCAAGGCCCCAATAGGCGTCTTGATCGAATCTCAAAACCTGACCCGTGAAGGCCATGCCCAAAGTCATCAGCAAAAGAAAGACCCCCACAATCCAGGTCAGTTCGCGAGGATACTTGTAGGCGCCGAACAGAAAGACTTGAATCATATGGATCAGAACGATCGCAATCATAAAGTTCGAGCCCCAACCATGCAGGCCGCGAATGAACCAACCCAGCGCAACGTTGTGATTGAGAGTCTGGAGACTGTTCCAAGCTTCTCCGGCGGAAGGCACGTAAATGAGGGCCAGCATGATCCCGGTAACAATTTGCAGAAGGAAGACGACGAAGGCGGCGCTGCCAAAAACATAAAACCAGCTCGCAGTCTCGCGCGGAACGGGATGCTCCATCGCTTCCCGGATAGACATGCCAAGTTGAAGTCGCGCGTCCAGCCAATCGCCGATGGTTTTAATCAGACGCATGATCGTATCTCTCGAACGATATTCGACGCCTGGCCTGGCGTGGGCATCTCGCCGGCTTTGATCAACAGCTTTCCGTCTTCAATCCTGTAGCCGTATTCAAACAGTCCACGTTCCGGGGGACCAGAAGCGCGGGAGCCATCCTGATAATAGGCGCCGCCGTGGCATGGGCACATGAATAGGTTGGATTGCGGGAACCAACGAACAGGGCATCCGAGGTGCGCACAATTAATCGCAAAGACCTGAAACGCTTTCCCGTCCACATTGCGAACCCAGCAGGCGATGTCTGCAGTGTCTCCATCCCATGGATTCACGACAGGATTTCGGAAGGTGGCGAGGCGAGTCTCACCGGAAGGAAACTGTTCCAAATCGCCGAGAGGAATCCATGAATCGTAGCCAGCTTTTCGTTCGCGCGTAACGGGAGAGAGGAGATAGCGCACGATTGGCACGGCAAGAATCAAACCGACGATACCGTTGCAAAAAATACCAACCTTCATGAATAGATCGCGCCTGGTTGCTCCGCCGGTCGAACTCATTGAATTTCTCCCATCGCTTTTGCAGTTGTCTGAATACGCAGGCTTGGAAATTTCGGCCGCTGAGACGCAAGCCAAGCCACAACGTCGGAGACTTCCCGCGCGGTCATCGGTCTGCCCGGGACATCGCTTCGCGAGTCGGGAGCGCCCAGTTCAGGACGTCCCGCGATGACAATGGTCCTCAATTCTTGATCGCTGACCAATGCGAGGAAGGACCTATCCACGATAGAGCTTGCTTTTTGTCCCCCTCGGCCGGTGGCGCCATGGCAGGAAGAGCAATACGTGACATACACCTCCGATCCGCGCACGGAATCGCCGGGCGCGGATGAGAAGTACGGAGGCGGGTCGGTGCCGGCAAAGATATCCGTCTTCGACCATCGCTCACGAATCCCGTTTACAATGATGTCGACCTGGGTGTCGGTAAGCATGCCGCCGGCGTTTTGCGCAAAAGCAGGCATCGACGTCCCGGGAATTCCATTCGCTGTCGCGCGATGCAGGACCTCGTCGTCCGCGATTCCCAGGTACGCGGGATTCGCGATCGCGATTGCTGCTCCGCCCTTTCCCTCTAAGCCGTGGCAACCAGCACAGTTCTGCGCATACAAGATTTCGAAATCTGAAATTTCGCTGGGAACGATTGGTATCTTCCGAGGGCCAGGCCGACCGGGCACATTCGTACATCCGCACACAGTAAGTGCGGTGATGCATGCGACTCGCAGAATGAGCAAGCGGAATCTCATCGTGATCCGTTTCGGTTTGGTTCCTTGTCATTCAATCCCGCAGCCTCAATGCCGGCACGCACGACAAAAGGCTCGAACTGATGGGCACGCAAACGCTCCTGCCGCGCGACGACTATCCCCGCAACCATGCCGAAAGCAAATTGCGAAGCAATAAACCACGGCCAATCAATGCGTGCGTCGACGAGTGGGTTTGTGAGCCCTAAGATGCTGTGGAGCAATCCTGTCCAGAGGATTGGCGCTATGACGCCTCCCAGCAGGATTGGCCGGCGTGGAAACATCGGTAGCGTGGCTCCGTACAGCAGGCCCACCAAAACAGACGTGAGAAGATGAATGACGACCGCCAGGGCGAAGCTTGTTGCATGGAATATACTGAGCGATTTTATATCGAAATGGTAAGAATGAGCTGAGGCCGTGGAGGCCAGCAGATTGATCGGATACCAAATGCTTCGTTGCTTAAGCAGGCCATAAAGGCATGCGAGCGCCGCCATGGCCACGCTGCCGGCCAAACCACCTCTAATTCCCGCTGACACTGGATATATTTCGAGTGGAAGCAAGGGCCGATGCAGCTCCGGCGCCATCGGCAGTCTTTCGACTTCACCGCGAGAAGTAGTGACAACGGTCAATTCCTCCCGGACTTCAACGAGCTCCTCCATTTCGTGCGGAAGGACTTCCCGGAACCAGCCGACACATCCGGTAATGATGAGAATCGCTCCGAGAATGCTGACCGACGCGCTTGTGAGCAGCCCGGCAAAGAGCAGAGTGATGCCGAACGCAAGCACGATGGGCCATGCGGTTGGCGCCGGCAGACTGACCGTGATTGGCGCCGCCTCAGGCGTTCCCGTTGCTGAAGCTGTCGGAACCATGTGCCTTTGTTTTCCTCATCTGCCAATGACATAAACCACGGTGAACACGATCACCCAAACCACATCGACAAAATGCCAATACAGGGAAAGGATTTCTGTTCGCTCGCTGTGTTCCTGCTTCACTTTGCCCAGCAAGGCGAAAATCATGCCAATCGCGAGAACGATCAATCCAACGGTGACGTGAAACGCGTGTAAACCCACGAGCGAGTAATACGTTGTTCCGAAAAGATTCGTGCTGACGGTCAGGCCTTTTTCAAAAATCAAGCGCTGCCACTCGCGGGCCGTTCCGACCAGAAAAATGGCACCCAGCGCAATCGTTACGAACCACCATGATCCAAACGCTCCGACCTTGGCGTTTCGCAAAGCCCTGACAGCCAGATGAATCGTCAGGCTGCTCGACAGCAGGCAGACCGTGCTAAAAATCGGAAGGTCGAGCACGTCTTTTGGTTTGGGCCCCGACACACTCTTGCCGATATAAAAGATGTAGGCGACCACGAAAATCGTGAAGATGGCGGACTCAGCGGCAATCAGGGCAAACATTCCCACACGCCCGCGCGAGCGGAGGATGAAGTCCGGTTCAGTCGACGGTCGTGTGATGGCTGCGCAGCTCAATCGAGATCTCCTGTCTATTCGTATTTCCAATCTGGATCTTCCGGATGCTTGAGGTCCCAAAGCGGACGACGGCTCCTGATCACGGGAATCCTGGCGAAATTGTAGTCGTGTGGAGGTGAACTCGTGGACCACTCCAGCGTCCACGCGTCCCAGGGATCGTTCCCGGCAGATTCACCTTTGACCGGCGACCGCAGCATATTGATCACAAACGCGACGACCCCGGCGATCTGAAAGACCACGCCGATGGTGACGATCAAATTCCAGATTTCCCATCCGCGTCCGGGCTCGTAGGTGTAAATCCGGCGCGGCATTCCCAAAATCCCCGGAATGTGCATGAAGTCAAAAGTCAGATGGAAGCCGATGAGGAACAGCCAGAAGTGCCATTTGGCAAGAGTCTCGTTGTACATCCGGCCGCTCATCTTGGGGAACCAATAGTAGAAGGCTCCAAAGATTGCAAAAAGAATTGCCCCGACAAGCATGTAATGAAAATGCGCGACCACAAAATAGGAGGCGGTTAGTTGCCAGTTGAATGGAGCTGCGGACAGCATGATTCCCGTCAGGCCCGCGAGCAGGAATTGGAACAGGAATGCGATACAAAAAAGCATGGGCGCATTGAACTGAATCTTGCCTCCCCACATCGTCCCGATCCAATTGAAGATTTTGATTCCAGTGGGTATACCGACCATCATTGTGGTAATCACGAAGAAGGTGTTTCCATACGAACTCATCCCGACAGTGAACATATGGTGAGCCCAGACGCTCATGCTGACGAATCCAATGCACACCGTCGCCGCGACCATCACCGGATATCCGAAGATTGGCTTGCGGGAGAACACCGGAATGATTTCAGAAACGAAGGCGAAAGCCGGGATGACGAGAATATAGACTTCCGGGTGGCCGAAAATCCAGAAGAAGTGCATCCAGAGAACGGCGGAGCCTCCTGCCTGCGCATCAAAGAAATGCCCGCCAAGATAACGATCGATGGAAAGCATCAACTGAGCTGCGGTGAGCGGTGACACGGCCAAGATGACCATCCCCGCCATGACCAGGTTCATCCAGGCCAGCAGCGGCATTTTCCCCAAGGTCATGCCAGGGCATCGCATGCATAAAATGGTCGTAATGAAATTGACGGCCGTTCCGATGCTGCCAAAACCGGAGACCAGCAGACCCAGAGTCCAGAAGTCGGTGCTGTGCCCGGGTGAAAATGCCCGTGCCGTGAGCGGCGCATACGCAAACCATCCCACGTCAGGCGCCTCTCCGGCGCCGTAAAGCCCACTGCCTCCGATGAAGCTGTAATAAAGAAGCAGACCTCCGAAGGCGGTAAGCCAAAAACTGAGGGCATTCAACCGCGGAAAGGCCATGTCCCGGGCGCCAATCATCAAGGGAATCAAATAGGTTCCGAATCCAAACAGGATCGGCATGGTTACGAAAAAAATCATGGTTGTGCCATGCATGGTGAACATTCGGTTGAAAACTTCAGCCGAGACGAAATGGTTATGCGGAACAATCAGCTGTATCCGAATAATCGTCGCTTCGATACCGCCAATGACAAGAAACATCAGCGCGTAGAGGATGTAGAGGATCCCCAGCTTCTTGTGATCCACGGTGACCACCCAGTTATGCAACCTGTCGCCGATAGGCCGCGTGCCTAGCTTCACCAGGTTGAGCGCGATTGTTTCTGAGGCCATGCCCATGCTCACTTATCGAAGCGTCTCGAGATACGCCGTAAGCGCGTCCAAATCGGGATCGTTCAATTTCATTGCCGGCATTAACGAGCCGGGTTTGATCGCGTCGGGATCTTGAATCCACATCTTGAGATTCTCGGGAGTATTGGGCGTGGCTCCTGAGGCGATCGTATCCCGGCTCATCAAATGAGTCAGATCAGGGCCGAAGCGCCCGTCCGCCACAGTTCCAGAAACGCTGTGGCAGTTGATGCAAGAAGTGGTTTCAAAAATCCGGCGGCCTTCCTCAGCCGCGTCGCTGGACTGAGCCGGCCTCTTTTCTTCCTGGACCCATTGCGCGAACTGCTGCGGTGAATCAACATAAACGCGCAGGAGCATCTTGGCGTGCTGTATGCCGCAGAATTGCGCGCACTGACCGACATATACCCCAACATCATGCGGATCGATCCACATTCTGTTGACGCGATTCGGAATTAAATCCGTCTTTCCCGCAAGGCGCGGCACCCAAAAGCTGTGGTCGGTGTCCGCGGAAATGAGTTTCAAAAAAGTGGGCGAAGGGCGGGAGGAATTGCTGACCGGAACGTGCAGCTCGTTTGCGGTGACGATCCCGAGCGCGGGGTATCGAAATTCCCACCAGTACTGATGGCCGATGGCAGTGACCTCGATCGCCCCTTTGGGCATGCGGGCATCCTCAATGGCATGGATGACGCGGGCAGTGGCCATGAATAGCACCAAGACAATGAGCACAGGAATCACGGTCCAGGCAATCTCCATCTGATTGCTTCCGTAAACTTGTGGAGGCTCGGCGCCATCTTCGGAACGGCGGCGGAACTTCGTGATGGCGTATGCGATCAAACTGAAAACAATTGCAAAAATGACACCCGTGACGGCCAGGACGAAAATCGAAAGGTGATAGATCGAGTCAGCAGGCGTCGACTGCGGATTGAAAATGCTGGGAATCGCGGGACTGGTTGCCGCGTCTGCTGCGCATAGATTGGTTGCGAGAAGGAGCGATGCAAGCAGGATTAATATACCCGCGACTGTTCCTACAATGTTTCCCCATTTTCTCTCGCGCTCAGTGTCTTTCATTGGGGTTGAGGAAACTCTCCTTTTATTTTGTTAGCGAAATTGTTTCTCCCCGGGATTTGCGCCTTGCGGAATTGATGTTTGCCAAATCTTCCATTCGATCAATCACCGCGCAAAAATCGTAGTCGGGATGATCGGCAAACTCGGCGTCGTTGATCGGAAACGCCGCCGCCGCGGCGGGCATTGGCGCGTGCACGGCCGAAGCAGTCTCCAAAATAAGCCGAAAATCCTTGTTCATGAGGCCCACTGCAAATTCGGGCCGGTAGTCATGTTCCAGAGCTTTTGCGAGCTTGCCCAGATGCGCGGGTGCGATGACCGCTGTCTTTGACAGAACTTCAAACAAACGTTGGCGATCGAGGCCGGCCTTCTCACCGAGGGCAACAGCCTCCGCGATGGCTTGCATGCCGACTCCTAGTAGCGTGTTCACAACTAATTTCATCGTGGCTCCCGACCCTCTCTCTCCCAAATAGAAATACTGGCGGCCGATCGCAGTAAAAATCGCTTTAGCGGAATGAAACGAATCTTCGTCGCCGCCTGCAAGTAGAGTTAACAAGCCCTGCTCTGCGGCCGAAGTGCTGCCGGAGACAGGTACATCGAGGACACTCACTCCTCGCGCAGAACCCAACCTGTACAGTTCGCGAGAACTCTCAGGGTTCACGGTACTCATTTCTATGATCATCGAACCGGGACGAATATGTGCCAATACTCCTTCCGGCCCGATATAGACGCTTCTAACTGCCTCATCATTCGGAAGACTCGACAGCACTACATCCGCGTCCGACGCCAATTCGGCAATCGAGCGTGCCAGGGTTGCACCGGAGCTGACCAACGTGCTCGCTTTGTTGGCATTGCGGTCAAAAACGGTCACTTGAAAGCCGTGGTTTAGCAGGCGCCCGGCAATGCGGAGGCCCATGGCACCGATGCCGATAAATCCAAGTTTGCTGCGACCTTCAGGGATACTGTTCATGGTCATTGGCCTCTCCCTGTTCCGGCTCCCAGGGTGACGCTATTCGGAGCGGTGACATGCTGGTATAGAACTTGGTCGAGAGAGAAGGCGCCTGCTCCCTTGATCATCACTGTCAGTGCGAGCGCAAGTACGAGAACGTGGTATTCAATTCCATGGCCTTGTTTTTCCCCAAACCAATTCATAAAGAATCCGAACTTCCGGTGAACCACAAGAAGCGCGACACTCATGACGATAACGATTCCAAAAGCTGCGACGCGGCTTAAAAGCCCAACGATCAGTCCTAATCCACCCAAGAATTCAGCACCGACCGATAACAAGGCTAACGGTGCCGGGATTCGCAAGCTCTCTCGGAATGTGCGCACTGTGGATTGAAGTCCTGCCCCGCCAAACCAGCCCAACGCCATCTGAGCCCCGTGTGCGAAAAATACGATTCCTAAAACAATCCGCACCATGGTGATTACCCAGTCTGCATCCGTTCCTAGCAACCCCGTAAGCATGTCCACGGCCCTCCACCATTCCGTTTATTCTCAAATTAACAAAAGCACTTAAGGGTCCAGAACGAACGCCGGGGCGAAGGGAACAGCAGATACCTTAGAACCAACCGCTTACGTGACTCATGATCGCGTAGCTGCTCAAGTTGACACGAAACTTTGGGCGCCTTAAGTGTCGGCATGTGGTCAGGTGTCAGAACGGTGGAAGCTTCAAGAGGGGCTTACGGTTTTCAGGACGACCGTAGCGAGAAAGGTCGCGAGGAATAAGTCCTTTCACATTCAATTAAGTACTGAATCTTGGACACTCGTTGTTAAATCTTGGAACCTTACTTGCCTATACGATCTCGGCATTCGCTGGCGTTGTTGGATTCGAGGTCTTCGACTTTCGACATATGAACTGCAGATCGCGATTTCTCGGGGATCGAATTACCTCGTGTTGCCAGATTTGGTGAAGTCATTGAAATAAGGAGAAACCATGGCATTACCTACTCGCCCGCTGGGGCCCACCGGGCTCAAAATCACAAAAGTTGGATTTGGTTCTTGGGCAATCGGAGGCGGAGGCTGGTCCTTTGGATGGGGACCGCAAGATGATTCCGACTCCCTGGCCACGATGCGGCACGCCCTTGAATCGGGCATCAACTGGATCGATACGGCAGCAGTTTACGGACTGGGCCATTCCGAAGAAGTTGTTGGGCGCCTGTTACGCGATTTACCGGAATCCGAACGGCCCTACGTATTCACAAAATGCGGCCTCATCTGGGACGGGAAAAATCGCATGAAAGAGCCGGCTCGCGTACTCAAGCCCGAATCCATACGGCGTGAATGCGAAGCATCGCTTCGCCGGCTGGGTCTCGAGCGCATTGATCTCTACCAATTTCATTGGCCGGATGACACCGGAACTCCCATCGAAGAATCCTGGTCCGAGATGGATAAGCTTGTGAAGGCAGGAAAGGTTCGCGCCGCCGGCGTGTCTAATTTCAACACGCAACTGCTGGAACGCTGCGAAGGGATTCGCCATGTGGATTCTCTGCAACCTCCGTTCTCGCTGATCAACCGCAAAGCCGCGGAGAAAGAAATCCCCTGGTGTCGGAAACATAATACCGGCGTGATTTGCTACAGCCCCATGCAATCCGGATTGTTGACGGACAGCTTCACCGGATTGCGGGTGGCAAAATTGGCTGAAGACGATTGGCGGCGCCGAGCGCCGGAATTCAACGAGCCTAGCCTCAGCCGAAATCTTGCGTTGCGCGACGCCTTGCGGCTAATCGCGCAGCGGCACGATACGTCGGTGTCTTCGATTGCGATTGCCTGGACGCTCGCGTGGCTAGGCGTGACGGGAGCAATCGTGGGAGCGCGCACGCCTGCCCAAGTGGACGGTTGGATTCAAGCTGCTTCTGTCGAGCTGACGGCTGGGGATCTACAGGAAATTGCGTCGGCAATCAAACGTACGAAGGCAGGGGCGGGCCCAGACTTCCCAAGGGGAGTGAAAGCGTCCTCAAGTCGACGGCGCTCAAAGGCGCGGTCCGCAACGTCATCCGGGACTTCGTCGGATTAAGGAGTGCTTCGGAAGTTTTTTGCTGCAATCGTAGTGTTTCTAATTCTGGAGTATGGAAATTTTCATGGTCAATCGAAGTTGCCAAAACCTTCTCCTGAACTTCCCGATCGACCTTTTCAATGAGCTGTGCTTTGTTGCCGCATCTGAGTCTTCCTTGCCAAGCAGCAAGGTATCCTCAAGCGGATTTGCGGACCCGACGCAAGTCCTTCCAAGCGCCTCCATTCGCGTAGCGCTCCGGGTACAGGACCTTCGAGCGTGGATCTTCCGCGGTGTCGAGCTGTAGTACCATCCACTTCGGGTACGGAACGCCCGGATTCGAGGCCGCATCCAGGATCTGGATTTCTTCGTCGGAGAGCTGAAGGTCAACAGCTCCGATGTTGTCTTCCAGTTGCTCGACCTTTCGGGCCGCAATGATCACGCTGCTGACAGCCGGACGTCCGAGGACCCACGCGAGCGCCACCCGCGCTGGACTTGCACCGTGCCAACCGGCCACCTCCTTCAGTGTTTCTACGACGCGATAGCCCAACTCTTTGTCGAAAGGCACGAACGAACCTGCCTCCGCGAATCTGGTGCCCGCGGGTGCAGGCTTCGTGCCGCTATATTTACCGGTCAGGAAGCCGCCTGCGAGCGGGCTCCAAACCAGAATGCCGATATCGTGGTACTCGGCAAACGACTGGAACTCGTATTCGAGGCCACGACCGACGAGGCTGTAATACATCTGCGCTGTCACGTATTTTTCCAAACCCAGGCGCTCCTGCAACATAATCGCGGTTGCCGCCTGCCATGACATCAAGTTCGAGAGCCCGATATAGCGCACCTTCCCCTGGCGCACTAAATCGTCGAGCGTCCGCACAGTCTCTTCGAGTGGCGTGTTGCTGTCCCATCCGTGCACCTGATAAAGATCGATATAATCGGTTTGCAACCGTTTAAGGCTGCCTTCCACCTCGCGCAGGATATTCACGCGGGTTGCGCCGCTTCGGTTGAAGTTGTCACTCATCGGGAGGCGGACTTTTGTGGCCAGCACAATTTCCTGCCTGACACCCTTCAAGGCGTTGCCCACGAGCGTCTCACTTTCTCCGAGGCTATAAACGTCCGCCGTGTCGATGAAATTGATTCCTCTATCCAGGGCTACCGTCACCATCCGCGTGGTGTCTTCCTGCCCTAGATTGCCCATATTCATCCTGCCGCCGAACTGCATCGTGCCAAGCGCAACCTCGCTCACGATCAGTCCTGTATTTCCCAGCTTTCTATATTTCATGGCTCATGCTCCTTCCGAGGCCGAAGCCTTTTACTTTGCCGTTCCCGGGCTGGAAAGTTTGTAGTCATCGGTCAGGGTCTTCAAAAATGCGACCAGATCGTCTTCTTCACTGTCCGTCAGCTTAAGATCGCCGAGTTGTCTCTTGTTGATGTTCGTTGGATCTTCCGGCGGCGGCCAGCATGTGACCTTTTCTCCGGGATCGCCTGCCTTGCATTGGGGCAGAACGTCGCGCGTGTTGTAGAAGTGCACGACCTCCTTCAAACTTTTGAAGTAGCCGTTATGCATGTAGGCCTTCACGAAATCAGGGCTGGGCCGCATATCAACGTTGCGCAATGTGGGTACCTGGAACTTTCCGTCGAATTTTGGAGCCAGTGCGATCCACTGGGAATCTGGATTCAGTTGACCGCTCAGGCTCTTCAGCTTACGCAGGAAAAATCCGACGCCAAAGTCAACGTAACTTGAACCTGCTGTATTCGGAGTGTACCCGCGCTCGTCGGGTTTAGATTCGAAATAGAACTGTACGGCCGGATTCCGAGGCACGCCCAGATTGCTGGCTGTGAAGTCTGTGAACAGTGGTTCTTCGCCAGGTCCGCCGTCGCGGTGACACTCATTACATCTGGCCTTACTTCGGAATAGCGCATACCCCATTCCTTCCTCTGGCGTAAACTGCGCCTTTGCTGCCTGCACATCGTCATACTTCGAAGTGAACGGACTAACTTCCGGCGAAGCTTCGTACGCGGCAGCCGCCAGCGCGAAGCAGTCATAGACATGGTCAGCACGTTGCCGGTCTGCCGCGGCCAGATGGACTGGATATTGATCGTCATCGGCCGGTG